>JAEEGG010008500.1_pt1 | contig 23277 bp, 16 predicted proteins | sample 9134161 | NCBI WGS metagenome assembly JAEEGG01 (sample SAMN16246543, study PRJNA631951) | gut metagenome | biome: gut microbiome; feature: rumen; material: CR-attached | host: Bos | place: Iran: Karaj | collected 2018-10
CATGCCCTGTTTCCATGCCCGACCTATTACAGGGGCTCCAAGCTTGTCTATCGCTCGACGAAAGGGGAGATGAAGACGAAGACAACTGGAGTCGCGACCTCATCGACCGCATCCCTGCATCTCCTTTGAGCAGCGATGTACGTCGCGACGTTGCAGAGGCAAAGGAGCAGTTGCGCTCTTTTCTGAGCAAGTGGTACTATCCCAGTGATGTCCAGCTACTGATGGACTTAGCACAGATGATGTATGATGGGTATACTGTTTCAGACTTGGCCAAGAAGCATGGTCTGCCCACTAAGAGGATGAAGTCCATCATTGCCGACCTCCGCGAAAAGGCACTGTTGCATCAACTTCAGACAGCCTTCCAAAAAGCGGCTTAAATAACTCTTCACCGTAATAGCCACCGCCAAAAGCTTTTTGCCTTGGGTGCCAGCTCTGTTCTTGTGAACGAGGAGGCATCTAAGGTTTTGGTAACGTTCAGACCGTATTTCTCATTCAGCTCATGGGCGATTGCCATGAATTCTTTACCGTGGTCTAATCTGGTTTTCACTCCATTCCATGCCAGATAATAATGAATCATCTCGTGCACCATCAAGTTCCTGAAGGTGTCTTCATCAAAGTCGTAATACTCAGAAAAGAGGATTACCTGCCTCGTGATAGGTGTTTTACCTTTCCTGTTCTTTTGGTACTCGAACCTGGCCAGTGTATTCAATCTCTTCACCAAGCCAAATTTTGGTGTTGGCAATGAGTGACCAAAATACAGTTTGTTACACTCCCAAAACATCCTTGGCATTGTATTGTAATCTGCAATCATATTAAGCCTATTTTTGACGTTTCTGGTAGCAAAATTGCATTTTTTACGACGATTTTCTCACATATTTATATATATAACAAGGTAATTTCCAAAATATTTTGTACCTTTGTGCTCAGTAATGGACTAAAAACTAATTGATTATGGCAGCAGCTATGTTAATGATGAATATGCATGGCGCGGTTTGTGCTTCAGACCGTGACAGGACGATATTCAGATATAGTGAGAAAGTTCCTTTTGCGATAATGGTTGATCCAACATCTGAGTTAAGATGGGATGACATCATTATGGAATATCAGACTAAGAAGACACTCACTCAAGAGAACACGTTCGAAGAGTGCGTAAATGACTTCTATTACTATCTGAAAGACAAGTTAAGTCATGTAGTCAATGATACACTAGTTAGGGAAGACAAAAAGATTATTGTATGTGTTGGCTATGAATCCAAGGAGATGTTTCCTCGATCAGCCGTCATCAACATATCTGCTACAACAAAGAGCTTCAACATCTTTAAGAACACCTTCGAGATAAGTCCGCATAGCCCTGTGTTCCAGATTCAACTAGGCAATTGTGAAAATATCCGAATTTTATCTGGTGGTGTTTCTGAGGACATTGTCAGTAAAATGAAAGCATTACTACAGAAAACGCTGGGAAACATTATGGGCAACAACGAAGCTGCCGCTAGCTTGATTGAAGGTGACAGGAATAGTATTGCAAAGATGTTTACAGAAATACAAGCTGACCCCAAAGTAACCCAGGCAATCTCCGACTTCACTATCAAAGACATGGTATCGATGGCAGAGAACCTTATTGAAACGGAAGGATTACTTTCCTCTGTCAACTCACCTGTTTCCCCAACACGCGAAATAGGAATAGTAACACTCGCAGAAGGTTTCGTGTATATTAAACACAGTCTATATGGCGCTTAAAGGAAAGGAGTTAATATGACAGCTATAGTAGGAATTTTAAATAAGAGAGGTATAGCCATCGCAGCCGATAGCGCAGTAACATTCACCAATGCAATCCAGGAAGTTGCTATTCAAAACAAGAACGAAAAAGTGATTTCCGTCAAGGACAAGGTTGTCAATTCTGGTGATAAAATGCTACGTTTAAAAGACAAACAGCCAGTAGCAGTTATGATTGTTGGCAACTCCCTATTGACAAAACTTCCATGGGACGTCATCGTTAGGTGGTATCGCAAGCAGAACGATAACTCAGGATTCCCCAAACTTGAAGAATACATCCAACATTTTAAGGATTTTGTAGATTCAGAAATAATAGCCAGCCATATAAAGAATGATGTAGTTTTCAAAGAGAACGAGCACACATTCTTGGTCTTTGCAGGTTATGGCGAAGATGAAGCCTACCCGAGCATATGCCAATATGAGGTTACAGGAATAAACAAATCGAAGCTCCAATGGCAACTTAGCGGATCTGCCAACATTTCTGATGAACAGGAAAGCAACATCTTTACAAGTGGTCAATCCGACATTATCGATGCTATTGAATTGGGCATACAAAACGAGCGTATTGGAGTAATCCGTAAAAGATTCCAAACCCTCATTGAAGATCTGCTGACTCAAAATCTGCTTGATTCCTTAATAGGCAAGATTGACTACCCGGCCATTCGTCAAGAGGTGGCGGATCTTATTAGAGAAAGCGGAAAAGACCATCTGCGTCAGCACCTGGAAGCTATCAAGCAATTCGATCTCCAGAAAATGGCGTGCCTGGCGGAGAATCTGATTAAGGCTACAGAGCTGCATCGCAAAATAACCTTCAGACAAGAGGGAGTGGGTGGTCTTGTCGACCTCGCAGTTATCACTCGCGAAGATGGTTTTCAGTGGTTGAATCGAAAAAGTTGGTATGAACCGTCGAAAGGCGGACAATATGGTAAGTTTGGTATTTAATATGAACCAGCATGAGAGATATTGAAATTTTATTACCCGAATTCGAGATTGAAGATCTCGTTGAGGTACAAGCTGTATCTAAAGCGCCCTTTTCTCAGGAAGAAGGCCAAGACCTGAGTATTCTTCCTGTTAATGCCTCTCTTAACAGAGCGGTCTATTGGATCAATAAAACCGACTGTGCAAACATCACGGCGTGGAGGTCTGGCAATAAGCGAGCCATTAACGACGCCAATAACAGGGAGTTGCAAGAGACGTTACGTGCCATGGGTTATGGGGTTATCAAGCTTCAGGGATTCTATGCAGAAGTAGGCCAAGATGTCAGTAAGGAGAACAGTTTCCTTGTATTTGACCAAAACGACGACCCGAACTTTTATGATAATCTGTACAAGCTTTCGGAGAAGTTCGACCAAGACTGTTTCCTATATAAGGCTGCTGAAGAAGATGTCGCCTATCTCATCGGCACCAACGAAGACTTTATCAGGGATAATGGCGAGCGTGTAGAAGTTGGCAGGCTCCACATTGGCAATCTTTCAGCAAAAACTTATAGTGAAATCGGTAGTGGAAGAATCTCATTTGAATAAGTCTGTATGCCACGGAAGCTTGTGAAAAAGAATCTTTTTAAAGATAACGTATGAAGAAGGTAGATATAAGAAAGATATTGAATCATCTTTTGAAAAAGGATATAGAATTCTGTAACGACTGTTATACAGAATGGGAGTATGAGTGCAATCGATATAAAGCAACTGCCACCGATGAAAAAGGAGAGGTCAAGAAAATGAGGAAGATGACATATAATGAAATTTGTAGGGAAACTGTTGACGACGCTCTTATACAAATACCGGATGAAATCAGAAAAGGTACTAATGAGGAAGTAGAAGAATTCTTGTTATCTGGATGGCTCTATAGTCAATTTAAGAAACATAATCACACATAAACAAGGTACAGCGTAGGGTAAGAAGAGGGTAAGAAGGGGGAAAGCATAGTGTAGCCATACTCAAACTGCAGCTTAGAGTATAGCAGGAAGTAGCCTAAAGCTTGGGTAGAGTATGGGTAAAGACTGTTTAAATGCAGTTTTTTGGTCGAAATTTTTCCAATTCTCTTTGGATTTTCAAAATAAAACAGTATCTTTGCACTAGATTTTTGCATCAAGAGCGCTTAAATGCGCACCAACCGAGCTTACTGTTATGCCACGGTGGTAAAGAGATGCGAGTTAAGTGAGTATTAACTAAAATGATAACGGTATGCAATACAATCGAATTGTTCTTAATGAACCGCATGCCTCCATCGAGGGGCTTTATGACGAGCATCTGAGTTTTTGGAACATTGACGAGAAATTCGTCAATGACATTGTGTTGAAGTGGACTGACTGGCACACTGACTACCTCTTTCATGGCTACAGGAAGGAGAATATCAGAACAGTCAGATTCCCTTATTCACGCTTCATTGTTGACGCTGAACGTCTTTGGAATGATCCTCTGGAGGCAGAAGGCCAAGGAATCCTTTACAAACAGTTCGATGGTTATTCCCGTTCTATTCCACAAGAGCAGGAGGCATTCTTGCTGAATTTGTGGCATAGTCACCAAGAACAGCTTAGGAATAATCTGTGTCTCAATGCGCTTCTACTTGACTGTCACTCATTCCCCAGTGAATTGAGTGATGTTGACATCTGTATTGGGTACAATGAGGATTGGTCAAAACCGAACAAGGAAACTATAGAATTGGCGGTCAATCTCTTTGAAGATGATGGTTACAAGGTCGGAATCAATGAGCCCTACAGCAATTCTGAGACACCTGATTGTCCCTTTACATATCAGTCAATGATGTTGGAGGTGAACAAAAAAGTCTACATGGAATCTGGAAGTTTATGCCTAAAGCGTCCAGAAATAAACAAGGCTTCTGTTCGAGACCTTATGATTAAACTGCTATCAGAGTTAGAAAAATAGTTATTTGCATCAAGAGTGGCGAAATGCCCACCAACCGACCAGATAATATCGTTGGCAGCGGTGGTAAAAAGATGTGAGTGTGAATATTAACCCACTAAAAATATACGATATGGAAATTAAAAAGATTGAGAATTGTGATTATGTAATGTTTCCACGCCTTCAGAATCCTGGTCTGAAGCCGAAACATGTTGAGCGCAATGCGTTCAAAGCGGCGTTGAAACACGTAGAGGGTCATGGTGACTATTGGTTGCTATATCAACAATCGAAGCCACATCTGGTAGCCCACGTTCAGTTACCCAAGTCAGAAGCAGAATTTGATAATATCCTTGGCTGGTGCATTGGGCAGAACAAGTGGTGTGAGTATATTGAGGGTGATTTATCCTTCATTTGCGTCATTGCTGGCTATAATGCCGCAGAGTTGACACCAAAGTACCCTGACATTTTCAAGGAACGAGTTTATGCACTATACGATGCGATCTATTGGTGGCATGAATATGGTCAAGAGGAACTGATTTGATGTCATTTCTGTCTTTTTGTCTAAAAAACAATTAAATAATAGGCTGTAGTTGTTAAAATCTCACATAAAAATGCTATATTTGCAGAATGTTTTAAATAATGTACGCGTATGAATGACAAAGCAACAGAAGCAAGAACATATCCATGTAATGCATCTGAAGTGACAATTATATTTGGTGATATCACACGGTCTAAAGCTGAAGTGATAGCAAGTAGTGATGACACTATGGTTACTATGAGTGGCGGCGTTTCTGCTGCGATCCTAAGAGCGGGCGGAAACCAAATTATAAAAGACGCTCAAAAGCAACTCCCTGCTTCTATTGGTGATGTCATTGTGTCTACTGCAGGAAATCTTCCACAAAAATATATACTCCACTGTCTTACCATCGACGATAAATATCTACAAGAAACTTGGGCTGGTCTACATATTCCCACAGAGGATAAGATAGAGAAAATAATTAGAGATTCTATTCGTAAATGCTTTCAATTGGTCGAGGCACTCAATATAAGTTCTATTGCTTTCCCTGTAATTGGGTCTGGCTCAGCCCATATGCCATTTAAGTTTGTAATCGAAAAGATGGCAGACGAAATATCAAAAAGGCTGTTAGAAACGAATAGAAAGCTTTCTGTTGAGATCTATGTGTTTGAGGATTTGGATGCATTAAAGATTAAAGAGCTCGATTTTTTTGAGACATTCTCATTTAAATTTGGCATTGCAAACTACATCAAAGAACAGAAATCAGTATCTTATAAGAATAGATCTATAAAGCTCTCTGAAGAAGATATGCTATATTACAATAATCAGCAACATGATGTTTTCATCAGCTACAAGAGAGAGGAAAAACAACAGGCATTTGCAACAAAGGAACTATTGGAGTCATGGGGCATTAAGACATGGATAGACAAAGACGGAATATTCAGCAGCTACGATTTCAAGGAGGTCATTGAAAAGGCCATAGAATCTGCCAAGATAGTTATTTTTATGTCCTCAGAGTTTTCCAACAAGTCTGACTATGTCAAAGCTGAAATTAAATATGCTATTAATTGCGGAAAGCGAATTGTGCCTGTAATGCTTGACAATGCGCCTTTCGGTGACGGAATCCGTATGGATTTAACAAATACGGATCAACTAGATTATAATAAGCCAGATGAATTCTCAAAGAAACTGCAAACGAGTATTGGCTTTATACTAAGGAACTATTCATAGCCCTTAAAAATCATACGTATAAGAAACGAACAGTGATTGGGTCAAAATGATATAATTGCTACAGACAAAGTAATATTTATGGCAAACGAATCAAACATATACAACATGTCGTTTACAGCAGGGGCTGCCATGCTGAACGAGACCTACGCAGTGGCCCAGGCTTTACTTGATTGTAATGGCGACTGGGATCGTACTAAAGGTATTACATTTAAGGAGAACTTGATGCAAAAGGATAAGGCTGCGTCAAATGCCCGATACTTTGCATTGATGAAGCAACGACTTGAAACGCTCAATCAGGCAGAACTCGAAATGCTGGTCAACAGTACAGTGGCGGTTCGCCGTCAGTTGGTGTTGCTTGCCATCTGCAAAGCACATCCATTTATCTACGACTTCATATCTGAGAATGTCCGTGACTGTTTCTATAATCAGTACGAGAAAGTGACTCATGCCAACTTCAATGAGTTCTACAACGAGAAAAAGTATGAGCATCCGGAGTTGGAGCAAGTGTCAGAAGACACAGTCTATAAAATGCGCCAAGTCACCTTCCGCATCTTGGAGCAGACAGAATTGATTGAGGATATAAACTCAGGCATTCTTCGCCGGCCTTATCTTTCCGAAGCCATTGAGCGACTTGTCGTGCAAGATGATCCTAAATGGCTTGCCATCTATCTCTATTCCGATAATGAAATCAGTAATCTCAGAGACCTCTATGCATAACTCGATGATTGATTTAGAAACCCTTTTCGAGGGAATATACAACAAACTTATTTCACCAGAGTTCGGAAAGAACCTTGGTGGCGAACTTCCGTTGTTTATCCAGCCTGTACCTTCTGAAAAACAATCGGATGTAGAAAGTCAGATAAAGCGACTCTCTACACGGCTTCAAAAGAAGGGCATTACTTCTGTGTCCATCAATCTCTATGATCTTTGCATGGACATCCTTCGTGAGGCAGATGTACTTGATGCTATTCTGGAGCAGGAACAAGAAATAGAGCGTGTGGATATCATATCAACCCTCGACAGCGTACTTGACATCCAGTCAGTTATTATTCCTAAGATAAAGGAAGCCATCACTGAAGCCGCTCCACAATACGCATTTATTAGTGGTGTGGGCAGTGTTTACCCATTTGTCCGCTCGCATGGCATCCTTAACAACATAGACGAACTTACGGATGAGTGTAATCTCATTCTCTTTTTCCCTGGTGAATATAACAACCTCCAGTTGAAACTCTTTGGCAAGATTTCTGACGAGAATTACTACAGAGGTCATAACCTCAATGAAATGAATTAAAAAACAAAAACTTATGATACAGCAGCACATCTATTCAAAGGACATTGAACGTCCAATCAATGGCGTTATCAAGGCAGGTAGTGAAACCGAACTTGCTAATGAGGTAACCGAGTATGTCATCACAGCCGAACAGCAGAAGTCTCAGTTGCTTCCTGCATTGTTTAGTACCTTAGTGCCGCCGGGAACGCCTACATGTGTATGGATTTCAGGAGATTTTGGCAGTGGTAAGTCTCACTTGCTGAAGATACTCTCCTATGTTCTAGAAAATCAATTGGAAGTGGAAGGACGTAAGTGTGCCGATATTTTCGCCGATAAAGCAGGTGACGATTTTGAACTGAAGGGGGCAATACAGAAAGCTTGTCGTATTCCCACCGAAAGTGTGCTGTTCAATATTCAAGAGAAGCTGGATGGTATAGGTAAGGCTCAGATTGACCCTGTGCTTAACATTTTCTTAAAGGAGTTCAATCGCAAACTTGGTTTCGACGACAAGAAGCCGGAGATTGCCGAGATAGAACGTTATTTTGCAAAGAAAGGGAAATACGAATGGTTAAAATCTGAGTATAAGGCACGCTTCGGAAAAGAATGGATTGAGGATCGTCCATCCATCCTTCTGAAGAAGCAGAATCTTGCCAAGCTCTTTGCTGAGCTGGAAGGCATCAGCGAGGCAGAGGCACAGAGCAACATCACTACCCATATAAGCAGATACACCCTTGATACCGATGGCTTTGTAAAGCTCATCATGGAACATCTTGATGAACAGGCTCCCGGCAGTCGCATGATATTCTTTGTCGATGAGGTTGGCCAGTTCATAGGAAAGGACGTACACCGTATGCTGTCGCTCCAAACGATAGCCGAAGGTCTTATCGACAAAACGAACGGTCGGGCATCTATCATGGTAACATCGCAGATGGATATTGATGCAACGCTAGGAAATCTGGAGAAACAGCAGAAATATGACTTCTCGCGTATTCAGGGACGTTTCACCACACGCATCAATCTCACCAGTGCAAATGCTGACGAGGTAATTCAACGCCGCTTGTTGGAGAAGAATCCAGAGCCACAGCAACTGTTATGCCAAGTCTATGACCATCAGAAGAATATTATTAAGAGCCTTTTCAATTTTGGTGATAATAGCCAGTTTAAGAGTGCCTATAAGTCAGATGCTCAATTTGCCAATGATTTCCCATTCATAGACTATCAGTTCAATCTGCTGCAAAACAGTATTATCGAACTCTCTAAGAATAATGCCTTCAGCGGCCAACAACAATCTGTTGGTGAGCGTTCTTTGCTAACCATCACACAGGAAGTTGCGAAGGCGTATAAAGACAAGGATTTGGAGCAGATTGTTCAATTTTGCGACATGTACGAAGGTATCCGAGGCATTTTGCAGATGAAGGTGCAGACGGATATTCAACAGGCAGAGCGAACTCTTAACGACGACATGGCACTCAAGGTACTGAAAGCTCTCTTCCTTGTCAAGTATGTCAAGGGATTCCCTTCCACTGTTGACAATATCACCAAAATCATGCTCCCGACTCTTGACACTGACTTCCCCGAGTACAAAAGTCAGATACAGGAAGCACTCAACAAACTCGTTCACACCTCTTATATTGAGAAGGGGGCCAACGACGAGTACCACTATCAGACCAACGAGGAAAAAGACATCGAAACAGAGATTAAGAACGAGGAACTTCAGCCGGATGCCATCAACAATGAGTTGAAAAAGATGTTCCGTGACGAGATTTTCTCTGACAACAAGATTAAACTCTCCACATTCAAGACTTTCTCATACGGTCGTATGGTTGATGAGCAGCAGGACGGACGTGATGCAGAGATGTATATCCACTTCATTACACCGCTCAACAACCTTCCTACTACCGACCAACAGGCTATGCTGATGTACTCTATGGCACATACCGACCAGTTACTTGTAGTTCTTGACGAGGACAAGTATATGGCCGAAGACATTGCTATGTTCAAGAAAGCCGACAAGTGTCTCACTCGTTTGCTCTCTGCCAATCAGGACGGATATCGTCAGCAGATTGTCACAGACAAGCGTCGTGTGAATACTCGCCGTCGTGAAGACATCGTGACTCGTCTGACCAATCTCACCAAGGGCGCACATCTTTATATGGGTGGCCAGGAAATTACCGATATTCGTCAGACTGACATTAAAGGTCGCCTGAACGAAGCCATGGCGAAGCTCGTTGAACAGGTCTATACAAACTTGAAGATGCTGACCATTGAATACGATGATGCCATGCTCAAACAGATTATCGCAGATACCAATGCCACAGGTCCCTTCGGCTACACAATGGGCAACTGTGAGCAAGAGGTGTTCAATTGGATTAGTCGCAACAAGCAGCTCAGCATCCGAACGAAAGTGAAAGACCTTGTAGAGTACTTCCGTGGCAATACATACGGCTGGTATGAAACTGCAACGCTCTGCATTCTTGCCAAACTCTACAAGATGGACAAGATTTCTTTCCGTTCAAATGGTAGTCCTGTTGCAGACCGTGACCTCTACTTTAATATGACCAACAGCAACACACAGGCTGTATTACTTGTTGATATTGAGGAAACGATTTCTGCTTCACAAATAGCTAAATTGAAGGGGCTTTACAAGGAGTTCTTCAATGACGAAAGTTGTGCTGCCCAGAGTGCCAAAGAAGTGCATCAGCAGTTCATTACCCGACTCAATCAGGTAATTTCTGAGTTGCGAAGCATCAAGGATCAAAACAATTTTGAATTCACCAAGCCACTTGAACAGATTCTACCAGAGTTCCAACAGTTGGCAGGATGCGTATATCCTGCTCTCTACAACAAGACTGGTCAGATTGAAGCTGCTATCGACCGCAAGATTGACGAAGCCGATGTTATCAGCGAGTTCGTACTGGGCAATCAGTTCAATATCTTCAAGCGTATCGATACGACCAAGAAGGGCAATCAGGCTAACTTCAGCTATGTCCCCCAGGAACTTACTAAGACGCTTGACGATATTTATGAGGCAAAGGAACCTTGGAAACTGATGACCAAGGCAAAAGAAACGCTGGATGCTGTCAGTACAGAGATTCAGACTCGACAAAATACCGAACGAGATGCAGTTATCTCTGAGATAGATGCCAAGTTGGCTACACTCACAGCACTCTCAGCATACGCAACCCTCGAAGCGTCACAGCAGAGTCAGGTGACAGCGATGTTTGCCGCACTGAAAGCAAATGCTCAGAGCGAACGATTCATTGGAAACCTCATTGCTATGAATAGCGATGTTACCAATGCATACGACCGTTGTCTGAAGTCCATCAATGGCTGGGTAGAGGCAGCGGCAGAAGCGGAGCGTCAACGTCAGGCAAATGCCGCGGGGGGAAACACTGCGACTCCGCCTGCACGTCCTGTTAAGACTTTTGTCAATAAGCAGAGTGCAATGAATGTTCAGTTCTCAAAGAATGTCCTTGAAACCAAGGAGGATGTTGAAGCATACATCGAGGCACTTAAATCACGTCTTCTTGGCTTCATCGACCAAAACAAGAACATCATGCTTCACTAATTTTATAACGACAAATCATAGATATGGCAACAAATACATCAGCATTGAAGACTTTCGCACAGCAGACACGTGCAAAGCTCATATCGCTCATCACTACCAAAATGCAGTTCGTTCTCAATGGCGATACAGCCGAACTTCGTGGTTATGAACGTGAGATTAGCGAACTGCGCAAGCAGATAGCCGAGAAGACAGAGAAGATTGTCATCGAGGAGGTGGCCTACACCTGGTTTAACCGAGTGATGGCACTCCGCTTTATGGATGCCAACAGCTATAATGCTCCAATGGTGGTCACTCCTGCTGAGGGGCAGGTACGTCCTGAGATTCTGCAGGATGCCATGGGCGGCAGTATCGACGATGCGCTGATGTTGACGGCTGAAGAAAAGGTACTGCCAGAAGCAAAGCTCTATCGCAAACTCCTTGTGGCAGTTTGCAACAATCAGATGTCTCAGCCGATGCCATTCCTCTTTGAGCATATCAGCGATTTCACAGAGTTGTTGTTGCCAGATGATTTGCTCTCCGACCAGAGTTTTGTGACAGACATTCGTCGTGGTATGACAGATGAGGACTGTCAGAACGTGGAGTTGATGGGCTGGCTTTATCAGTTCTATATAACCGACCGCAAGGCTGATGCCGAGACAAAAAAATCAAAGAAAGGTGGTTTAAAGAGTGACGAGCAGGCTGCCGCTACGCAGCTCTTCACGCCTCACTGGATTGTGCGCTATATGGTGGAGAACAGCCTTGGACGTATCTGGATGACATTACATCCTGATAGTCACTTGTTAGAGGCAATGCCATACTACATTCACGCGCCCGAAGGACAGACAGATACCATTCCCGAAGACATACATTCTGCCAAAGATATTCGTTTTCTCGACCCTTGTATGGGTAGTGGTCACATTTTGGTCTATGCCTTCGATCTCTTCACGAAGATGTATGAGGAGGAGGGCGAACAGGCGAAGGATATTCCGACGCTTATTCTCGAAAACAACCTCTTTGGTATTGATATAGATCGTCGTTGCTACCAGTTGGCCAGTTTTGCGCTGACCATGAAGGCGCGTGCTTATTATCGCCGTTATCTGCGTCATACAGTCAATCCAAACGTTATCTCTCTCGAAAAAATCGACCGCGATACGATTGACTCTGCTGGTACATGGGGACAGAAGTCACTGATGTGGCAGTTTGAGAATATCGATACGATAGGCTCGCTCTTGAAGGTCACGCCAGAGGAGTGTGCGGCAATACATGTGGAAGAGAACAGTCTGTTCGGTGTCAAGCAGAAATTACTGAAAACACAGGCAGGATATCTTTCTGGTAAGTATCATTGTGTGGTGACGAATCCGCCATACCTTGGAAAGGGATTCTGTGATGAATTAACAGATTTCGTGAATTTGGAATTTCCCAATAGTAAAACCGATCTCTATTCTGCTTTTATTGAGCATCTTTCTTCTATACCATGTGAGAACGGATACACAGCAATGGTAACAATGGAATCTTGGATGTTTCTACCATCTCATAAAAAATTACGCAAATACATTGTCGATCATAAATATATTCTAAATTTGGCACATTTTGATTGGCATATTATGCGTATCGCTTTTGGAACAGCTGCTTTCATCATGCAAAATGTTGAATCTGGCAATAAAAAAGGTGTTTACTCTTACTTAGATAGAAAAGATGTCGATTTAAATAAGGAATTGCCATATTGCTTTCCGATAAAAACAAATGGTCGTTTTTCTATCAAGGATCAATCAGATTTTAAGAAGATTCCAGATTATACGATTTGCTATTGGATAGGAGGTGCTACGCTCAATTGTTATTCAGCTAACAACATCAGCAACTATGCTAAGTCTGCAAAAGGAATGATGCCTGGTTCTAAGTATATTAGGGTTAATTGGGAAGTTTGCAGAAATAATGTTGAAACCACAGTAAAAACACATGAAGAATCCAAACTGTCTGACAAAAAGTGGTATTTGTACTTCAAGGGTGGTCAATTGCGTCGTTGGTATGGGAATCATGACTTTGCAGTTGACTATCAACATGACGGGGAACGAGTAAAAGCTGGAGATAGAAATCCTAATCTATATTTTAAGAAAAATATCAACTGGTCAAAAATATCTTCAGGCTTGTTTTCTGCTAGAAGTGGTATCGATGGATGTTTATATGACGATGCTGCTTGTCAATGTAAAGTAAATGAAGAGTATAATTATTACTATATATTAGCTCTACTCAACACTAAAGTTGCACAACATTTTTTGTGGTGTAAAAGTCAAACATTTAATTATGTCCCTGGAGAAGTCTCGACAATACCGGCTCTTTTGAAATCCGTAAATGATTTAAGCGTCGTCGCAAAAGAAAATGTTTCAATATCCAAGCAAGATTGGGACTCCCACGAAACCTCATGGGATTTCCAGCGCAGTCCTCTCTGGGAGCAACAGCTTGACATTATCCTTGATGAAATGCGAAAACGTGGTATATTCTCTGAAGATGCCACCATCGGCGACATAGGGCCATTCAATCTGCCAGATTTGCTCCAACCTATAGAGATTCTTGTTGAGAATTACAAGTCTATGTGGGAAGACCTTTTCTACAAGCTCCACCACAACGAAGAAGAACTCAATCGAAAGTTCATCGAGATTTATGGCTTGCAGGACGAGCTGACTCCCGATGTGCCATTAGATGAGATTACCATCCTGCAGAAGGGTGAGATAATCATTGAGGATAATAAGATTGTCTGGCATGATGATGTCATCATCAAGCAATTCATTAGCTATCTTGTTGGTTGTCTGATGGGACGTTACTCCGTTGATAAACCAGGACTCATCATTGCCAGTCAAGGACAGAAGGTGACAGGTCTCGACTTGCCGGCACATACCATTGAGATAGACGATGACGGCATTATTCCCGTTATTATGGAAGAGGAGTTCTTTGCCGATGACCTCACTCAGCGTATAGAGACAAGCGTAAAAACGCTGTTCGGTGAACGAAATTTCTACGAGAACATGAAGTTTATCAAGTCAGCCCTTGGAATGAATCTTCGTGACTACCTCTATAAGGACTACTATATTGACCATCAGCAGATGTATTCTGTAAAGATTAACGGTGCAAATGCAAAACGTCCTATCTATTGGCTCTTCAGCAGTCAGATGGGCGAGAAGAAAAAGAGAGGTCACTTCAAGGCGCTTGTCTATATGCACCGTCTGGAGTCTGATACACTGTCAAAGCTCCATGCCGACTATGTGCATCCATACCTCACCAAGGTTGAGCAGCAACTGCGTGAGGCCGAGGACAATGCCACACGCGATGACCTCAGTCAGGCACAGCACAATAAGGCTTTGAAGCTTGCAGAGGAACTGAAAGAGAAAGTGCGCGAGGTAAAAGCCTTCGAGACCCAACTGGTAGAAATGGCCAGTGCCCGTATCACTATTGACCTCGATGATGGTGTGAAGGCAAATTATCCCAAGTTCTATCCGCTCGTAGAGCCAATTAAAGGACTTGATACAAAAGACGAATAATATGACAGATTCAACACAGCAAAAGATACAGCAGGTATTAAGTGACCTCATTGACAAGTATGGACTTGTATTCTGGTATGACGAAGGTGGACAAATGCAACATTTTGCAGACACGCTCGACATTTCTGGAGTAGAGGTATTGACTTTGCAGAACAATGCTTTCTCTTTGAAATATCGCATATTGAAAGGAGAAAAGCCAGAAAGAGGCTTTATAGTCTATAGTCCAGAAGCGAAGCCCGAAGATGAAGACAACTGGCTTCTTGACCTTCAGATGATGGCAGCACCATTCTCTGCAGACATGGGATCGCTCTATGCAGCTGAGTGTGGCATACCATTGGAACTGAAAGAAAAGGTTGTTGACGGACACTTGGAATTCTTCAAGATTGCTGATAACCGCAAACGGCTGACCAAACGACTGCGCTCCAATATGAATGTTGACGATATGGTGAAGCAGATGCAAGCTGTTGTCTGTAAGACAGAACCTACCTGTGATCAGCTGACGCTTGCCCTTGCCAATGAATGCTTTGTTGATAGTTCGGAAATGTTCGACAAACTAACGAAATACAATCTTATTGATTCGTACTGGCAAGAGGTGAAACTAACTTTTGGTTATGACAAGCAACATCAGATAAAAGACCTGCTCATTGTGCTCTTCAATGATGATATGAATCGACACTTTGAGGGCAGTACACTCCATAATGAGGCGCATATCTTTATGCGTGACTGGCGTGATAGCCGTCAGTACGGAGAACTCTACAAACAATGGGCAGAGAGATTGGAGGTCGAACTTGGCATTTATAATCTGATTAAGGGCTATGATATAGACCAACTTGTGATGGTAGAGACCTTCCCTTGTGTTGACAAGATTATTGCCATGTATCTTCAGAATGAGGTTCTTGAAAGCACTATGCCTGTAGAGAAGATGGAATCTATTGTAGACGAACGTGAGCATAAGATCTTCTTCTCAGTTGCAGCCCACACTATCAAGGCACTTTTGGAGGCACGTCGTATGATGGAAGACATTGATCAGAAGATGCAGAAAGGACACCTTCATATCAATTCTGCCGAAGATGGATTCCAGATGTATCAGCGTGAACTCTACACCGTTGACATGCACTATCGTCACTACTTCAGAGAGGAACGACTTTCGGAAAGCAAGAACCTTCTGGCAGACGTAACTAAGATGGTGGAACGCAAGTACACCAACAGTTACCTGATGGAACTTGCCAAGAAATGGCAGCCACTAGTGGACAATATGGCGCAATGGCGAATTGACAATGTCATGTCGCAGCGTTTGTTCTTTGAATATCATGTTGCACCATTTGTAAGGAAGGGGAACAAACTATTTGTCATCATTAGCGATGCACTCCGCTATGAGACCATGGTAGAAATGGAGCAGCGAATTGCACAGATGAGTCGCATGGTAACGACTATGAAACCTGCTTTGTTAAGTACTCAGCCTTCATATACCCAGTTAGGTATGGCTGCATTGCTGCCAAACAGGGAGCTTTCATACGAGAAACAGCAAGATGAAGTCTTTGCAGATGGCATAAGTACTAAGGGTACAGATAATCGCAAAAAGGTTCTCTCTACACGAGTACCTTTGAGCCTTGCCATCTCGTCAAAAGAGTTTTTGGAGATAACTTCTCCCAAGACCTATTTCCGTGACTTTGACCTGATATACATCTACAGCAACAAGATAGATTTTGTTGGTGATAAGCGAGAAACGGAAAAAGAGGTGTTTAAGGCTACCGAAGAAGAATTCGACAATATCATCAAGATCGTTGAGCTTATTCGTAACGGCAATGGCTCGAACATCTTGATTACCTCTGATCACGGATACCTCTATCAAAATGAGGAATTGGACGAAAGCGAATTTACTGACTTCAAGGTTATGGGGGATATAATAACTGATACTCGTCGTTTTATCATCGGCAATAATCTTCAACCTGGTTCAGCAGTCAAAACATGGGAAAGCAAAGACGTGGGACTGAAAGAAGGACGGCAGGTGCAGATAGCCAAGGGCATGATTAGGATGCGAAAGCAAGGCAGTGGTAGTAGATTTGTACATGGCGGATCTATGTTGCAAGAGATTGTCGTACCTGTGCTTCATGTGAATATCAAGAAGGTGGCAGATGTCAGTCAGGTGGATGTGGATATCCTCAACAAACGTGCACAGCTAACGACGAATAATCAGACCATCAGCTTCTTCCAGAGCGAAGCCGTGACAGAGAAGATGAAAGGATTGACGTTACGTGTAGGCTTCTATGATGCAGAAGGTAACCTTATCTCCGACTCACTTACAATGGTGTTCGACAGCGAAAGCAATGACACGACCCAACGCGAACAGCGTCACGTCTTTGTGTTCAAGAACCAACTGTCAAAGCTCAACGGTCAAGAGGTTGTCCTGAAGATGGAGCGTCAGGTAACAGGCACAGAGCAGTTCGTGGCATACAAAGAAGTGCCTTACAAGGTAAGAGTTATGTTCCAAGCAGAATTTTAAGTTTGACGGGTTATGAATGAACTGGATAGAAAATTAAATGAATACTACGGAGGTAAGGTAGTACGTAAAGACCTCACAAAGAGTATTAAAGAAGGAGCAAACGTTCCAAGCTATGTGTTGGAATATTTGCTGGGCATGTACTGCGCCACCGACAATGAAGAAGACATTGAAAACGGCAAAGAAATGGTGAAACATGTCCTAGCCGATAACTTCGTACGTCCCGATGAAGCTGAAAAGATAAAGTCTAAGATTCGCGAAAGGGGACATTATAAGATTATCGACAAGGTTTCTGCCAAGCTCAATGAACATACAGACAGCTACGAAGGTCAGATCTTCAATATCAACATCAATCATATTCACATTGATGATGTATATGTGAAGAACTACGAGAAACTGCTTTGCGGTGGTATCTGGTGCATCATCGACATGGAGTATAACTATGATGAGAACACGAAGGCAAGCCCATTCCAGATATTATCGTTAAAGCCCATCCAAATGCCTGCGACAGATGTGGAGGAGTTCATGGAAGGGCGCAAGCATTTTACACTGGACGAATGGATAGAAGTTATCTGTCGTAGTGTTGGCATGGAACCCACCAACCTTGACGAAAAGACACGATGGCATCTGGTGGCCAGAATGATACCGTTCGTGGAGAATAACTACAATATATGCGAACTGGGACCTCGAGGAACCGGTAAGTCATATGTCTATGACGAGCTGTCGCCATACTCAATCCTGATTTCCGGTGGCCAAACAACAGTAGCCAACCTGTTCTACAACATGGGACGTCATACCGTGGGACTTGTCGGAACATGGGATGTCGTGGCTTTCGATGAAGTTGCTGGTATCAACCTGAAGGACAAGGATGGTATACAAATCATGAAAGGTTATATGGCCAATGGTTCATTTAGCCGTGGCAAAGAGAGCATCAATGCCAATGCCTCAATGGTTTTCGTTGGCAACATCAATGGCAGTATCGAAAACTTGGTGAAGGTGAGTCACCTGCTGTCACCCTTCCCGAAGGATATGATTGATACGGCTTTCTTCGACCGTTTCCATCACTATCTTCCTGGCTGGGAGATACCCAAAATGAAACCTGAGTTCTTTACGGACTCCTTTGGATTTATATCTGACTACTTCTCTGAGTGTCTGCGTGAATTAAGAAAGCGCAGCTATAGTGATGCCATTCAAAAGTATTTCCGCTTGGGCAAAGATCTCAACCAACGAGATGTTATAGCCGTAAAGAAAACGGTGAGTGGACTACTGAAGCTTCTTTTCCCCGATGGCAATTTCGAGAAAGAAGATGTTCGCCAATGTCTTGAGTATGCGCTGATAGGAAGAAGGCGTATCAAAGAACAATTGAAGAAGATAGGCGGTTTGGAGTTTTATGACGTACATTTTAGCTATATCGATTTGGAAGATGGCGAGGAGCGTTATGTAAGTACACCAGAGAATGGTGGTTCTGCCCTCATTCCAGAAGGCGACTTGCAGCCGGGTTCTCTCTATGGCATAGCCCATCAGCCCGGAGAAGGCAACCTCGGCCTTGTACGTCTGGATCTCCAAGCAATGCCCGGTAACGGAAAGTTTACCCATACTGGTTTTGGCAGCGGTAGTTCCATTAATGATGAACTGAAAGAAGCAGTCAATTACTGCCGCTCGAACCTGAGCCGTATTTCGCAGAGCGCACATTATGCAGACTATGAGCTGCACATGAAGGCAACGGACATCAACGGTATAGGAACACTGGAAGGATTGGAGCTTGCAGTATTCATTTCCCTTGTCTCAGGACTAACGGAAAGGAGCGTACAACCACAGATGTGTGTTCTCGGTTCTATGAGTATTGGTGGTACGATTATCCCCTCTAACGACCTTGCAGGTGCTTTGCAAATAGCCAGCGATGCAGGTGCAAAGCGCATCCTCATCCCTGTTGCAGACATGATGCAGTACTCCAAAGTTCCTGCTGATCTCATCTCGAAATTCAGTCTGGAAGTTTATTCTGACCCTGTAGATGCAGCTTTCAAGGCATTAGGGATAAAGTAACCACGTTCCTAACATTAACGATTATGAAAATAAAAATCTTCTTAGCTTCGTCGAAAGAACTCGAAAAAGAAAGATTGGTATTTGCCGATTTGGTTGGACATCTTAACAACGCCCTAGAAAGTCGCGATATTACCATTAGCCTAGTAAAGTGGGAGTATATCGATGCTTCAATGGGGCCAGAGCACAAGCAAGAAGAGTATAATGAGCAATTGCGTGATTGTGACCTCTGTATCGTTTTATATTGGACCACGTTTGGAAAGTGGACAAAAATGGAACTTGACACCGCGTATGAAGAGAAATGCGCAGGGCGCAATCCCAAGAAGCTTTATGTGTATTTCAAGGACGGGGAACAAATATCAGAAGATCTCCAGAAGTTCAGAGACTCTTTCCCAGAGAATTATGGTCATTTCTTCACGGACTATAAAAACATTGACACCTTGAAAGCTCATTTTCTGCTACAGTTTATGGATTATCTGAGCAACAATATTAAGGATTCTGGAGTAATTGAGATTCATGGTTCGAAAGTTGTAATTAATGGTAAACCTTATGTGGAGTTGTCAAATGTACCTATTGTGGCGAATAATGACAAATATAACCAGCTTCTCAAGACGATAGATGACAAGCAAACGATCCTGTCCTTGGTTGACAAATCGCACCCTAAGTATTCGGAATACAAAACAGAACTCGAGAATGCTAGGAATGAACTGCACCAAATAGAGGAGAGTATCTGGGATACGGCTCTTTTGGTTACAAGCATGAGTAACGAAAAAAACAGCAAAAACCTGCAACTTGCAATCGATCTTCTGAATCAGGGCGACAACAAAGGTGCTCAGGCATTACTTCTCAGTGAAAATGACGAAAGTGATATTGCCCAAAATATGAAGTTAATCAAATTGGGGGAGGAAGGTCAAAAGGGAATAAAAGACATCATCAATAAAAAACGGCTTCTCATCAAAACATACGAAAATGAGATGTCTGAAGGATGGATCGACCAAGTGATTAGTCTTCGAAAGCAAATTGCTGATATCAGTAAGGAAGCATTTGGAAAGGAGAGCTTGGAATATGCTACTGCTTTAGATGCCTTAGGACATACCTATTATATTCACGGAAAAGACGAGTTTGCAGAGGAGACCTATTCGAAGGCTTTCGTCATTTTTGAAACTGACAGATTGAACAAAACTCCTGAGTATGCTACATTATTGATTCACGTTGGAGATTTGTATATGCGCAAGGAAATGTTCCTCCGAGCACAGCCATACTACCTTGATGCTTTGGAATTGATTAAGGAGAAATTTGGAGATTCAAGTATTTCATATGCTCTGCCATTATATAAAATGGGATGCCACTACAGCATATTTAATATGTTTGACCATGCTAAGGAATGCCTTGAAGATGCCTTAAACATCATCGAGGGCAGCAAAGGCGACAATGTTTTATTGCATTCTCAAATACTTAGAGAATTGGCTTTATGTTATGCCCAAGTCAGTAATGATTACGATGAGGAAAGGACTAAGACTTATAGCAAGGACGAGAAGGAATTATATCAGCAAGCATGTTCATTAATCAACAAATCTATTAATCTCATTGAGACGAATTATGGAAAGAATAATTCGACATATGTGCATTTACAAAAGAGATTAAGTGATATTCTTAAAGTGACAGGCCATCGAGAAGAAGCAGAATCTGTGCTACTTAACGCATTAGAATTATCAAAGGATATCAATGATCATCACGAAACATACGATTACATACTTCATGCCATAGGCTATTTCTATTATCTGGGTGAAAAGGAAAAAGCTGAGGCATTAGGATTCGACTATTCTTCGGCAGAGGCAAAAGATATCCCCATTTTTATCAACGACGACAAAAGATGGGTAAAAAAAATGGAGGAGTTAGATTGTGAAAAAGCCTTTGAAGAAGAGTTTTCTTCGCAGTTGGCAAGCTTATACATGAAAAAGTTTCCGCGGGAGAAAAGCTATTCCATAACACTAAGTTCTGAAACAGACGATGGGAGCGTTGGTTATTTCGAGTTAAGCGATAAAGAGATTGATATTTTCAGAAGCTGGGAAGAGAATCCTGTTATTGATGATGTTGAATATGGTCTCAATGAGTTTTTGGAGTTGAAAGGATATGAAGATCTAATTGATAAAATTTGTGATTCTTATTATTATACTGGGTATAATACTCTCGTTAATTGTGATATGAACTCCTATCTAAAATTCACCGATTTCTCCATACGAACACTGAAAAATGACGGGACTATCAGTGGTCCTTCATATTCATCTATATCTTTGTCTGATGAAGAATACTTTGACCTATTAAAGGAACTCATAGGACGCAAGAACAACTTATCTGTAAACATGCTTGTTTTTATGAAGCCAGAATTAGGTAAAAAGATTATGTGGAAGTTAACTCCTGACTGGCGCACAGAACCTTTTGTATGTGAGATGTGTGAGCTGAAGGAGGCTGTAATTAATATACTTGATCCTTTCAAAGATGTGCTTCATATTTTTGATTCTACGAACAAGGATATCAAGAAATTTGCGATTAAACATCAAATCCTAGAAAACTCTAATGATGAAATTTTTGATAAAACCACTGATAATGATAATTTCCACGTAGAGGCCTATTTTGAAGGCAAGATTTTGGTTCTCTCTCAATATGGCTACATCTTTGGTGGAATGTTTGGAACCTATCATGACCAGGATGAGTTTAGAATCGACGCCCAGAAAGTGATGACTAAGTTTGGTCTGAACAAACCAGAACAAATAATTCCCTACATCAAAGATCATTTTGGAACTAGGGATGCTATTTCTCAAATACGTGATATTTTTGAAGAAAGCAAAACAACGAAATAATACTATTATGGGCATACCTATTAAAGATATTAACTCTTTTGAGAGAAGACTTAAGAGTCGTACTAAAAGATGGACTCTCATTATCTTTGCCAATGCAGAATCAGATAGCAAGGCCGTAGATTACATCTTTAGGAATTTCCATCTTCTTGATTCTTTTGCAGATGATGTTGATTTCTTTATGCCAGGTTACGAGGTGAGGCGTAGAAGAGGCTTTTCTGAAGGGGAAATCAGAATAATGAAAGATATAACTCCTCGGAATTATCCAGAATATGCTGAATTCAATAAAGACTGTGTTAGGTTTATTGAGAGTCCGCGTTTAGGGCAGATTGCCTTTAATCAGGCTGAATTCGTTGACTTTGCCATGGAACTGACGAGGAAATGTCCAAATTACATGTATGGTGGAGTTTGCCAAATGGTTTTTATGCCAGTAATCAGTGGAACACCAGATTATATTGGTGCAGATATATACGATCTTGATGCAATTATTAACACCCCATCAAGAATTTCATTAGAACAGTTTTTCGCAAGGGTGTTTGAACTTATTCGAAAAGCAGGAGAGCCATCGAAAGTAAGGACTCACTTTGAGAAACTGATTGGTTGGCAAAGTGCGGTGGTTAAAGATGTTAGAAGATTGTATTGTGAGGCAACAACTATGAATAATAGAGAAGACTGGTATAGAAATTATCTCGACAAAGCTATAAGTTCTCTCGAAAAACATCTAAGATGGAGTCTTGAAGATGATTATTTTTTTGTCAGTTACTCTTCAAAAAATGTTATGAAAGCAAATCTTCTGAAGCAATATATCGAGAAAGAAGGATATCATGTTTGGATGGCTCCTGATGGAATACCACAAGGCACTGAGTACTCCTTAATGGTTCCTACAGCGTTGAAGTTTGCTAGTCATTTTGTAGTGCTTCTTACACCAGATTCCGCAATATCCGGATGGGTAAGAAGAGAACTTGATATTGCACTAAATAATGGAGCCAATACGAAAATCAAAGTCGTATTGGGTGATGGTTTTACAATTGACGACATGAGAAGAGACGATGAACTCCATTTCTTCTTGAACAGAGTTCAAATTCGATATGAATATAATGACATCATCTCTTCTCAACTCTTATTTCATACATTCTTGAATGACTAAT
>JAEEGG010008501.1_pt1 | contig 23277 bp, 13 predicted proteins | sample 9134161 | NCBI WGS metagenome assembly JAEEGG01 (sample SAMN16246543, study PRJNA631951) | gut metagenome | biome: gut microbiome; feature: rumen; material: CR-attached | host: Bos | place: Iran: Karaj | collected 2018-10
GGCGCAGCCATTCTCGTTGTTGTAGGCGTGCGTGAAGGTGCCGGAGCTGGTGTAGGTGTGCCCGTGCCACGTGAAGCTTTCGCAGGCGGTCTCCGTTTCCACGTTGTGTGTGCCGTGGTTGACGGTCAGCTTGAGCGTGTCCACGCTGGCGCAGCCGTCGGCGTTGGTGTAGCGATGGACATACACGCCGCTTTGTGTGTACGTTTCACCGTGCCAGGTGAATGATTCACAGGCGGTCTCCGTTTGCACGTTGTGTGTGCCGTGGTTGACGGTCAATTTGAGCGTGTCCACGCTGGCGCAGCCGTCGGCGTTGTTGTATGCGTGCGTGAAGGTGCCTGAGTTTGTGTAGGTGTTCCCATGCCAGGTGAAGCTTTCGCAGGCGGTCTCCGTTTCCACGTTGTGTGTGCCGTGGTTGACGGTCAACTTGAGGGTGTCCACGCTGGCGCAGCCAGTGGTGTTGGTGTATGCGTGCGTGTAGGTGCCTGAGTTTGTGTAGGTGTTCCCGTGCCAGGTGAAGCTCTCGCAGGCGGTCTCCGTTTCCACATTGTGGGTGCCGTGGTTGACCGTCAAGTGCAGTATCACGGTGCTGTCGCAACCATGGATAGTTGAGAGTTTAAAGTTTAGAGTTGAGAGTGAGGGAGTGCCAGTACCAAAGGTGGTGTCAATCTGTCCATTGACGTAGTGGTAGGGGAGTTCGTTGTCACAAAGGGTGAGATGTACGTCTTTAGAAATGGAGCGGCTGATGGTCAGCTTCAGCGTGTCCACGCTGGCGCAGCCGTCGGCGTTGGTGTAGCGATGGACATACACGCCGCTTTGTGTGTACGTTTCACCGTGCCAGATGAAGTTCTCGCAGGCGGTCTCCGTTTGCACGTTGTGCGTGCCGTGGTTGACGGTCAGTTTCAACGTGTCCACGCTGGCGCAGCCATTGGCGTTGGTGTAGCGATGGACATACACGCCGCTTTGTGTGTACGTTTCACTGTGCCACGTGAAGCTTTCGCAGGCGGTCTCCGTTTGCACGTTGTGTGTGCCGTGGTTGACGGTGAGGTGTAGCGTGACAATGGAATCGCAGCCTGCAGCATTGGTGAAGGTCTGTGTGTAGTCGCCCGATTGGATGTATGTGGAATTATTCCAAGTATATCTATCACAGGAAGTGGCTGATATTGTTGAAGCCACCGCAGGGATTACGGTAAGCCTCATTGTCAGGATACTGTCGGCACCATTGGAGGCTTCCAATGTAATGGTTTTCTCCCCAGAATCCGTGAAGGTCTGACCATTCCATACAAACGGCAATTGGTTGGAACAGATGGCGCTGTCAATGGTGGCATATATGCTGGGCGGGATGTTGATGCCACTTGCGGTTATAGTGTCAGTAGCGGAAGACCGGCATCCATTATCCCATAGAGCCGTAACGGTATATTGGTAAAGTCTGTTTTGGGTAATGGGGTCCGAATAGGATGTTTGAGTTGTTGCGCCTCTGAAATCATTGTCACGGATGATATCGTATTTTGTTACGGATGGGTCGTCATCAGCTAAGAATCCTTTTAAAACATAGTTTCTGGAGCTGTTGGCATTCCAAGAGATTCCTCCACTATTATGGTATCCGATAACACTTTTTTTCTCTTGAAGCGGACCGCTGCCGGTGGCCATATAGGGTGTGCTTGCGTCGGATTGGATACAAAGTCCGAAACAGAGTTCTTTGGTAGCATCTATTTTCACAGGCTGGTTGAGGATGATGGTGTTCCAACCTGCTGTAGATGAAGAAACCGACTGTTCGTAAACTTTGGTTCCTGGATTATAGACATTAGATGCGGAAAAACCGCCGCCAGTATAAACGACAATGGAATATGAATTGGAACTGCCATTTCGGACATGGAAACTAACAGCAGTAAGTTTCTTGTTGTGATAAGGTGCCAAATCAGATGTCGTGTGGCGTTGCAGGTATTCCATGGGAAGATTGGTAGGATAGTAGGTGTATCCGGTGACAACGGTATCCCAGGTGATTTTATAAGACGTTGGGGCAAAAACAGGAGTGTTCCATTGAAGATCAATCTGGCGGTTGGTTTGTGCCAAGGTCAGGTTTGTCGGCGGTGGACAGGCTTTTTCAAAACAGTGTCCCTCCAACCATACGGTATCTGTAATGTTTCCGGATGATAATGCGATAAATCCGTAATCATTGGTTATAGTGTCCGAAATGGGGGTATATTGAACATGGAGTGTTCCGCCTATGGTGGGAAGAGTAGCAGAGGAGCCCATGGAACTCGAACCGGAACTGATGATAAAAGGTCCTACGACGGTTGCTTGTATGGGCTGGCTTAGCACGCTGCTGCTAACGTTAACGGTATGAGTGGAGCTGGTGCGTCCGTAGTTGGTGTAAAAGGCCAAATGATCGGGTTGGACGAAGATGTGCGATTCGTTGCGGAAAGACTGCTGGACGGAGGCGGAACAACCGTTGCTCCAATTGATGGAGACTCGGTAGAGATAGTCCCGTGTTTCGGATAACAAATCGTTGTAAAATGTGTCGGTGACGGTGGCTAAAAGCACGTTGTCACGATATATGGAAAAATTGTCTGGCGTAATGATTATGTTTTTGAAGGTGGCTCTGACGGCATAGCTCATGGATGTATAGTTGTTACATGACCATGAAACGGAAGTGCTGGAGACATATCCCAAGATATTCCCTTTTCCTGGATGATTGCCAGCACCGAGTCCCATGCAATATTTCAAAGCGGCGGCTTCAAGATAGATGCCGTACCAAAGTTCCTGACCGGCATCTACAAAAACGGGGTTGTCCAACGTCACGGTGTTCCAAGAACCGTATATTACTGTTTGATTGACCGTTTGTTCACAGACGAGCGTTCCGGGAGTAAGGATGTTGTTCTCATAACTGCCACCCGTGAAAACAACTATTTTGTAAACTGTTGCGGTATCACTGGCAAAGAAGGAGATTTCAGATAGTTGTTTTTGATGGTATGGCACCAAGTCTGAAGAAGCCATCCGGTGCAGAAGATATACTTTGTAGTTTCCGCCATAACCGGCCGCACCGCCGTACCGCTCATTCCATGAGAATGTCTGAGGATCGTCGGCGATGGGGGGTACGCTCCATGACAGGTTGATATGCTGGTTGTCGTTAGTTGATATGTTCAAATTTTGCGGCGCCCCGCAATCGGGAACGTATGTCCCGCCGGAGAGCAAAATGGTGTCGCTAACCTGTGTGTTCCTGATAATAATCATCCCGCTTTCCATCATAGCGCCTTGCGTAACAGGCTGGTAACGAACGTACAACCGTCCGCCTGTCGCGGGCAGGGTGATGGCACTATGATAGGTGGTGGAATCTGTACTTATGGCGAAATTGCCGGTACAGGTTACCTGAAGTGGGGATGTTAGATTTCCTGTGACGAAATTCACAGCCACGGGGTCGCTATACGTGCCGGCTTGGATGTAGAAGTTGATGTCGTGAAGCGAACAACGGAGTATGGCCGAACCTCCATCAATGCCCATTACAGCACCTTGGTTGGTGTTGAATTCGTAAGTGGATGGGCTTAAGGCGGATACAAGAAAATAGCCATTATACGATCCCCTCCAGCCCCAGTTGATGTGGAAATAGTTTTCATCATCATACCCGTCACAAACGAAAGCGTGTCCTCCTTGATTGCCACTCCCACTATATAAAATCGGTCGGGAATGATCCAAATCGTTTTTCAACATGGAAATCCAAGTGGTTTCGTTATAGCTGCTGCGGGAATAATAATGGCTTTCGGGATACCCGAAATAGGTGCTGAGTGCGTAAGGTACCGATGATGAATAGGCACCGCTGCCACTCACATCGTAATCCATATTCACACTCACCCCACAATGGTACAGCAGGGTGGCCACTTCGTTTATCTGGGCTTGAGTGCTGCTGGTTGTCAGGTAGGCAGGCATGTTGGCATAGTTGTAAGTGGTGTTGCCGAAATCTGCCGTCAGGGTCCCGTAGTCGGATGGCGTGTAGGAGTGTGTCCCGATACCATGTGTGGGGAATTCCCAGTAGCGGATGATCTGTCCCATGGCGGTGGCCACACATCCGGTGACGGCTTGTCCGTTCGAATCCGCAGGACATAGGGCGTTGTAAAGCGGGCTCTGTCCCCAGTTGGTGGTGAGCAGCGGACCCACCAGAACCGTCCCTCTTGTGGACGGTGTAGGCCTGCCGGCAAGCAGTGTCCGCCACCGGCTGTCCTGACGACTCTCGTTGTTGCTTCTGTTGAGTATGAAGTTGGCTTCCGCTTTGTAATTCTCCAGAAAATCGGCCATGTTTTCCGGAATGTCTTGGATGTTGAAGTTCCCCTCCGTGGAATAACCTAACACAGGCACCATCCGGTCGTCCGCACTGACGATGACAAATCCTCCACCAACGTTATAAATGTAAAAACAGTCGGATGCACTTCGGCTGGCGCTTGTTGTAGAGCGCGCCGTGTAGGCCAGGGTGGCTTCTGTGCCCCGATGTGAGGAACCGGTCTTTCCCGCCATGAAGTTGGTGGCCACTCTCTTGGCCGTTATGCTGTCAACGGGGGCGGCGGGAAGAAAACCGCAGATCAAAGACAAAAGAAGGGTGGTGTAGAGACGTTTCATTGTGTTTTTTTTTTAATCGGTCAGGAACGATTCCTCCGACGTTGGACCGCTTTTATGATGCGAGTTGTAATAACGAGCAAAAGCCCGACAAATGACAGCCCGACGGCTATTTTGGCAAGAAGGTCGCCATGTTTGCTATAAAAGGTTTCGTGCTGTTGGGCATAGACGGTGGCTCCGAAAGCCGTACGTTCCTGATATTTTGTGCTTTTGAGCACATTGCCGCATGGGTCGATGACGGCAGAGGTGCCCCCGTTGGCGGAGCGCACTACATATCGGCGGTTTTCAATGGCTCGGAGACGGGCCATCTCGAAATGCTGGGTGTGTCCCGGACTGTCATCCCACCAGGAATCGTTGGTGATGACGGTGAGCAATTCCGCTCCATTGCGCACAAAGCGGGAACAAAGTTCCCCGTAAATGGATTCATAGCAGATGGCGGTGCTTACTTTGACGGTCTGCTCCCCGGCGGTGATGGGGAAGATGCGGAAACAGGTGTCCTTGCACAAGGAAGAATGGGTGCCGCCAAGGTTGATCATCAGGTCGCCGAGGAATCCGAAAATCTTGGGGAAGGGTAGCGATTCCACCCCCGGTACCAGCCGCATCTTGTGATGATGCCCGTTGTAACGATGCGGCCCGTAGCAGATGGCGGAATTGTGCATGTCGATGTACTGGTCTTGCCCCACTTTCATGGCGGTGACGGTGGCCGGATGGTCATACACTGTCATGGAGGAAACCCCGATGATGAAATTCAAATTCGGGTGGGCTGCAATGACGCTGTCTATCAGCGGCAGAAACCCGTAGGTGGGGATGTGGGAAGGGTAGCATCCGTTGATGACCATCCTCATAGAGACGGAGTGTGGCATGGAGGTCTCCGGACAGAGCACAAGATGAGTGCTGTCATTCAGGTAGGGCTTTGCCGTTTCGAGCATCCGGACGGCATGCTCGGTGTTGGTCATGCGGAACTCCTCCTCCCAAACATCGGTATTGGGTTGCACTACGGCGACATTTATCGGTATGCTTTTGTCAATTTTGTGGTTATAATATGCATATTGGATGCAGGAAATCACGACGGGCACCACAATCAGGGCGGAAACGGCGATGCAGATGGCCTTTGCGTGGCGTTTGTCGGAAGATAACGAACGAATCAGCAGATAAAACAGGTAGTTGCATACAAGTATCCATAAAGTGCCGCCAAAAGCGCCTGTGACGGAGTACCACTGAACAAATTGCGGACATACGGCAAACACGTTGCCTAAGTTCAGCCAAGGCCAGGTGAGGTCCCAATTCAGATGCAGGTGTTCAAATGCCATCCAGAAGGCGGCCAGCAGGATCGGATGCCATTGGGTGGAGGTGTGCCTGCGACAGGCATGCCATGCGGCGAACACCAATGCTTGCAGCATGGCGTTGAGAATGACTGCCGCCAAGCCTCCCGGCACGGTGCAGTAGCATATCCAATAGGTTGTTATGGCGTTCCAGACGAGGAATCCGGGATAGGCATAAAGGAATCCTTTCCCAAAACCGCCTCCGTGTTCCCGCTTCAGCAATCCGTCGCTCATGAAAAGCATCGGAATCAGAGCGAAGAAAATGAGGAACGGCAGCCCGTGCGGATACCAGGAGAATGCCAGCAATAATCCGCTAATCAGACTGAGGAGGAGTATCTTGTACCACTTCATAATTGACAGAGTGTTAATTTGTTGATTTTTAAAATAATACAAAAACCGTTCCTGTGGAAAACAGAAGCGTTTGCAAAAATAGTGAAATATCTGACACCATGTATGTTTTTCTGGGCAAAAAACAGTTCCACACACCATCTTCAACATCTAAAAGTCCACCGCAATGCCCACATGGATCTTTCCGGTTTTGAAGGAGATGGGATTTCCTAATTGCCGTCCAAGGGCATATTCCAGATAGAAGGTGCCGGCCTTGACTCCAATGTGTACACCGACACCGAATCCAAAGGGATTGTCTCTCAGGTAATTTCCCGGAAGCTGTCGCTCGTAGGTGCCGCCGTCGAAGAAGAGATTCACGAAGGAATTCCGGTTGAAAAGGAGTCGTAGTTCGACCGAATAGAGCAGGTATGTGGAGGCGACGATTTCATTGGCGTTGAAGCCCCGGATAAGTCCGATGCCGCTGATGTTGAACATCTCGTTGTAATAGTGCGGGCCGCCCAGCATCGACCCGGCCTGCACACAGGGCGCAATGACAAAATGCCGTCCGGCCGGGATGTACCCGCTTACCCGTCCGGAAAGACGGTAGCTGGTCTGCTTCATGGTCAACCCCTCGTATGCTTCGGCTTCAATACGACTGTTGGGGATAATGCGGCGCGTACCCGCCGACAAGTCCGCATACACATCCACGCCTTTCCGTGGATTGAAAAGATAGTCCACCCTTCGTACATGGATTTTAAGCCCGTAAAGGTTTTTCCTATAGTCGATGTGTGCGGTGTCGTTTTGCTGGAACAACTTGGGATTCAAGAGAGTGGAGCCGGTATGATGGAAATAGGGCTCGATATAACTGTTGCCCCAGAATGAGTAGGGGATGCCGATATGGTAGTCCAATGTGAGGAAGGAAGTGTCACGTTTGTCCAGCTCAAAGGAGCCCTCCAGCCCGAAACGGCTTCGGTAGATGTAGGGGAAGCGGGCGGTAATCAGCAGGTTTTGCGAATGTCGCTCGGTACTTCGCCAGTGTAGTGCAATGCTCTCCCCGATGTGGAACAGGTTGTTCAGCGACAAATCCAACTCGCCGGCCACCCCTACCTTGCCGGTCCGCTCGTCCCGCGGCACAATGCCAACATAGCCGTCGAACTGGTTGGTGCGGCGGGGGGTGAGATAGACGTAAAGGTACGCTTTGTCGCGTACGAAGGAGACTCCCGATTCGCGGATCACATCCGCGAACGACAGTTCGGAAAGCCGCCCATCCACCGCTTTGATTACCTGTTCGCTGTAGGGCATTCCCCGTCGGATGCCTAAATAGGGATAGAGGAAATTATGCGAAAGCTTGGCGTCACCTTGCAGTATGATGGAGTCAATTGTGACATATAATCCAGTGTCAATGAGTAATTTGGGTGCCATGTTCCCGTGCTTGGGATCGGATGCCTCCATGCGGACGGTGGCGAAGGGATACCCGTGGTTCTCCAAATGGCATACGATGGATTCTGCAATCCGGGGATAGTCGTCTAACGGGATGCTGTCGGGGATGCGGAGGCGGTCGTGTTGTGCGGGCAGCGTTCCCGCCCACAGAAGACAGCATAAAAGTATGATATGGAGGTTTCTAAATTTCAATTGTTGAAAAAATGTCTGTCGTCCTGTCGTCGCACTATAATATTTGGTATCTTTGCACGTTGATTTCAAATAGGATTAAACATTAACGGAAATGAAGAAAATTATTGTATTAGTCGTTACGTTTTTTTGCGTTTTGGCGTTGATATCCGCCTGCGACACCCAGCACAAATGTGCCGCTTACGGCCATTACACCTATTACGAGGCTCCGGTCGATCCGGCAGAATAATCCAGCATTCCGCATGTCACGAGGCCGTTCCATCGGTGTGTTGCGGAAATGGATCCTGTTGTCAGCTTGTGTGGTGACGGCTTTGCTGTCGCGCGCGCAGGATGTGGGGGAGTTTTACCATGATGTGACCACTAAGGAATGGGATATCGAGATCTTCGCCCACACCAGTGGGGTGGGAGTGGGCTTCCAGCACGGACGCACCCCGGATCTCAACAACAAACATTTCTGGGAGGTGGAATTCCTCTACAACCAACATCCGAAATCTGTTCGCTCGGTGAATGTCTATTATGAGGGCGTGCGCCCTTTCCGCTACGGCCAGCTGTATACGCTGTTTTTCCTCCGTGGCGGTTACGGCTACCAGCGTACATTGCATCAGAAACCCTATTGGGGCGGCGTGAAGGTGAGCTATGACATTTCCGCCGGTGCCTCCCTTGCCATTGGCCTCCCGAATTATGTGGAAGTTCTCAACTACAACACCGGTTTCTCGGAAATCGTCCGCTATAATCCTGAAATCCATAATCTGAACAATATCCTTGGCGGTGCCGGAATGTTCGCCGGCATCCTCCATACTGCCTTCCGCCCTGGCTTCTATGTGAAAACCGGCCTCAACTTTGAATTTTCCAGCAATGACTATAAACTGAATGCCTTAGAGGTGGGGCTCTGCGCCGATATGGTCTTTCCATTCATCCGCCAGATGGCCTTCAACGATCCGAAGAAAGTCTATCTCGCCGGCTACCTTGCCTATCAATTTGGGAAAAAGAAAGGGTATCATTGAGTAATTAACAATTAACAATTAATAATTAATAATTAATAGTTAATAGTGAATAATAATAGAGAATTGAATGATAAAAGACAATAATTTGACATAACTCCCTTAATCTTAACTCCTTAGTTTCTTAATTTCTAAACCCATAACCCTTATCCCCTCAATTATAAATTATTAATTGTCAACTATTAACTATTAACTCCCTCATGTCTTCTTCAATAAAACAGCTTGCAGGTCAAACGGTTATTTACGGCGCCACGAACATTCTGGGCCGATTGCTCAATTATCTGCTCGTCCCATTGCACACCTACATCTTCGCGGATGCCGCACAGTATGGCGTGGTGGGTGAGCTCTACGCTTGGACCAGCCTCTTCATCGTCATCCTGACATACGGCATGGAAACGGCTTTCTTCAACTTCTCCCGCGATGAGGATCGGAAAGATCGTGTATATACGACGATTGTGACATCTTTGCTGGTGACTTCCACGCTGTTTATTGTCCTATGTTCTGCATTTTCCCATCCGATTGCCGGGTGGATGAAGTATCCCGACCATCCTGAATATATCGTTTGGTTTTCTATCATCATCGGGGTGGATGCGCTGACCTCCATCTTCTTCGCGCGCCTGCGTCATCTGAACAAAGCCTTGAGGTTTGCCGCGGTGAAGATTACCAACATCGTGGTTAACGTGCTGTTCAACCTCTTTTTCTTGTTGCTTTGTCCCTATCTGTTGAAAACTCATCCGGATTCCGCGTGGATACAGACCATCTACAATCCGAACATCGGGGTAGGTTACATTTTCATTGCCAATCTGATTGCCTCTGTGGTGACGCTGCTAATGCTTTTCCCGAGTCTTTTCCGACAGAAGTATGTGTTTGATTGGGCGTTGTGGAAGAAGATGTTCGCGTATGCTTTCCCGCTGCTGATTTTCGGGCTGGCCGGCATTGTCAATGAAACGATGGATCGTGTGTTGATCAAGTACGTGTCCCGTGCCGCCGATCCGCAGGCCTCCGTGGGCATTTACAGCGCCTGCTATAAGATTTCCATTATGATGACGATATTCGTGCAAGCGTTTAAATATGCTGCCGAACCCTTCTTCTTCAGCAAGTCCAAAGACCGCGACGCCCGCGAGACGTACGCTGAGGTGATGACGGTTTTTGTCTTGGTCTGTTCAATTATTTTTGTCGGTATAATGCTCTTTATGGATGTGGTCCAATACTTTGTGGGTCCGGCTTATCGCGTGGGATTGCCCATTGTACCGATACTTCTGTTGGCCAATCTGTTCCTCGGCATCTTCTATAATCTTTCCATCTGGTACAAACTAACGGGCCAAACGAAGTACGGAGCCTATATTGCCATCTTCGGGGCTGTTATCACGTTGGCGTTGAACCTGTTGCTGATTCCGCGTTTCGACTATATGGGAGCCGCATGGACGACCTTCGCCTGCTATTTCAGTATGATGGTGGTCTCGTATCTATTGGGCCAGAAGCATTATCCGGTGGATTACAATATCAAGAAAATCTTCTTCTATATTCTGTTTGCGGTGGCAGTGTATGGAATCAGTGTGGCGGTCAACAATGGGTTGAACATCACGCATATAGGTGCGCGCTTGGCCGTGAATACCGCCTTGTTAGTCGCGTATCTCGGGGTCTTGTTTGCAGTGGACCGTCGTTATATTTTAGGCCTGTTTCGGAAATAAAGAATAGCGTGCGGTTATCTCAGACAGGCAGCTAACTTGAAAATCAGGTCTGTCAGGATGAGGGTTGTGTTGCCGTTCCGGGCGATGTGTAGCTGTGCCTTGTTGCACTCTTCAGTCATGAGGCTGGCCTGTTTCAGTTGGATGATGCCCCTGTATTCGGAAAGGATTTCAGTTTCATAGGCGGTGGCCCTCACCATCTCCGGATGATGGGTGTTGGTCATCAGGATGTTTCGTAACATTCGTATGGTGAGAGAAATGAACTGCTTCTGGTATTCGCGGCCCTGTTTTACAATCTGGTCGATGACCGATAGGGTTTCTTCATACTGGCAGCCGGCAATATTTTGGCGGGAAAGGGCCATAACACAGTGCATCAGCTGGTCGAATTGCGACAGCATCTCCCGCTGGTCGGTATCGTCCTTATGGATTTTGACAGCTTGAGGGTAATTGCCCTCACTCAAGATGGCGATGTTGCGGGCTTCCTCGTCCGACAGGTCCGGGAAATCTTTCCTGAGGGCGTTTGTTACCTCATCATCGGTGAGGCGCGGGAATTTCACTAATTGTGTCCTGGAGAGAATCGTGCTCAGAATCAATTCGGGTTTTTCCGAGATCAGTATAAAAAGAGATTGGTTCTCAGGTTCTTCCAAGGTCTTCAGCAATTTCGGGGCAGCCGCATGGTACAGCCGGTCCACACACCAGAGCACATAAATCTTGTAGCCGCCCTGATAGGAACGCATGCTGTTCTGGTTGATGATGTGCGAGCAGTCACGGATGTTGATGGAGGCTTGCTTGTTTTCACCTCCCAAGGCCACAAGCCAGTCGTTAATGCTGATGTTGTATTTCTGTTTGAATACGAAATCCTTGAATTTTTGGGCGAGTTTGATGGAGTCGGGATCCTTGTCCACTGACTTGGTGGTGCTGTTGGGGAAATAGAGGTGCAGGTCGGGGTGCGAGAGTTTGGCGAACTGCTTGCAGGATGGACACTCGCCGCACGAGTCGGTGTCTGTGGGGTGCTCACAGCAAAGATACTGCCCAAGGGCAATGGCCGTCGCAAAGGCCTGACTGCCAGGCTGTGCCAAAAAAAACTGCGCATGGCTGATACGGTGCCCGTGCACCTGGTTGAGCAACTGCTCTTTCACACTCTCTGATACTAAAACATCCTTGAACTGCATTTTCCTGTTTTTACAATATTATATATATGTATGAAATATTAATGTGAAATGTAGGAATCGAAATTATTTTTCCCGTATTTTATCAAGCCACGAATGGTCGTTGCTGTTTTCGTAACGGTTGAGCTTGTCGAACAACTCGTCCAATGTCGTGGCGGTGATGATCAAGTCTTTATGGAAGGCCCGTAGGAACCCATCCTGGCTGAAACGGTCCAGTAGGGCGAGCAGCATGTCATAGTAACCATTGGGATTATAGATGGCGATTGGCTTGAAATGCATGCCTAATTGGGCATCGGTGACGATCTCGAACAATTCGTCCATGGTGCCGTATCCGCCGGGGAAGACCACAAAGGCGTCAGCCCGTTGTTCGAGCAGCTGCTTCCGCTCGCTCATGGTTTTCACGTAGATCATCTCGGTGATGTTGTCGGCCAGTACCTTCCCGCGGGCGAAGAAGTCGGGGGCTACGCCGATGACGGTGCCGTTGTGTTGCATGGCGGCGTCGGCGGCTACCCCCATCAGACCGATGCTACCGCCGCCATAGTACAGTGTTATCCCCTTGTCGGCCAACATCTTGCCAAACGCGGCGGCCTGTTCCGCATAGACGGGGTCGTTGCCGCTGGCCGACCCGCAGAAAAGAGCGATGGATTGGAATTTCATAGAACTTGCATTTTAATGAGAGCATGAACGGAAAAAGAAATCAGAAGGTATGCCAAGATGATGATGGGAAAAGCACCCATGCGGAAAATCAAAACCAGCAGGATGCCAATCAGGAGAAGCACATAACGGGCTATGTTGATGCCTTTGAATTTGAAATCTTTGAATTTCAAGGAGATCATCGTTATTTCACTGACTAATAGTACCGCTAAAAAGAGGGTTAGCAGCCAGACTACCCAGAAGTTGTTGAGCATGACCATTCGCTCGGCGGCAACCGGTACGAAGCTGAGAAACAGGGCGTTGGCCGGTGTGGGAAGCCCCAGAAAGTGTGTGGTCTGGCGGTCATCGAGGTTGAATTTCGCTAATCGTACCGCCGATAACACGGGCACGAGCAGCACCGTGTAGGGCAGGAACTCCGTGAAGGCGTTGATGTGATGGGGCGGAAGCTCAAAAAGACAACGGCTGAGCCATGTGTATATGATCATGGCCGGCGCCACTCCGAACGAGACCACGTCCGACAACGAGTCCAATTCCTTCCCGATAGGCGAGGCCACCTTGAGCAACCGTGCGGCGAACCCGTCGAAGAAATCGAAAAGGGCTGACGCGATAATCCAAAGGGCGGCACTTTCCAAATTGCCGCTCAAAGCTGCCATCACAGAGAGACAACCGCAAGCCAGGTTGCTGCAGGTCAGTATGTTAGGAATGTGCTTTTTCATAATGAGTTTAGAGTTTAGAGTATAAAGTTTAGAGATTGAAAGGGAAGGTTAAAAGGATTATGTTGGTTGTCGTATATACGTTTCTTAGTTTCTTAACTTCTTAGTTTAATAAAAAAGTGATTCATTGTCACTTCAATACCCAATATTTAGGATTAATGGACTTGGCGAAGGTCTCCGCCTCTTCTTCCGTGTCATATATGCCGATGCAGATGCGGATGTTGGGAGCGCCGTCTTGCAGGACCAATTTAGGGGAATACTCGTCGAGGTGCTTGGCTCTGATGTGTGCCAATACATCTTTCTCGCTGGGGAAACTGCCCGCAATCACGTAGTAATGTCCCTGCTCGAAACGGATATATGGATAGCCTGCAGATGAAGACTTGATGATTTCCGGTTCGTAAGGCTCTTCCACGACAGCTGTGTCTGTCACGGCAGTTGTGTCCTCTTCTGTGAATGACACGGTGTCGGAGTCAATCTCCTCTGGCTTCGTTGCCTCCACTTCCTTGTGGGTAAAACGTTCGAAAACCGGACGGATGATGTCTTGGATCTTGTTGCGGAAAATATAACCTAATGTGGCCAGAATGAGAAGCAGTATCAGTGTGAAGAGCCACCAAAGGGAACGTCGTTTTTTAGGCGTCTCTGTCTCTTCCGTGTTGTCCGTGTCTTCTACCTCGGAATCTTCGGTCTCGGTTTCTTCCTCTTGCGGCGTAGCATCATCAGGTTCCTCGGTGGAGATGGGTCCCTTAACGGAAATAGGTTCTTCTATCTTAACATCTTCTGTCTGCGGCTCGTTGTCATCAGGTTCCTCGGTAATGATGGGCTCCTTGATGGAAACAGGTTCTTCTGTCTTAACATCTTCTGTCTGCGGCTCGTTGTCGTCAGGTTCCTCGGTGGAGATGGGTTCCTTAACGGAAATAGGTTCTTCTATCTTAACATCTTCTGTCTGCGGCTCGTTGTCATCAGGTTCCTCGGTGGAAATATCCGATACATTCAAAGAGAGTTCTGGCATCCCTTCAAACTCGATGTTGAGGTCCGGAATGTCCAGTGCCTCGAAGGTCAGACGTCCTTTTGAATCTTGGGAGAATGTGCCGAACTCCTCAAAGGATATGCTCTTGTTGTTGGCTAAGGCATTTTTCAGTTCCTCTACCCATTGTGTGATTTCACGGTTGGCCTCGGTCAGCAGGCATTGCTTTTCGCGGCAAATGAAATTGGTGAATCCCAGGTTGTCGTCATCGGTTTTCGTGTCCAGCGTGACCACATTCCGCGGTGGCAACAGCTTTTCCCCTTCAATGCGGGCGGGTTCGTAATGCAGGGAAAACGTGCCCAGATCGTTCACGTAGATGGACTCTGCTTGCTGGAGGGCTTTTATAATATAATGTATCATCCTGTTTTACAAATAAGGGTGTTAAATCATGAATGCTTTGGTGGGAATAGGTTTTCCTGCTCAAGACGGGCGAGGTCTTCGGGCGTGTCGATTCCGATACCTTCGTATTGGCAGCTCGCGGTGTGGATGGAGTAGCCGTTCTCTATCCAGCGCAGTTGCTCGAGTTTTTCACAACTCTCCAATGGCGACGGGGTCAGTCGTGTCAGGGCTTTCAGCGTCTTGTAACGGTAGGCGTAGATGCCGAGGTGCTGGTGGTAGAGTGGGGTGGCTGTTTGCGGATCGCGCACGTAGGGGATCGGATAGCGGCTGAAGTACAGGGCTCTGCCGTCAGCGGCTAATACCGCCTTGACGATGTTCGGGTTCTCGGCACGTGCCTTGTCGGAGAAGGGCTTCACTAATGTGCCGATTTGTACGTCGGGACGGTCGAAAAGGGCGGCTATCAGGCTGATTTCCCGGGCGCTGATAAAAGGCTCGTCGCCCTGTATGTTGATAACCACGTCGTCATCGGCCAGTTTCAGCTGGCCGGCGGCCTCTCCGCAGCGGTCGGTGCCGGATGGATGGTCGGCACGGGTGAGAAGCGCCCGCCCGCCAAACTGTTGTACCACGTTGAAGATCCGTTCGTCATCGGTGGCCACCACGTGCAGGTCCAGCCCGGCACCCGCCACCTGCTCGCACACGACCTGGATCATGGGCTTGCCATGGATGAGGGCGAGCGGCTTGCCTGGAAAACGGGTGGAGGCGTAACGCGCCGGTATGATGCCGATAATGCGTTGAGCACCCATTATTTGAACAGACCGAACAACTCGGCGTCGATTTTGTTGATGATCTCTCCGAAGTCCTCAGGACGTTCGGCGAACTTGATGGTGTTCACGTCCACCACTAACAATTTGCCGTCTTTGTAATTGGAAATCCATTTCTCGTATTTTTCATTCAGATTTTCCAAATAAGAGAGACGGATGGAATCCTCGTAGGCGCGTCCGCGTTTGTGGATCTGGGTTACCAGGGTGGCTACATCCGCTTTCAGATAAATCAGCAGATCAGGTGCCTGGATGAATTGTTTCATCAGTTCAAAAAGCGAGGAATAGTTGTCGAAATCGCGGGTGGCCATCAGGTCCATCTCGTGAAGATTGGGCGCGAAGATGTAAGCGTCCTCATAGATGGTGCGGTCTTGGATGATGTCCTTTTTGCGCTTGCGGATGTCAATCACCTGACGGAAACGGCTGTTTAGGAAATAGATCTGTATGTTGAAGGACCAGCGTTGCATATCCCGGTAGAAGCTGGCGAGATACGGGTTGTTGTCCACGCTTTCGTACAGGGGCTCCCATCCGTAGTGCTTGGCAAGCATCCCTGTCAGTGTTGTTTTTCCGGAACCGATGTTCCCTGCGACGGCTATGTGCATATTTTTTGTTGTTAAGTTATGAAACTGTTTAATTGTAAAATTATTGATTCGTCACTCCCAAAACCATAAGATTTGAAATGAGAATGAAACATCTGCGGAAGGTCTATTCTTCTTTCACGTGGAGGGAGTGGATGACGAGGTAGGCGCACAGGCCGGCAAACATGACGATGGCCAGTATGCCGTAGATCGGATGGCTTTGGTAGGCGGTGGTGGTGGAGAGCTCCACGCCGGCGTATTTCAGGATGGCGCTGATCACGCCCATGATGGCACCGCCGGCCAGCAAACCGGATGCGAGGAGTGTGCCCTTCTCGGAACGGGCCTTGTTGAGCTTCTCGTCCTTGCTGCGCGTCTTGATGAACCAGGCTAAGAGACCGCCCACGAGGAGGGGCAGGTTGAGCTGCAGCGGGATGAACATACCCAGGGAGAATGCCAGTGCCGGCACACCGATGCAGTCGAGCAGGATGGCTAAGACGGCACCGATGATATAGAGCAGCCAGGGGGTCTGGCCTCCGAACATCAGCGGTTCGATGATGGCGGCCATGGCGTTGGCCTGCGGGGCCACGAGCGCATCCTCACCCGTGTAGCCGTAGGTGTTGGAGAGCAGCATGATGACAGCACCGACCGTAAGCGCCGACACTAAAGTGCCTACGAACTTGAAGGCCTCCTGCTTGAAGGGCGAGGTGCCGATCCAGTAGCCGATCTTCAGGTCGGTGATGAAGCCGCCGGCCATGGCTAATGCGGAGCAAACGATGCCGCCAACCACCAAGGCTGTGATGATACCCGTGCCGCCCTTCAAACCTACAGCGGAGAGAATGAAGGAGGACAGAATCAACGTCATCATGGTCATGCCCGACACAGGGTTGGTGCCCACTGTGGCAATGGCCGTGGCTGCCACTGTGGTGAACAGGAAGGCGAACAGGAAGACCACCAACAGGGCCACAATGATCTGAGTGAGGTTCATCTGCATCCCGCCGAACAAGAAGAAGAGGACCATGAGAACGATGACGGCAAGGAAGCCGAACAGGATGATCTTCATGGAGATGTCACGCTGCGTGCGGAGGATGGTCTGCTCACCGCCCGCCTGCTTGCCCGCCTTGAAGGCCACACCAAGGGATTTCTTGATGACGCCTGCGGACTTGATGACGCCTAAGATGCCGGCCATGGCGATGCCGCCGATGCCAATGTAGCGGACATAGTGCGAGAAGATGAGGTCGGGGTCCAGGGTGCTCATGGAGGTCAGCACGCCATTCACGTCGGTGGCGCCGAACTGCCCCAGGAGCGGCACGATGAACCACCATGACAGGGCGGAGCCGGCGCAGATGATGGCCGCGTATTTCAGGCCGATCAGGTAGCCGGTGCCCAGCAGGATGGATTCGGCACTCATCTTGAATACGAACTTGTGGTTCATGGCCAGGCGCTCGCCCCAGCCGCACATACGCGTGGAAATGGTGTCGGCCCAGAAATGGAAGGTTGTCATAAGGAAGTCGTACAGACCGCCTATCAACCCGCTGATCAATAGTAATTTGGCTTGGTTTCCGCCCTTGGCGCCCGACACCACGATCTCGGTGGTGGCGGTGGCTTCCGGGAACGGGTATTTGCCGTGCATGTCGGAGACGAAGTATTTGCGGAACGGGATCAGGAAGAGGATGCCCAGGAAGCCTCCGAAGAGGGAGGAAAGGAAAATCTGCCAGAAGTTGACCTGTATGTCGGCGGCGATGGCCGGGTTGGTCTCTTTGATGATGTAGATGGCCGGCAGGGTGAAGATGGCGCCGGCCACGATGACGCCGGAGCTGGCCCCGATGGACTGGATGAGCACGTTCTCGGAGAGCGGGCTCTTGCGTTTGGCGAGGGTGGAGATGCCCACGGCGATGATGGCGATGGGAATGGCGGCCTCGAAGACCTGGCCGAAACGCAGCCCCGAATAGGCTGTGGCGGCGGAGAAGATGATGGCCATGATAATACCCCACGTGATGGTCCACGCGTTCAGCTCGGGATATTTCTTCTCTCCTAATAAAATGGGCTTGTAGGTTTCGCCCTCCTTGAGCTCGCGATAGGCGTTGTCGGGAAGTTTGATTTCCTCATTCAGGTCAAGACCCTGTTTTTCTTGTTCTTCCATATTGATTTATAAATGATTATGAGAATACAAATAATGCCGCCAAAGATACAAAAAAACTTTGTCCTTTTTTTGTCTTTCGGATAAATTCTTAACAGAATGATTCACAAACGGATTCGTTGGATGGCAAAAAAAAACAACCCGGAAAGGGTTGTTTTGGTGATTCCGCTGCGACTCGAACGCAGAACCTGCTGCTTAGAAGGCAGCTGCTCTATCCAGTTGAGCTACGGAACCCTCTTGCCGTCGGGATAGCCTGATTCGAACAGGCGACCTCCTGCTCCCAAAGCAGGCGCGATAACCGGACTACGCTATATCCCGTTTTTTGAGGCTGCAAAAATACACTTTTTTTATTTTTGCGCCATTGCCCGTTGCATTTTCTATGTGGTTGATAATAATGGAATTATAAAAAAAGACCGAAAGCAGTGTCGCTTTTCGGCCTTTTTTGTGGCGGGAACGGGAATTGAACTCGTGACCTCCGGGTTATGAATCCGACGCTCTAACCGACTGAGCTACCCCGCCTCTTTTGAGGCTGCAAAAATACACTTTTTTTCAATATCCTTGTTTTGTTGAAAATTTTTTTTTGAGCACGTGTTTTTTTTACTATCTTTGCAGGGCATATTTAATGTGAAAAAATGTATAGTTATGAAATACAAATTTACTGGTAAAATCGTTCTGTTCTGCTTGTTGATAGCCACTTTGGCCAGTCTTGTGCCGGCGGAAGCCCAGCAACCAGCCATCTATAACGGAACTCCACCCACGTTTATGACCTTCACGGCCCCGTATGTGAAGTGTCGCTATGGAACCTATTGGTGTGCGTGCGACGCGAACAACTCCTATTGGACATGTTCGGGAAACAATAACAACAATTGGGTTACGGGCACGTATGGCAGCGCCTCGAATGCCAACTCCGCCAGCAACGGAATCCTGACACCGACCAGCACCAACTGGAGCCACCGTCTGGTGACCTCGCACACGGCCACGGACCCGTGCATGTGCTATGACAACGGCAACGGAACCTATACCAACTCGCCGGTGCTGCCTGTTGGCGGTTGGGATCTGGAACCCAGCACCTTGTACGACCCTATCGACACGGTCATACAACTTGGCGGACCCAACAACCAGGGCAAGGGCAGCCAGTCCATAGAATATTGGTTTCGCCCCTCCACGGAGAAGAGCGTGCTGATGGTGATGCTCGCCTTCGCCACCGAGGCCTCCAATCACCCCACCTACCAGAATGCCAAGTTCTATGTGGAAGTGATGGACTCGGCTTACAATCTGCTGAACCTCGGTTATTATCCTGACCTTCAAGGCAACCCGATGAACACCATGCCTCGTCAATGGCCATACGCTCGTTTCCTTTATGTCCCAATCAATACGAGTAATACAACGTGTAGTATCCCGTATTGTCTGGCGACACCAGTGGGGTATGACTATTATGGCACGAACGACGAAAACAAGGCCTTCCAGGTCTCGGAATGCCCATATTCGAATTTCAATGGCCAAGTGCCCCTGTCTCATTCCCCCGTCGCCTCCCAGTGGTTCAAATACACGCAGATAGCCTTTGACCTCTCCAAGTATGCCAAGCAGCATAAAACGGTTGTTTTTCGTGTGAAAGCCGAGTCGTGCGTGATGAACTTCCATTGGGCATACGGCTATTTCGCTGCCCAGCTGGTGCGCGGCTATATCGCGGCGGACGTGTGCGACCGGAACCATATATGGCTTTCCGTGCCTGACGGCTTTAGCGAGAACTCATACGTGTGGTATGTCGGCGCGGATTCCGTATCCGCCCAACGCGCCCAGTTGTATGACGGCCAACACAACATCTTCATCTCCCGTACCAACGGCACGCAGATATATCCATATTATCGTTGCGAGGTGAAAACGCAGGCCGGCGTGCCCATCATCTTTGAGGGAAGAATCGATTACTATTCGGATATCCACCCCGTGTTTCAGTATGCCCAGATAGCCTGCGACAGCGTTTATACGCTCCGGTTTGACAACTTCAGCACCTACCGCGAAATCCGCCCGTCGGCCAATGCCGGCCTTGCCGACACGATCACCTACCCGGTCCAATATGTGGAATGGGATTTCGGCGACGGATCCCCGCGTTCCGCCACGCTTAGCCCGACACACAACTATTCCGAACAGGGCTATTATCCGGTGACCCTCTGGGTATATGACCGCCATCGTAACTGCTGTGACTCGGTCAAGCACATGGTCTTTGTGGATTCGGTCAACCATGTCAATGTGGAAGACAAAATGCTGAAGATGGAGGTCTATCCCAATCCTTCCGACGGCATCTTTACCGTCTCGGTGGAAAATACGCCCTCATATAATATTAATGTGTATGACATGCGGGGCGGTCTTGTGAAAAGCCTGCCATCCACCGCGACCGAAACTATAATCGATCTCACTGACATGCCTTCCGCTTCCTATGTTGTGGAAGTGCGCACGCCGAAAGGCCGTCACACCAAGATGGTGCAGAAACGATAGTTTCTGTTGCTCTTAATTCGTCTCTTGTGAATTCGATCCTGCTCCCGTACTGGGAGCGGGATTTTATTGTTGCTTGATTGGCGACCATAAGGTTGTTTTCTTCCACGTTAAAGTGTGAGTTGTATGGCGTGTAAATAATTTCATCTGTCACACTATTCGCGGCATAATTCCCGAAAAACTCCGAAATTTTTGGCCGCCGTCCCATGCCTTGGTGGGAGTGCAGGTTTTTCTGTTTTTTTGCACTTTTGCATCTTATTGAGGGTTATTTGCACTTTTCTTTTATAAATATGTAGATTGTTATTATGTTGATTTTCAATAAAATAATTTTAAAAAAGGCCTTGATTTCGACTTTGGGTTGCTGTATCTTTGCGGGGTAACAATAAATTTTCAGAATTATCTCTTTAAGTCTTGCAAAAAACGGTATGATAATCTGCGTTAATCTGCGTGGTCTGCGGGACAATTATATGCCCGCCGAACTCGCAGAAATACGCAGACAGGGTATTTACAAGATTCAAGGGGATAATTCAGTAAATTTTAGGTGACGATATAGAAGTTGACTTTAGTGACAGATTTTTATCATTGCCAATTAACCTTGCGGCACTGCCGTGCCACGAGTAAAAAAAGCGATGGGGGATAACAAGATCTTTTTCTTTTATGGGTCAACAGCTATATCATTACAACATTTATAATAATTCCATCAGCACGAATGTTTCCGCTTGTGTATTTTCGTTTATTGTAGTATGTTGCCTCTAAAAGGATAACCGGTGCTGTTTTCTCGCCATTTTAGGAAAAGAAACGCTTGAATGATCTCCTCTGACCGCACAAATTGTATTCGGTGCCCGAAATCTTCATCTCCCTTGCAACAAATTGCCTGCCAATTCGTTTAACATTATGTACGGCTTTTTAGACTGGCAATATTATGTTTTAAAATAAACAATTATGAAAAGATTTTTAACCCCGATAGTCCTTGTGGCATTGTGTCTGTTGACGGATCTGTCACTTTCCGCCCAACCCGTGGTGAACGGCGTGATGCAAGGCTCGCCGAAGTCTTTTATGGTGAATCCATCCAACTGTAATTCTGCCAGTGGATGGGCAAGGGCATACAAAGGCGGTTGCCCTAGCAGCACGGCTGCAAACACTGATCCATTAAGTAGCCCGACAAGTGTTACAACAACTGATATGGCACGGTTGATAAGGAGTACCGGTAACCAGACAGACAACCAGGCATGCGACAATAATATTGCAGGATTCCATTTACCCATTTATCCGCCATCTTGGACCACGAATATAAATCCGGGTACCTATGAAGACACTGTTATACGAATAGGGAATACCTCTGGCTCGGCAACAAGTGCGAAAATGGAGTATTCGTTTGTGCCTGACACGATGAATCCTGTTTTGTTGGTGACTTATGAGTGTGTGCTGCAGGCACCAAATCATAGCAGGGCACAAAACCCAAGTGTCGTTATTCAAGTGTCGGAAAACAATTCTAACCACAATGCTTTATTACCATTGGGCTATTATCCGAGTGACTATATAACAAATGGGAACAACACGTTGAACAATAATCCAAACTGTCCGAGAAACAATAATTGGCCATACGCCCGGTATTATTACCAAGCGGAAGGGTCGGATGGACCTTCCGTTCGTCCTACTGACATGACACCATCGGCTTTTTATACAGGGAGTAATTTTCCGACGTATGTATGTGGCTCAGGATCTTCTAAGGTTGTTTCCACGAAATATGTGATTGTGGCTTTTAACTTGATTAATCAAGCCCGCAGTCATACACCGGTCAAGTTCAAAATCCTGATGCGTGGTTGTACGCCCTGTGGACATTATGCGTACTTGTATTATACGGCGAAGATGGTGCCGGGCAAGATCAGTGTGGATGCCTGCCCGCAGGATGATACAGTCACCTTGTCGGTTCCGTGGGGCTTTGATGCCAATAGTTACCGATGGAAACATGGCTTGAGCAGTGCGTTGTGTACCAATATGCCGTCAACCATGATTTCAAATCCTTACAAGGTGAAAATTCCCCGTAACCAGCTGATGCCCTACTACTGCTGCGAGATGGAGTCAGAGACAGGCGTGCCGTTTGTGTATGAGGCAAACACCACACTGTTCGACTTCAAACCAAACTTCACATGCGTGGATTCGGCGGGCGACTGCCAGCATAACCTCATTCTCCGTGACAGCAGCATCAACCGTATCATCACGCCGGCATTTATCGCAGGTACATATAATATACCGGCGGACACGGTGGACGATCCGTCACCGGTGTTGGACTGGTTTTGGATAAAAGCCCCCAATGATACGGTACGTATGGGCAATCCCAACGACACGCTGGTGCGTTATGTTATACCGAAGTACAAAGCAGACGGGGTGACCCCCTGGGATTCGGTGCAGATACGCTTGAAGGTGAACACAAGCCAGACGCAGGCGTGCGACTGCTTGGACACGATCATCTGGGTGAAACTCGACACGGCGAACGTGTATTGCCCGGTAACACGAGACACAATCCGGATCTGCGAGAGCTCGATGGTGAACGGGAAATACCAGAGGAGGATTGCGGATTCGACCTACACGTGGGAGTACGACCATCAGATAGTGCCCGTGGTGTTCCGAGATTCTGCATGGAACGGTTGCGACAGCACGGTGAAAATGCTTCTTCTGATCGAGAAACCGAAGGTGAACGTGACCAGCCAAAAGGATTACTGCGATGATTTCGAGACGACGCTGGAGACGGATAAGCATGGGTCGGGTTACAGCTGGGAATGGAG
>JAEEGG010008502.1_pt1 | contig 23276 bp, 19 predicted proteins | sample 9134161 | NCBI WGS metagenome assembly JAEEGG01 (sample SAMN16246543, study PRJNA631951) | gut metagenome | biome: gut microbiome; feature: rumen; material: CR-attached | host: Bos | place: Iran: Karaj | collected 2018-10
CGTTAAGCTTTGCAACCGTTTTGAGCATCCCAGTTATCAGCACATCCAGTTCAGAGGTGGTTACTATACAGAGTGGGGTTACGGTGATGAGGCTCCCTTCAGTGAGGATTGCCTTTACCTGAATGTATGGACCAAGAAGCCGGGTGAAGTAAATGCCAAACTTCCGGTTGCCCTGTGGATTCACGGTGGCGGTTACCGCGAGGGTTGGGGTTCAGAGCCCGAGTTTGATGCTCAGGAGTGGGCCGGCAAGGACGTGGTTATAGTATCTATCAACTATCGTCTGGGCGTATTCGGTTTCCTGACACACCCCGAGCTCTCAGCTGAGAACGAGCACGGAGTATCAGGTAACTACGGTATCCTGGATCAGATTGAGTCACTCAAGTGGATCAAGAAGAACATTGCCGAGTTTGGCGGTGATCCCGACAACGTAATGATATTCGGCCAGTCAGCAGGTGGCGGTAGCGTACGTACACTGTGCGAGTCTCCTTTGGCACGCGGCCTGTTCAACAAGGCTATCATCATGAGCGCCGGCGGTCTGACCGTTCCTAACGCAAATGCTGGCGGCATGCGCGGCGGTATGGGCGGCATGCGTATGGGTGGATTCCCCGGCTTTGGCGGTATGGGCGGTAACAACAACACTCCCAAGCTGGCTGCTTACAAAGCTCCCCAGGCTCCCGAGGGTCTGAACGCTCTGCAGCGCGCTGAGTTCAACACCAAGGTTATCATGGACTGGGCAGGTTACAACACCATCCAGAAGATGCGTTCAGCCGATACTGAGGTTATCCATTCAGTTGCTACCATCTACAGCAATGCTACCGGTAACCAGGGCAGCATAACTGGTCAGCCTATCGTTGACGGTTATGTTTCACTTGAGAGTTTTGATCAGGCTGCTCTTGACGGCACACTGGCCGATGTTCCTTACATGATAGGTTATACCCTGAATGATATGGGCAACATGTCAGCAGGTATCGCAGAGTTCTGCAAGAACCGTGAGGAGAAGGGCAACAAGGCTTGGGCTTATGAGTTTGCACGTCCTCTTCCCGGTGAGAATCCTGAGGTAGGTCAGAGACTGCGTGGCGCTTTCCACTCATCAGACCTCTGGTTCGTATTCAAGTCAATGCAGCACTGCTGGAGACCTTGGACAAAGGGTGACTGGGATCTGTCAGAGAAGATGCTTACCGCTTGGACCAACTTCTGCAAGTACGGTGACCCCAACGGTCCCGAAGGCGGCGAGTGGGCTCCCTGCACCAAGGATAATCCCAACTTCATGGTATTCAAGCTTGACGAGAACGATGTAGAGAACTCAGAGTTCACTCAGCCTATCACCAAGCTTCCTTGGGAGTAATCTTCCGATGAAAAGATAAAAAATGCCGGCCCGACGGGTCGGCATTTTTTTATGTATCAGTAACGGGTGTCAGTTTGAAACCTTGAATACGCCGTTTATGTAACTGGTCGGGTACCGGTACAAAGGGCGGCGTTCCTTTCCGTCGGTATTGATGCATGTACCGTCTGTATTCAGGTCCCACTGTCCTCCGCATTTGGAGCAGGTGGCGGAACCCTTGAAACTGACCTTGAGGGTTGTTTTGCTCTCATCACATTCAGGACAAGCCAGGTCATAGGCCCTGATGTCATTGTCAAATACAGGGGTTCCAATAATCAGTCCGCCCAAACCGAGCATGAACATCCTGTTGTTGTTGTCAGACATAGGCTCCTTTCTGGTCTCGCCGTCACAGTCAGTCAGAATGAGCAGTCCGTTGTTCTTCTTTACGGACAGAAACCTTCCGGGTGTGAGTACCTGGTTATAAGGCGATATGTCTGTCTCACAACTGAAATAGACCTTGTACTTGGTACAGAACCTGTTGTAACTGTCCTTCTGGCACGATGCTGCCAAAAGAAGCAAAGAGATCAGAAATAAGCCCCTTTTCATCGGGATTTTCACTTTGAAGTCAGTTTATTGACAGCCTTGTCTATTTCACTGAACGGGAAACCCGAAACCAGAGATTCCATACGGGCTGCGATACGGTCATTGCAAAGGTTGCCTATGCTGCCCTCATGGGTGTGATGTATGTTACGGTCGGCCTTGAAAGTGCCGTTCTCAATCTCGGCACCCACCTTGCGGTAAGCCTCACGGAAAGGCATACCCTCGCGGGCCAGACGGTTAACCTCCTCAACGCTGAAAATGGCATCATACTTGGGATCTGAAAGGATGTCCTCACGAACCTTTATGTGATCCAGCATGTAGGCGGTCATGGTGATGACCTCCTCAAGTTCCTGGAACGCAGGCAGGAACACCTCCTTTACCAACTGCATGTCGCGGAAGTAGCCGCTGGGCAGGTTGTTAGTCATCAGGGTAATCTCCTGCGGTATGGCCTGAAGGCGGTTGCACTTGGCGCGGGTGAGTTCAAACACATCCGGGTTCTTCTTATGCGGCATGATGCTGGAGCCCGTGGTGCAGTCATCGGGCAACTTGATGAACCCGAAATTCTGACTGTTGTACATGCAGGCGTCAAATGCCAGACGGCTTATTGTGGCTGCAACCGATGCAAGAGCATATGCTACATTACGCTCCATCTTGCCGCGTGTCATCTGGGCGTATACCACATTATAGTTCATTGACTCAAAACCCAGAAGGTCTGTAGTCATCTGACGTTTCAGGGGGAATGATGAGCCGTAGCCGGCTGCAGAACCCAGGGGGTTGCGGTTGGCCTGGTCAAAGGCTGCGCGCAGCAGGAGCATGTCATCGGTCAGGGCCTCGGCGTAAGCGCCGAACCACAGTCCGAATGATGACGGCATTGCTATCTGAAGGTGGGTGTAACCGGGCAGCAGCACATCCTTGTACCGGTTGCTCTGCTTGATAAGGATGTCAAACAGACTCTTTACGGAATTGACTATGCCGCGCAGACGGTCACGGGTAAACAGTTTCAGGTCAACCAGCACCTGGTCGTTGCGTGAACGGCCGCTGTGGATCTTCTTGCCCATGTCGCCGAGTTGGCGGGTGAGCATGAGTTCAACCTGTGAGTGGACGTCCTCCACTCCGTCCTCAATGACAAACTCTCCGCGTTCTATTACGGGCAGCAGATCTTTCAGACCGGCTGACAGAGCCTTGAGTTCATCGGGTTCCAGAAGACCGATGGATTGGAGCATTGTGATATGTGCCAGTGATCCCTGCACGTCATACTTGGCCAGCATGAGGTCCATCTCGCGGTCACGTCCTACGGTGTACTTCTGAATAAGTTCGTTTACGGGTTTACCCTTGTCCCAGATAGGTTTCATAACAGGTGATTTAATACGGTAACGTTGACAGCAGGTCGGCCAGTTTCTCTACGGCTTCGGTAAGAGGTTTCTCTACCATCTTGGCCATGAACATGTTCAGGTCGGCGTCAACTGTCAGTTTTATCTTACAGCCGGATTCTCCGGTGGATACTATCTGAATCCAGAAAGTGAGCGCAATGGGTGAGCGCTGTGTCTCCATCTTGACACATTTGAACGGGTCGCGGGCTACGACACGGAGTTCAACGGTTCCTATGGGTGAAACGGTTGTGCTTACCTTATCGGCGGTGCATTCCAGATTCTCCAGATTGATGTTCTTTTTCTGGTCCTCGGGGATGCGGTCCACCAGACTGCGCAGATTACTCAGGTCAGATACTTTTGTATAGACCTGTTCCTGAGAATAGGGAATGTGCTTAACGCTGCTTTCTATCCTTTTCATCGTCTTATTTGCCCCATTCCGACGGATTCTGCCGCCATTCGTTAAGTGTCTGCAGATGCTCTACCTTGATGTAACCTGAGGTTACTGCCGTCTCCAGCATAGCGGGGTAGTCAGTAAGGGTTGAGAGTTTTACTCCTGCCTTCTGGAATGCCTCCTCGGCTACGGGGAAACCGTAGGTGAATGAGGCAACCATGCCTACAACCTCACAGCCTGCATTACGGATTGCCTCGACTGCCTTGAGACTGCTCAGACCGGTTGATACCAGATCCTCAACAACCATTACGCGGCTGCCGGGCTCCAGATAACCCTCAATCAGGTTGGCCAGTCCGTGATCCTTTGGAGCAGAACGTACATATACGAAAGGTTTTCCCATGCGGTCGGCCACAAGGGCACCCTGTGCGATAGCGCCTGTAGCCACACCTGCTATAACGTCGAAATCAGGGAAGTCACGGGTTATCACGTTGCAGAGAGAGTCACGTACAAGAGTTCTCACTTCGGGGAATGAAAGTGCTTTGCGGTTATCACAGTAGAATGGTGAATGCCATCCTGAAGCCCATGTGAAGGGTGCATCAGGCTGTACCTTGACGGCTTCAATGCGCAGCAGCTCGCGGGCTACCTGAGTCTTGATGTTGTCCATAATATGTTGTTTGTTTTGAGATTTCTGAGCCGCGAAGTTACTAAATAATGGCCGATATGCCCAATCTTTAATATAAAACAACATTATAACACACGGCCCTAAGGATTTTGTTCTTAAATTTGCGCGGTAAAAATTATTTAAGATAGACGATGAGAGGCCGTTACATACTGATGCTTGCAGCGTTGTTATCCTGTGTTTCCTGTTTGAAAGATGACAATTCGTACAAAACGCCGCAGGCTGCCATAACCTCGTTCACAATAGGCTACTATAATGTAAAGTTCCACGACATGAACATTCACGGAAGGGACACCCTTGTCAATATCCGTGAAGGCGGTATCATGTATCCCATGTCCATAGACCAGGTGAACAACCGTATCTTCAACGTTGATTCCATGGCTTACGGTTCAGACCTCTCAGGAGTGACTACCACCGTCTACGGAAACGGCACGATAGGATACAGGTATATGGATGATCCCATGGTCAAGTACCTGTGGAGGTCTCAGGATTCAATAGACTTTACCCGTAAGGTACAGTTCGTTGTCCAGTCAACTGACGGATCCTTTGACAGGGTATATGACGTTCAGGTAAACATCCGCAAGGTATTCCCCGACTCACTTATCTGGAGTGCCCCCGACACTGTGGGATTCCCCGTCCTTTCCGGTCTTTCATCGGCCGTAAGGAATGACTCGGTATTCTGCTTCGGCACTGACACACTGGGTGCCCCGACGGTATCGTTCCGCTCTGTTACAGGCGGCAACTGGACCGGCGCCAACGCCATGGCAGGCATAACCGGCACGGACTGGAGCCACAGGGTTACGGTTTGCAACGGCAAGTTCTATACCGTATCGGCCAACTCCCTTTACGCATCTTCAGATGCCTTGAACTGGAGTCAGGTCAAATCAGGAATAAAGAGTCTGATTGTTTCAGTAGATGATTACGGAATGCTGTGGGCTGTAAGTCAGGACAGCAATCTGGTCAAGTCATCCGATATGACCGATTGGACCACCGTTCAGCGTGTACCGGAGAATTTCCCCGACTCGGCCGCATACATCATGACTTATCCCCTGGCCACCAACGCCTCTCTGACCAGAAGCGTGATTGCGGGCCTGGGCAGCGACAGCCTGAGCGCATCAGTCTGGACCATCCTCACGGGTGACACCGTCTGGACAAAGGTTGACGTTCCGGCCGATAAGAACCTGCGTCTGCCGGCATCGGCCAGCCTCTCACTGATCAGGTATGACGGTGCCGTTTACGGTCTTGGACAGGGTCTTGACGGTTTCAGACAGTCCAATGACAACGGTATCACCTGGTACTTGTGCAAGAGTTACGTTGAGGACTACTCATCGTGGAACCGATACATGCAACTACCCGCAGCGCTTAAGGGATATGCATCGGACTTTACCGTAACCACAGACAAAAGGGGTTACATCTGGATAATGACTGACAACGGATGCGCATGGCGCGGAGCCATTACCCGTCTGATAAATCTGATAAAGTAAAATGAAAAAAAGACTGACGCTCCTGTACATGGTTCTCCTGGCCTGCTGCACTTATTCTGCTGCACAGGAGGAAGACGGCTATCTGATGGAGATGGGTCTTGGCGGAGGCTGCAGCTTTTATATGGGCGATGCAAACAGCAGGCTCTACAACAACACCAACGGTGTTTTTTCAGTGCTTGCACGATATAATGTGAATCCCAGGTTCTCGCTTAAGGCAAACCTGTCATCGGCCGGAATCTCCGGCAGCACGGAGAATGCATACGGTGTCATGCCGGGCGATGAACTCCTTTTCAGCCGCACTCTCTATGATTTCGGAGTGCAGATAGAGTGGGGTTTCTGCGGATACGGGATGGAAGGATGGAACGGCAACCACCGTCTGTCACCCTACGGCCTGATTGGAATAGGAGCAACGTTCGCCCCCAAACCCGCGCAGAATGATTTTGCAGCAAATTTCCCGGTTGGACTGGGTCTGAGATACAAACTGTCTGAAAGGGTCAACATAGGTCTGGAGTGGACCATGAGGTTCTCCACGTCTGACCGCCTTGACGTAACCCATACCGACGGCACGTCACTCCAGGATCCTTTCATGATAAAGGGAAAGGGAATCAAGAACAAGGACAGTTACAGTTTTACTATGCTGTATGTTACATTTGATGTTTTCAAACGTCCTTGTCATTGTAACGACCAAGAATAAAGAGACATGACATATCAGGAACAATTGGACAAAAGCCGTATACCGCAGCACGTGGCCATCATAATGGACGGCAACGGCCGATGGGCCGAGCAACGCGGCAAGCAGCGTACCGAGGGTCATATCCGCGGAGTCGAGGTGGTTCGTAAGATAATGGAGAATGCAGTAGAACTGGGAATCAGGTACCTTACCCTCTATACCTTCTCCACTGAGAACTGGAACCGTCCCGAGCAGGAGGTGACAGCGCTCATGGGGCTTCTGTTCAAGAACATTGAGGAGGATGTCTTCATAAAGAACCAGGTCCGTTTCCGCGTGATCGGTGACATTGAGAGACTGCCGGCCCCGATACAGGCAAAATTGAATGAGTGCATTGAGCACACCAAGGATTTTGACCGTTCCTGCATGGTGCTGGCATTGAGTTACTCCTCACGTTGGGAGATAACCCGCGCAGCCAGGATGCTGGCCCAAAAAGCCGCCAACGGAGAACTGAACCCCGATGATATAGATGAGAAGACGGTTTCTGAAAGCATGACCACCAACTTCATGCCTGATCCCGACCTGCTCATACGTACCGGCGGCGAGATAAGACTCAGTAACTACCTGTTGTGGCAGTCAGCATACACCGAACTCTATTTCTGTGATACTTACTGGCCCGATTTCAATATGGAGGAACTTTGCAAGGCCATACTTGTGTACCAGCAGCGTCAGCGCCGTTTCGGCAAGACCGGTGCTCAGGTGGCTGCTCAGAACCTCAAACAAGAGTGAATGATGATGAAGTTTAGATTGAAACATATAATCGTACTGTCACTGCTGATGCTTGCAGGGCTGCCCGTTTCAGCCCAGACGGATGCTTCCCAGGGTGAGGATAATCCCGTAATTCTCTATTCAGGAACTTCAAAGAGATACGAGATTGCCGACATCACCGTGACAGGCATAGAGGAAAAGAACCACAAGACCCTGCTTAAACTGTCAGGTCTGGCTGTGGGCCAGCGTCTGGCGGTACCCGGACCGGATATCACCCAGGCCATGAAACGCCTTTGGGCTACAGGTCTGTTTGCAAATGTCAAGATCAGGGCTCTCAAGATATCGGGTGACAAGATCTGGCTGGAGATGTTCATTGAGCAGAACCCCAAGATCAAGGAGGTTGTGTTCCATGGAGTACGCAAGGGAGAGGCATCGGAACTTGAGGACAAGATAGGTATGTTCCCCGGCAGCCAGATTACCCAGAACGGACTTAACCGCTCCGAGAAACTGATACGCAGATACTTTGACGAGAAGGGATTCAAGGATGCCGAAGTACGCGTGCAGCAGCGTTCCGAACCCGATGAGGACGGTCTGGCTTATGTTGACGTCTACATAGACAAGAAGGATAAGGTAAAAGTCCGCACCATACACCTGGAAGGCAATGAGGCCTTTACTGACAAGCGCATCAAGCGCATCATGAAGAAAACCAATGAGAAGGGTAAACTGACTGAGTTCTTCCGCACCAAGAAGTTTGTCAATGAGGAGTATGAGGGCGATAAGGACAAGATCCTTGAAAAATACGGTGAGTTGGGTTACCGCGATGCCGTCATAGTATTTGACAGCGTGGCATCCAACCGTAATGACAATACCGTTGACGTATTTATGAAGATTGAGGAGGGTGACCAGTATTACATCCGCTTCGTCAATTTTGTCGGTAACACGGTTTACACCAACGAGGAGCTGTCTTCTATGCTGGGCATGAAGAGAGGTGATGTCTACAACCAGAAGAAACTGGACGGCCGTACCCGCACCGATGAGGACGCCATAAACAAGTTGTACTTCAACAACGGTTACGTAATGCTTACGCTCGATGTTGTTGAGTGCAATATTGTAGGTGACTCAGTTGACCTTGAGATCCGTCTGGCCGAGGGCCCGCAGGCAACCATCAACCGCGTTGATATTCACGGAAACGACCGTGTCTATGAGAACGTGGTAAGACGTGAACTCTACACCCGTCCGGGCGACATATTCTCATATGAGAACTTTGAGAACACATACCGTGTCCTGGCCAATATGGGTCATTTTGAGCAGACCACCATCAACTATGACATGAAGCCTGATCCCGCCAACGGAACGGTTGACCTGGACTGGCAGCTTGAAAGCAAGGGTAACGACCAGGTTGAACTCTCCATGGGTTGGGGCCAGACAGGTCTTATTGGAAGAATAGCACTCAAGTTCACCAACTTCTCCACGTACAATCTGTTCCACAGGAGTAACAACCGCCGTCTGCTGCTGCCTCAGGGTGACGGCCAGACCCTGTCATTCAGCGGTCAGACCAACGGTCAGTTCTACCATTCCTACAGCATATCATTCCTTGAGCCGTGGCTTGGAGGCAAACGTCCCAATTCTCTGTCGGTAAGCCTGTTCTATTCAAAACAGACCGATATAAGCAGCAACTACTACAATTCCGCCTACTATCAGAACATGTACAACTACATGTACGGATACGGTAACTACTACGGAAACTACGGTAATTACGGCTATTATGACAACTATGAGTCATACTATGATCCTGACAAGTATATCACAATGCTGGGAGCCAGTGTAGGTTGGGGTAAGAGATTGCACTGGCCGGATTACCATTTCACTTTCTACACTGAACTCTCTTACACCCGATACAAACTCAAGCAGTGGGATTACTTCCTGATCAACAACGGAACATGTAACAACATCAACCTTGGATTCACTCTGGGCCGCAGTACCATCAACCATCCGTACTTCCCCACTTCAGGTTCTGAATTCTCATTCTCCGCATATTTCACACCTCCTTACTCACTGTGGGACGGAGTAGACTACGAACACCTGGCAGCAGACCGTACATCGGCCTCTTATCAGGATGAGTTGCGTCAGAAACACAAGTGGATTGAGTACAACAAGTGGAAGTTCCGCAGCCGCACCTACACAGCACTCACACACGGTGTAAAGAGAAGACTTGTGCTCATGACCCGCTTTGACGTAGGTTTGCTGGGACACTACAACAAGTACAAGAAGTCTCCGTTTGAGACCTTCATGGTGGGTGGTGACGGTATGTCAGGAGGATCATACACCTATGCAACCGAGATTGTGGGTCTGCGCGGTTATGACAACGGTTCACTCACTCCTTACTCTGACGGTTACGCCTATACACGTATGGGTGCTGAACTCCGTTATCCGCTGTTGAACGAGAATTCAACCATCATATATGCCCTGGCATTTGTTGAGGGCGGTAACGCATGGAACAGCATCGGCAAGTTCAATCCGTTTGACCTGAAACGTTCAGCCGGAGCAGGTGTCCGTATATTCCTGCCTATGATCGGTATGATGGGTATTGACTGGGCTTACGGCTTTGATCCTATCATGGGTTCAAGGAAGTACGGAGGCAGTCAGGTACACTTCGTCCTGGGTCAGGAATTTTAACCTGTACGGACAACCCGTTATATTATAAGTAGAACAACACTGAAAAAAATACGCTTATGAAAAAGTCATTATCATTTGCAGCCATGTTGCTGCTTGTTTGCATCAGTGCCGGTGCACAGAAATTCGCATTGGTAGATATGGAGTATATCCTTAACAGGATTCCCGCATATGAGCGCGCTAACGAACAGCTCAATCAGTTCTCAAAACGCTGGCAGGCAGAGGTTGAGGCTCTGAACCTTGAGGCCCAGACCCTTTACAAGAACTACCAGAATGAGGCTCTCTTCCTCTCAGAGGAGCAGAAGGCCAAGAAAGAGGATGAGATTGTAGCCAAGGAGAAGCAGGCCAGTGACCTGAAGCGTCAGTATTTCGGCCCGGAGGGAGAACTCTACAAGAAGCAGGAGAGTCTTATGGCTCCCATACAGGATGAGATTTACGAGGCCATCAAGCAGATCAGCGAGGCAGAGGGCTATCAGGCTGTGATAGACCGTTCATCGGCCGCAAGTATGATTTACGCCTCACCAAAGATTGACATCAGCAATGAGGTACTCAAGAAACTGGGTTATTCAAACTAATTGCATATCTTTGCTATCCGTTATGCCTTAATCAGAAACAAAAACAACGCAATAATGAAAAAGACTATTATCATTGCCCTTATGGCAATTCTGCCGTTTGGCGCATTCGCACAGAAATTCGGACATATCAATTCGGCCGATATCATTCCTTTGATGACTGAGTATAAGACAGCCCAGGCAGAGCTTGAGGATCTTCAGAAACAGTACAGGGAAGAGCTCAACTATATGCAGACTGAGTATCAGAAGAAAGAGGATGATTATCTGACCAACCGCGAGTCTCTCCCCGAGAGCATCCGCACCCGCCGTGAGCAGGAACTTGGCGAGAGCCAGCAGAAGATAGCTCAGTACTATCAGGATTGCCAGGTTAATCTGGAGCAGAAGCAGATGGAACTTCAGAACGGTATCAACACCAAACTTCAGAAGGCTATCCAGGCTGTAGGTGAAGAGGGCGGTTATATCTGCATCTTTGACGTAGCCGGCGGCGGTGTTCCTTATGTAAGTTCTACTCTTACCACCGATGCTACCGAGGCCGTTAAAGGCAAGCTTGGAATAAAGTAATATTCTTTACACTATACAGTTAAGGGGAACCGGCACTATGTCCGATTCCCCTTAATGGCTAAAACTAACCCGATATTATGAAAGTCAGAATCCTTCTTGCCCTAACCTTTGCAAATGCCTTCCTGACGCTATCAGCACAGGAGGGTAAGTTCGGTTTTATAGATTTCAACGCCACATTGAGACGTATGCCGGACTATATAGAGGCCGAAGCCAACCTCCGCAATATACAGTCAGTATATCAGGATGAACTGGACAGGTCCAAACGGGAATTTGAACGCCAGTACATAGAATTCATGCTGGAGCAGGATCATCTGTCGGCATCAATCGTTGCCAAAAGACAGAAGGAGTTGCAACTGATGATGGACAACAACGTACAGTTCCGGGATGAAGTTCAGATGGAACTGGAAGCAAAGCGTGACGAACTGCTCATTCCGCTCCAGAAGAAACTGCTTAACGCCGTACAGGAGGTAAGCACCGAACTGAACCTTGACTATGTGGTGGATACAGGAAAAGGAACCTATCTCTATATAAACCAGGAGAGAGGCGTGGATATATCAGATCAGGTTGGTTCACGGCTCGGTATAGAGAAGAAGGTAGAAAAGGTTGTTGAGGGAGGACAGCCGGTACTCAATGCAGAAGGAAACGACAATAACATAGAACAATGAGCAAGACCATTTTGTCCGAAAAGCCCGGTCCCATCGGTATTTTTGATTCAGGTTACGGTGGTTTGACCATTCTGAAGCATATCCAGAGTGCTATGCCGGAGTATGATTTCATCTATCTGGGAGACAATGCCCGTACCCCTTACGGCACCCGTTCCTTCCAGGTGGTGTATGAATTCACCCTTCAGTGCGTGACCAAGCTTTTTGAGATGGGATGCCATCTTGTGATACTGGCCTGCAATACGGCATCGGCCAAGGCACTGAGAACAATACAGCAGATTGATCTGCCCCGTCTGGATGCCACCCGCAGAGTACTGGGAATAATCCGTCCTACTGTCGAATCCATCGGTGAATTGACCCAGTCACGTCACGTGGGTTTGCTGGCAACACCCGGTACCGTCAAGTCACTTTCCTATCCCCTTGAGATAAACAAACTCTTTCCTGACATTGTGGTTACAGGTGAGTCATGCCCCATCTGGGTGCCGCTGGTTGAATCCGGCGAGTCCCAGTCAGACGGTGCCGACTTCTTTGTAAAGCAGCATATTGACAACCTGCTTGCCAAGGACGGAGAGATAGATACCATCATCCTGGGTTGCACCCACTATCCGCTGCTTCTGGACAAGATTCGCAAGTATGTACCCCAGGGCATTAAGATCATCTCCCAGGGTGAGTATGTGGCTTCATCACTGAAACTCTACATGGAGAGACACCCTGAGATGGATGCCCGCTGCACCAAGGGATCCACCTGCCGCTACTACACCACGGAGTCTCTGGATACGTTCCTTCCCAACGCATCCATTTTCCTGAATTCGGCCGTTGACGCCGATTCAATCACTCTCTGATTTGCGTATGAAACGTCGGGCAATGGGCCCGATGGGACGTACCGACAGGAAACTGACCACAAGAACTGTGATCAGCACAAGTACTATGTCCTGAATCTTGATGCTGACGGGATAGGCATCGACAATGAAATTACCTGCCGTTCCCAGCGATATGAATCCGTATTTCTGCTGCAGGAGCACCGCTATCACGCCAAGTACCAGACCGCCCACCGCGCCTATGAGCGAGATGAGCACTCCGTTGATGATGAATATCCTCTCAACGGTTTTCTGCTCGGCTCCCATGCTCTCCAACAGTCCTGCATCTTTCTGCTTCTCGACCATGAGCATTATGAGTGAACCTATGATATTGAAGCATGAAATGAGCAGTATGAATGTCAGGAACAGGTAAGAGATGAACTTTTCCATCTTGAATACCTTGAATACATCTTTCTGCTGGTGCAGACGGTCCTGAACCTCGAATTCGGGGCCCATCAGTGACTCAAGTTCATGTATTGCCTTACGCAGCGAAGTACCCTCTTTTGTCTTTATCTCCAGGGCCGATGCCTCTCCCTGGCGGTCAGTCAACTGCTGAGCCAGGTCAAGTGACACAAGTACATAGTTGTCATCATATTTCTCCTGTTCAACGCAGAATACCACGCCCGGCGAGTAGACGCTTGCCTGGTTGAATGAGGTGGCGGGATTGACCGTGCTTACACGTCCCTCTTTCTTGGGAACATACAGATACAGAGGGTAGGCGGGTTTCATTCCGCAGTCCATGCGGTTCATAAGTCCCACTCCCATTATGGCGTAGTGGCAGACCTCATCTTCAAGCATGTAGATGCCGCCGCCCTTGAGCACGTTCTCTATGTTGACCAGGTCATGGAAGTTGTCATCCACGCCCTTGATCATGGTTATCTGCTGTTTGCTCTTGTAACTGATTAGCGCCTGCTCTTCGAGAGAGAAGGTATATACATCGACGAAATCAAGCTGACGTGCCTTGCTGATACGCTCGTCGTCGATACTGAAGAATTTCCTGTTGGCCGATACCACCTTGATCTCAGGATCAAAATCTCTGAATAGCGATTCCACAAGGTCATGGAATCCGTTGAATACCGAAAGGGTGCATATGAGAGCGAACGATGCCAGCATGATACCTGCCACCGATATGGCGGATATCACGTTTATGACGTTGTGGCTCTTCTTTGCAAAGAGATAACGGCGTGCTATGTAGAACGGGAAATTCACTTCTTGAGCAGTTCGTCTATATGGGCCATGTAATCAATGGTCTTGTCAAGGAAGAAACGCAGTTCCGGAATGATGCGGAGTTGATGTCTCACCCTCTGGCCAAGGTCATATCTGATTTCCTTTACGTTGTTGTTGATGTTCTTTACCGTCTCCTCACCCTTTTCAGAAGGGAATATGCTCAGATAGACGCTGGCAATGCTCAGGTCACTGCTTATCTTGACCTCACTGACCGTAATCATCAGTCCTTTGGTGAGTTTTGTCTGATAGAGGAACAACTCGCTCAGTTCCTTCTGGATGAGCCTTGAAATCTTCTGTTGTCTTGTACTGTCCATATCGTGTCTTATTTTTTCCTGATAATTGTAAGGCCGTCACGGATGGGAATCATTGCCACCTCCACGCGGCCATCGGCCCTGACCATGTCGTTGAACTCACGTACAGCCACGGTCTGGGGGTCAGAGTCATACTCTTGTTCTACCACGTGACCGTCCCAGAGGGTGTTGTCGGCAATCATGTAACCGCCGGGCCTGAGATACTCCAGAAGCGATGTAAAGTACCGGGGGTACTCCCTCTTTTCACCGTCCAGGAATATCATGTCAAACTGCAGACCCAGTCCGGGAACTATGTTGAGAGCATCGCCTATATGCAGGTGAATACGGTCTGAATAGGGTGACTTTTCAAAACCTTTACGGATAAAATCCTCCAATTCATCGTCAATTTCAACCGTATGTATCACTCCGCCGTCATCCAGTCCCTCGGCCATGCAGAGTGTGGCATAACCGGTAAAGGTTCCCACCTCAAGGATCAGTTGCGGTCGTATCATTCTGACCAGCATCTTGAGCAGACGCCCCTGAATATGGCCCGATGCCATACGCGGATTGAGCAATCTGAGGTTGGTCTGGCGGTAGATGTCTCTCAAAAGGGCGCTCTCGGGCTCTATGTGAGCCGATATGTACTCTTCCAGGAGGTCTTCACCCGTATAACCTATACCTTGTCCCGATGTAGCCATAATTTGTTATCTTTGTGCAAAGTTAATCGGTTTTTCTGACAATATGAAACCAATGCTGAACCGATACCGTCAGTACCTGTTGCTGGAGAAGTCGCTGTCGCCAAATACTCTTGATGCCTACATGGACGATGCCGGCAAACTGATGGCCTATATTGAGGACTGTGGCATAGAGATTGAGAAGGTCACGCTTGACGACCTTCACGGATTCGCCGCCGCCATGGGTGACCTGGGCATAGCCCCCAGATCTCAGGCACGTATCATTTCGGGCATAAAGTCTCTCTTCAAGTTCCTGTGCCTGGACGGCTACCGTCAGGATGACCCCAGCGAACTGCTTGAAGCACCCAAGATAGGACGCCATCTTCCGGATGTACTGTCTGTATCTGAAATTGACAGCATCATAAAACAGATAAACCTTTCCACTAAAGAAGGACAGCGCAACAAGGCCATGATAGAGACCATGTACAGTTGCGGACTACGTGTATCGGAACTATGCTCGCTCAAGATGGAAGACCTGTTCCTGGATGAAGGTTTCATCCGCGTTACCGGAAAAGGCAGCAAGCAGCGTCTGGTTCCCATATCCGGCAAGGCCATCCATGAGATAGACCTCTATCTGAAGGACCGGTGCCACATTGAAATCAAACCGGGAGCCGAACCGTACCTGTTCCTGAGCATCCGGCGCGGACGTCCGCTGACCCGTGTCATGGTCTTTGACATCGTCAAGAATCTTACCGCAATGGCCGGTATTAACAAAACGGTAAGTCCGCATACCTTCCGTCACTCGTTTGCCACTCACCTGCTTGAAGGCGGAGCCAATCTGAGAGCCATCCAGTGTATGTTGGGTCATGAAAAAATCTCTACAACCGAAATCTATACACACATAGACAGAAGCCGTTTAAGAGAGGAAATTGTGTCTCATCACCCCCGAAATATGTAATAAATTTACATTTTTTGACAAAATCACCTCTTTTTATTAAAAATATTGGGCTCAGACCTTTGTATGTATCATTCTTTTTGTAGTTTTGTGCTCGTATGCATTATAGGCAAATACGTTTAACCAACAATTAATAACAAAACTATGACAAAATCTAGTCGTTTTGCGCTCTTTTGCGCAGGTGTCCTGATGCTTGCAAGCTGCAAGAACTTCCAGGTCAAAGAAGAGTATTTCGTAGTAAATCCTAATCCCCTTGAAGTTCAGGGCGGCGAGGTTAACTACACTGTAACCGGTACATTCCCTGAGAAGACTTTCATCAAGAAGGTTGTATGTGTCGCTACTCCCGAGCTCCGTTGGGAAGGCGGTTCAGTTAAGGGTGAGCCTGTTACTCTCCAGGGTGAGAAGATCACTGGCAACAACCAGGTTATCGAGTGGAAGGAAGGTGGTTCATTCACCTACAACGGTAACTTCAAGTATCAGCCCGAGATGGCTAAGTCAGAGCTGTATGTAACATTTGAGGCTACAAAGAAGGGCAAACCCATTGAAGTTGAGCCCGTTAAGATTGCTGACGGTGTTATTTCAACCGCTGAGCTTTATGCCGAGACTGCAAAGGGAGCCAACACCGCAGGTTCAAAGGATGCTTTCCAGCGTATCATCAAGCAGGCTCAGGATGCAAACATCATGTTCGTAATCCAGCAGGCTAACGTACGTTCATCAGAGAACAACAGCGACGCTGTAAAGGCTATCAAGGAGTCTTTGAAGAGCTTTGCCGCCGATACCAAGAACTATGCTATTGACAACCTTGAGATTTCAGCATATGCTTCACCTGATGGTGGTTTCAAACTGAACGACAAGCTGGCTGCCCAGCGTGAGAAGAACGCTGCCAACTATGCTAAGAACGAGGTTAAGAAGGCTAAGGCTAACGCTGCTATCGAGTCTAAGTACACCGCTCAGGACTGGGACGGCTTCAAGACTCTTGTTGAGCAGTCAAATCTCCAGGACAAGGATCTCATCATCCGCGTTCTTTCTATGTACGATGATCCCGAGAAGCGTGAGGCCGAGATCAAGAACCTCTCAGCTGTTTACAAGGATCTTGCTGCTGACATTCTCCCGCAGTTGCGTCGTGCCCGCCTGACTCTGAACTATCAGATCATCGGCCGTTCAGACGAGGAGATCCAGGAGGCTTACAAGACTGATGCTTCTGTTCTGAGTGTTGAGGAGCTGCTTTACGCTGCTACACTGACTGAGGACAAGGCTCAGAAGAAGGATATCTACACCACCGCTTCAAAGAACTATCCTAACGACTACCGTGCATTCAACAACCTCGGTGAGATTGCATTCAAGGATGGAGATCTTGCTACTGCAGAGGCTAACTACAAGAAGGCTCTCGCTATCAAGGCTGACGCTCCTGAGGTTAACACCAACATGGGTCTTCTCTGCCTTGCTCAGAACAAGCCCGCCGATGCTCAGGCTTACTTCGCTAAGGGTGGCCAGAGCTCAGAGAACAACGAGGCTCTTGGTAACATGTACATCGCACAGGGTCAGTACGAGCGTGCTCTGACTGCTCTTAAGGGCAGCAACACCAACGGTGAGGCTCTTGCAATGATCATGACTAAGGATTACGCCGGTGCTCAGAAGGTTCTTGCAGCTGTTAAGAATCCTGACGGCAACACCGCTTACCTGGCTGCTGTAGCTGCTGCCCGCACCAACGATGCTGCTGCTGTAGCTCAGAACCTCAAGAAGGCTGTTAGCCTTGACTCTTCACTGAAGGCAAAGGCACAGAAGGATCTTGAGTTCGCTAAGTTCCAGGATGCTGTAAACGCTCTCTGATTATAGAAGAATAAAACTTTTCGCGTGAACAAATGCCGGAAGATGAACTGACGGCGCTGCTCACTCTAAACAGAATAGACGGACTGGGATGTACAGGAGCCAAATACCTGTATGAACAGTTTGGCAGCGCGCAGGAGATCTTCAGGAATCGCGAACATCTTAAAGAAATCATACCTGGAACCAGCACACAGACCATTGATGCCTTGTGTGGTTCCGGGTATGATTCTTTTATCCGTGAAGAACTTGACTTTATTGAAAAACACGGAATTAGATGCGTAACTATCGCTGATTCTGATTATCCTGCACGTTTGTTGGATTGCCATGATGCTCCCCTTGTTTTGTTTTCTTTGGGTAACGTCAATTACAATGCAACCCGGGTGGTTGGCGTTGTAGGCACCCGTAAGGCCACCGATTACGGTAGGCGTATGTGCCACACCTTTATTAAAGAGCTGCATGACCTGTGTCCTGACATAACCATTGTCAGCGGACTGGCATACGGCATAGATATTGAATCCCACAAGGCTGCCCTTGAAGCCGGATTCCCTACCATAGGAGTGCTTGCCCACGGACTGGATATGATCTATCCGTCGGCTCACAGACCTGTAGCCAAACAGATGCTTTCTGACGGCGGACTGGTTACCGAGTTCATGTCACGGACCACTCCGTTGGGACACAATTTTGTGCGTAGAAACCGTATCATTGCGGGCCTGTCGGACGCTGTGGTGGTAGTGGAGTCTGCTGCCAAGAGCGGATCGCTTATTACTGCCGAAATAGCGGGTAGTTACAACCGTGACTGTTTTGCGTTTCCGGGCAGCGTGGGTGACCCTTACTCTGTTGGCTGCAATGAGCTGATCAGAGACAACAGGGCAAGCCTTATAACATCGGCTTTTGATATGGTCAATGCCTTGAACTGGAAAGTAAAAGGTTCAGGTGAGCCTGCCATCCAGAAGGAACTGTTCCCTGATCTGACTGATCAGGAGGAGAAGGTTTACAGCCGGATAAGACTGAAGGCTCAGGGTGTACATATTAGCACGCTGATGACGGAACTCAACATTCCGTATCCGCATCTTTCTACAATACTTTTCAGTCTTGAAATGAAGGGTCTGATAAAACAGGCTCCGGGATCACTGTGCAAGCCGTTATAGCTTGCGCAGTGAATCCTTGAACTGTGAGGGTGTCATACCTGTCTCCTGCTTGAAGACAGTGCTGAAGTACTGGCTCTCGGAGAATCCTGTCTCCTCGGCAATGGTACCTACAGACTTGTTGGTCTTGGAGAGCATCTCCTTGGCCACGTCTATCCTTATACGGCGTATGTACTTGTTGGTGGATGCGCCAACCAGGTTGTTCATCTTGTTGAACAGGGTGGTGCGTGACACGTTCATATGGTCAACTATCATATCTACGCCCAGCATGGTGTTGCTCAGGTTCTCGCGGATAAAGCGGTTCAACTTGAGTACGAACTGCTCATCGGCCGCACTGAATGTCTGATCCTCAGAGATTGCTGTAAAGAACGATGTGGCGTACTGACGCTTGATCTCGTATCGGTTCTTCAGCTGGCTCCTTATTATCTTGTACAGAAGCTTGGAGTCAAACGGTTTGGGCAGGAATGAGTCGGCACCCATCTTGTAACCCATATCCTGGTTCTTGGGATCGCTTCGGGAGGTAAGCAGGATCACGGGAATACTACTTAACTCCAGATCGGTCTTGATTGTCTTACAGAGTTCAAAACCGTTCATGCGGGGCATCATGATGTCGCTGACTACTACGTTAGGCATGCGCTGGCGTATCAGATCCAGGGCCTCCTTACCGTCATGGGCCGTGTAGATGGTCTTGAACAGTGAAGAGTACTCATCCTTGATGAACTGCAGTATGTCATCCTGGTCATCGACAATGAGCAGTGTCATGCTCTTGGTGTCAAAATCAACCTCCTCAGTCTGAGCGGGCACCTCAATGTTTCCAAAGTCAGTCGGCTCAGTCATTACAGGCATCTGAGGCTTGGCTGGTGCGGTATGGTACTTCTCGCCCAGACTGTCCGGTATCTGAATGGTAAAGGTTGATCCGGGACCGTTATTCTTTTCGGCTGTGATGGAACCGTCAAGCAACTCTATGAGACGTTTGGCGTGTGTCAGTCCGAGTCCGTAGCCGGGAATGTTCTCATTCTCCCTGTAGTAGCGTTTGAACAGTTCCTCGGGGCGGCAGGTGAATCCGCGGCCTTCATCATGGAACTTTATCCAGATATATCCCTTTTCATGACCGGTTGATACAGTGATGGTTCCGGTATCGCTGTACTTGATGGCATTTGACATGATGTTGTTGACTGCGGTCTCAACCATCTTGATATCCATATCCACCTTGCCAAGGTCCGGCATAGGATTGAATTCTGTCTTCAGGCCCTTGGAGTAACAGTCAATCTTGAAGTCCTCCAGTATCTTGCCGAGCCATTCGTTCAAATCTGTCTGTTCTATGGAGATGTCGTTTCTGGTGATGTCATTTGTGCCCTTGTCAAGAATGGTGTTAACCATATCTGTCATTTTCTGTACCTGATTTAAGATGCGTTCCAGACGTTCATAGTCAGCGCCCTTGACGGCCTTCTCCTCAAGCATGTCCTTTACGGGATTGTATATGAGCGAAAGCGGTGTGCGCAGTTCATGGGCCAGATTGGACAGGAGAGATATCTTGTCATCCTTGTGCTTGTTCTCCTGAGCGTTCATGGCGCGGTCCATATCAATCTGCTTGAGACTGATTCCTACCTTTGATATGGTCACGCTTATGGATATGATGATGACCAATATGAGCAGATAGGCGGGAACGGTCATGATGAACGGACGTGCCACGTTGTAGGAGAGAATCTCCAGCGGCTCGCTCCATCCCTGAATTGTCCTCTGGCTTACCGTAAGGGTAAATGATCCGTGGGTGGACTTGGGAATTGAGTACTCCGTGCTGTTGGTTATGGATTCCGAAACAGGGAACGGACGTCCTTTCTTGTGCAATACATACTTGAGTGATACGGGTTTGGTAGGATCAAACTGGTCAATTGCCACATGAACGTTCAGAAGGGAGAATTTGTTGGGAATGGCAAGAGCCTTGTCCTGTTTGTTGCCTGTACTTTCATAGATTGTACCGTCCAGCACGATCTTGGTCAGACACATAGGTGAAGGATTGCTGTTCAAGCGCATGCTTACGTCATCGGGATTGATAACGATAAAACCTGAAGTGTTGGGGAAATAAACATATCCCTTTCTGGATACCATAGAGAAACCGGGAAGGAAATTGAGCATAGTTCCGCAGTCTCTGCCGTAATATGTATAGGGATCCTTGAAATCCTTGTCATTGGTGTCAATCATTATCATGAATGACTTGTCTGTGGCAACCCAAAGGTGGTCATGACGGTCCATTGACATGGAGAGGAACACTCCGTAGTCCTTGTTGTCCATAACCTTGGAGAGCTTGTTGGCTCTGGGGTCATAGTTTATTATCTCGTCCGGAGAGCAGGCCCAGATAATACCGCGTGAATCCTCTACCACGTTTGTAATATCGCTCTGGTCATCTTCGGGAGACTGGAATACAAGACGTGCCAGAAGGGTCCTGTAGTCAATCTCATAGATACATCCGTTGCAAACTACCGTTGCGTGTGACGGACGTTCCTTGACATCCAGCACCACACCTCTGTTTTCCTCTCCGTTTTTCTGGAGGAAAATCTCACGGACCTCCTTGATAGCACGGCGGTATATGAAATGACGTCCGTTGCAGTTGAACAGCATTATATCGCCGTCAGGGGTGGTTATGGTCTTGAGATTGGTCAGTCTTGATGATGAGATGTTGATACCTGCATCGGCCATGAAACGGGCGGGTGAAATCCTTCCTGTTCTCTTGTTGAAAAGGAACAGTCCCTGTGAACGGTCTGTAATGAGCAGGTTCTCATTGTCAAAACTGCAGATTCCGGAAACCCTCATCCCTTCAGTTGAGGGATAAAAGGTCTGAGTCTCGGACTCTTCATTATACTTGCTGAGTCCGAATCCCGCAGAACCGAACCAGAATGTTCCGTCGTTCTCCTGATATCCGGAAATGGGAATACTGTATGTCTCGGCTCCGTGATCCGGAATACTGTTGTTTATGTTATGGAAGAATGAACGTTTCAGGGTTACCACTCCACGATGAAGTGTTCCCAGAATGAGTTCGTTCTCCTGGGTGTTAACCAGGGCACACAATACATGAAGGGGTTCAATTTTACCAAAAGGCTGCTCATCGTACTTTCCGGTCTTGCGGTTCAGAACCGATACTCCGCTTTCGGCGGCACAGATAAGAAGGGTGCTGTCGGTGAGTTCGGCCAGGTATGTGATGTTTTCCTCTGAATGGCTGGAAGCAGGGGAGTTATAATGGGCTATCATGTCAAACCCCGATTTCACATAGTATCCTGATATTCCCTTGTCCTTGTATGCAATCCACAGAATATCCTTGGAGTCTATGAATGCAGTACGGCTTATCATGTTGTATCCGAGCGGATCCATATGTGTAAGAGCGCCTGTCGAGGTGTTGAGATGGTAAATACCGCGGTCATCCTCAACAAGTAGTAACTGGCTTGGGTCATCTGACACCTTGAGTATCTTGGTAAAGTGGAACTGACGTTCTGAAGGGAACTGGGCAATCATCTGTGTGGTGCAGGTATTCATATCATACAGCATCACAGCACCAAGCGGCATATTGTAGAAGTAGGCCGAATCACCTACCATCATTATATATTCGGTTCGCAGGATTTTGCCCTCATAGGTGACAAGACGTGTAGAGTCGTTTTCAGCATCAAAATCAATGATATGGTTGGTGGTAGCCAGGATGGCACGTCTGGAACAGCCTATAGATATGACATCGCCGGTAACTATGTCATCCTTGCCTACGGTGAAATACTGGTACTGACGTATTGTTCCGTTTGAAATCAGGTTGGCACCATTGGTGGTTCCTACCCAAAGTCTTCCGTAGTAATCCCTGGCAAAAGACCTGACGGCATTGCAACTCAGACCTTTGTCAATGGATATCTGTACCTGTTGGGTGTAAAACGCACTTGCGGTCAGACAGGTTAATGCAGATAACAGTAATGTCAGAAACCTCTTTTTCATATGGCCGATAATCTGTGATTGTTGTGCTAATGTAGTAAAAAAATAACTTATTGTTCCCTCATGTCCTCCAATGTCTTGCCTGTCTCACGCTTGAATGCCTTGTTCATGGCATCTACGCTGGTAAAGCCGGTCTGCTTTGCTATGGATTCCACATCCTCGTCAGTACCGGTCAGTTTATCCTTGACGATGCTGACCCTGAATCTTGTCAGATAATTGGACAGGTCTGTACCGAGCAGTCCCTTCATCTTGCGGTTCATCATTACGCGTGTCATACCCGTCTGCTTGAGTATGTAGTCCTCATTGAGTGACGGATCAGAGATGAACTGCTCAATCAGGGAGTTGAGTGAGCCTATGAACTCCTCGTCAGTTACGCTGAAGGTCTGATCTGAACTCATCTTGCTGAAGAATCCAAAGTTGTACTGACGCTTTATCTCAAACCTTCCGCCAAGCTGGCTTCGGATAATGGTGTTCATCTGCTTGAAGTCATACGGTTTGGGGATGAATGCATCGGCACCCATCTTGTAACCCAGACTCTTGTTGCGCTCGTCGGTGCGTGAAGTAAGGAGAATGACCGGAATATGACT
>JAEEGG010008504.1_pt1 | contig 23269 bp, 23 predicted proteins | sample 9134161 | NCBI WGS metagenome assembly JAEEGG01 (sample SAMN16246543, study PRJNA631951) | gut metagenome | biome: gut microbiome; feature: rumen; material: CR-attached | host: Bos | place: Iran: Karaj | collected 2018-10
ACTTCTTCCGAGTTCTGCAACCAGAACGCCTACGATGCCATCCAGGTTCACGGCGGTAGCGGTTACATGAAGGAGTATCCTGTCGAGAGGCTCTACCGCGACGCGAGAATCACCACCATCTATGAGGGAACTTCCCAGCTCCAGACTGTTGCAGCCATCCGTTATGTGACCAACGGTTCATATCTTGAGATGATCCGCAACGAATACGAGAGCCAGGAAATCAAGGTCAGCGATGCTGTTGCTGCCGCCTGCCCGGATGCTCAGGCAAGGCTTGAGAAAGTGAAGGCAAGACTTGTTGCAATGACAGAGCAGTACGAGAAGACTGTTGCCCTGATGGAGGGAAAACCTGAGGAATACATTGATTTCCAGGCACGCAAGATGTGCGAGATGGCTGCTTTCATCATCGAGAGCTACCTGCTTCTTCTGGATTCTCTCCGCTGCGAGAAGTTCATTGATTCAGCCGAAATCTTCTCAGAAAGAGCCCAGGCTTGGAACAACGAGCGCCACTTCTACATTTACAACTGCAACAGCGAGACTATCCTCTCCACCTGCAAGAACGTGAAGGGTGATTTGGATATCGTATATCAGGAATAATGAGCAACTACAAGGTCAAACTCAAGAATATCAAGGCTTTTGCCTTTGACGTTGACGGCGTGTTCACCGACGGCAGCATTATCTGCATACCTGAGACCGGTGACCTTGTCCGCACTTTCAACGCCAAGGACGGCCTGGGAATGAGGCTTGCCTATATGAGCGGATACACTCTGGCTGTCATTACCGGCGGCCAGAGCGATTCCATCCTCAAACGCTTCTACCCTGTTCTTGCACACGAGGTTATCCAGAACGCCCAGGACAAGCTCCCTGTTTTTGAAGATTTCTGCAAAAGGCATAACTTCAAACCGGAAGAGGTTGCATACGTGGGTGATGACCTTCCTGACATTCCTGTTCTCCAGCATTGTGGTCTTGCCGTCTGCCCTTCCGATGCCGTTGCAGAGGTCAAGGCAGTATGCGACTTCGTTTCTGCCTTCCCTGGCGGAAGAGGCTGTGTAAGAGACCTTATCGAGCAGGTTATGAAGGCCCAGGGCAAATGGACTCTCGACGCTTCCGCCTATCAGGCCTGGCGCCATGCCATAGACGAGGAGTACAACAAGATCTACAAGAAGAAATAGCAATGCAGTCTCCCCTTTCAAAACATCTTGAAGGAAGAAGATTGATTCTGGCATCCGGTTCCCCGAGAAGACGTGAACTTCTTGGGGAACTTGGCCTTGAGTTCACCATCGGCCAGATCAAGGATTACGACGAGACCTATCCCGCCTCTCTGAAATACGACGAGATTCCCGCCTACATCGCCGAGCAAAAGTCAAGGCATTACACCCAAAAACTTAAAAAGGAAGATATCCTCATTACCTCCGACACTATCGTTGCAATAGACGGTGACATCCTCGGCAAGCCCAACGACAAGTCTGAAGCCATAAAAATGCTCAGGGAACTCTCCGGCAAAACCCACCACGTGGTAACCGGACTCTGTATAAGATCAACACGGAAAACCGTCACAATTACAGACACTTGTGAAGTAACCTTCGACATCCTCAGCGATGAGGACATTGAGTACTACGTAGACAACTTCAAACCATTCGACAAGGCCGGAGCCTACGGCATCCAGGAATGGATCGGCCTTTCAAACATCAAATCCATAACCGGCAGCGTCTATACTGTCATCGGCCTTCCTGTCCAGAAACTCTACAAGGCACTTATGCTATTCTGAAGCCGTCGTCACCGGCGGTGATGATGCCGCGGTCGGCCATATCGCGGAGAACCTCAATGAAAAGGTCCTGGTTTTGAGGGCCTGCAAGCTTCTTGAGCTCAAGGAAGCTGAGCCTTTTATCTATTGAATTGTTAATGGCCTCGGCGATTGTTTTTTCTATCGATTTTGCTGAAGGAGCGTTCTTTCTTTTAAGGCAGATGTCGCAGACCCCGCAGTCTTTGATTACAGGCTGGGAGAAGTATTCAATCATATAGCGGCTGCGGCAGGTGGCGCTCTGGGTGGCGTAGTCTATCATTGCCTCAACCCTCTTTTTCATCTGCTCTTTGCGCTGAATGTAGCGTTTAGAGCTGATATACAGGTTGTTCTCCTGGAGCCTCTCGCACTTGAATATCATCATAGGAGTGCGGATCTGAGGAATGTAACGGATTATTTTCCGTCTGGAGAGGGAAAGGAGCTTAGCCTTGACATTTTCGGGAGTGTCCGTGGTAATGCGGGCAATGTACTCCTCGTCTATCCTGACCATCTGGGAGAACAGCCCAGTGTAGGTTCTCATGAGAGATTTTACAAACTCGTCCATGACGCTGTTTTCCATTTGAATGGAATACAGGTCATTTCGGTCCACGATGAACATTATCCTGGAAGGGTTGTCTATCTCGTCGGTGAGTTCCCAGTAGCCTTCCTGCTCGAGGTATTTGATTGCATAGTATGCGCTTACGGCGTTGAGACTGTAGTTCCTGGCGAATTCAGAAAGGTTGAACTTCCTTGTGGAATAGAGGCCGTCCCCGTATGCAATCTGAAGGTAGTTGAACACATACTGGTAAACCTGGGCCATATATTCTATTGATGGATAGTTGACGCTGACCAGCTGGCGGAGTTTCTTGCAGTCTGCCGGGTTCCACAGCAGGACAGCCCAGGAAGGCTTGCCGTCTCTTCCGGCCCTGCCGGCTTCCTGGAAATAGGCCTCAATGGAGTCCGGCATGTCGATATGCGCCACCAGCCTTACGTCTGCCTTGTCTATGCCCATTCCGAAAGCGTTGGTGGAGACTATGATGTCTGTCCGGCCCTTTTTCCACTCTTCCTGGCGGCGGTTCCTTTCCTCCTTGCCCAGGCCGGCGTGGTAGAAATCTGCCGAAATGCCTGAAGATTTGAGTAGTGCGGCCACTTCCTCACACCTCTTTCTTTCCCTGCAGTAGACTATGCCCGAGCCCTCTCCGAGTTTCTTTTTGTAGGAAGAGCAGACGGCCAGGAGATTTCCGAGCTTGTCTTCACACTCCCTGGCGATATAGGCTATGTTCTTTCTCGAGAAATCTGTCGCGATGACATTTGGTGAAGAGAATTCCAGTTTCTCCATAATGTCATCAGAGACTTCCTTTGTGGCAGTAGCGGTAAGGGCGACAACGGGAACTTTCTTCCCGATTATCTCCCTCACTTCCCGGATCTGAAGATATGCCGGACGGAAGTCATAGCCCCACTGGGAAATGCAGTGAGCCTCGTCCACAACCAGATACGAGATCTTCATCTGGGCAACCTTGCTCTTGAAAAGGGAAGTGGCAAGCCTTTCCGGAGAGACGTAAAGGAACTTGTAGTTTCCGTAAACTGCATTGTCAAGGGTTATCCCGATGGTCTTGTGGTCCATCGCCGAATGAACGGCCAGAGCCCCTATCCCCTTAGAACGGAGAGTTTCAACCTGGTCTTTCATCAGGGCAATCAGCGGGCTGACTACAAGGCAGATACCATCTTTTGCCAATGCAGGAACCTGGAAGCAGATACTCTTGCCGCCACCTGTAGGCATAAGGGCTAGGGTGTCCTTGTCCCCGGCGACGCTTTCAATCACTTTCTCCTGCGCCGGACGGAAGGATTCATATCCCCAATACTGCCTAAGTATATCCAGGAATTTTTCCATTTATCTGGTAAGGTGAATGGCGACACCCCTCTCTGTGGTGATCTCCAGTTTCTTGCCTGTAGGGTCAATGTTTGTGGAGCAGGCGACTCTCTCTTCTCCAAGGAACACCTCTGCTTTCAGCCTATTGAAAATTTCAGGGGCTGTAAGATCCTTGATAATTGATTCTACGGAATCTTTGACCTCCGGTTTATAGGTTATTTTGCTGTCATCTGCCTTTAGGCTGAATTTGTCATTGTCCAGTTGAAGTATAAGGGAATCTTTCCTGATTTCCCATTTTCCGGTATGAATGGCATCCAGACTTATCTTGCCGTAAAAGAGCGAACTGGAGGCCTTGTAACTCAATACGCAAGTCATTGTCCTGTCTTCTTTGAAATCCATCTCAATGGAAGAATCGTCGCCTGAAATGGAAACCCATTTGCCCACGATTTCCTTTTCTGACGCCCTGCGTATCTGTCCAAGGGTCTTCTCGGCAAACTCCTTCAGGTCTTTGTCGGTGACATTCATCAAAAACCTGTTGGCCTCGTTGAGCCCTATGCAGTTCTCGAGGACATAATTGAGGAGGTACTTGCGGTTTTCAAGATTTTCCATATAGATTTTGGTCCTTTCGTCGTTGAGCCATTTTTCGCACAGAGAGTAAAAACTGCTATCGTCAAAAAGGAAGTTTGAGTTCATCAGGATCTGGTAAGTCTCTTCTCCGCTGATAGGTCTTTTGAAATACACCCAGTTTTTCAGCTGGTCTTCAAGAATGGCACGCAGGTGATAGCACTTCTGGACATTACGGATGAAAGACATGTCGCTCAGAGTGTTCCAGGATTCCTGGCTGCTGTTGAAGATGGATTCGTTGGACTTGTCAAACTGAAGAGCCGGATCAAAAGTGTCGGAAAGGATATAATTGAGGAATCTGACCAGAGTATCCCTGGGGATGGCTCTGATGTTGCCCTTGTTTTCCAGAGAGAACCTTGTGGCCTCCCAGCCCTTTTCCTCGTTTTTGAGTATGCCTTTTATGTTGGAAATGGTCTCGTCAATGTCGTGGATGACCATCATTGAAATCTGGCGCCTCTTTTCTTTCTGGCGGTTCTTGTCCACAAGATGCGCCACTCCGAAGGTCAGGATGATGGATATGACTGTAGCCACAATGCTAATGGCAAGCTGCTTGGCGGTGTCTGAAAGGTTGAATCTGCTCATAGTTCCAAAATTCTGTCAGGCAAAGTTAATAATTACTATCTTTACAACACCAATATATAATGTCATGAAAACCCTGTTATTTGTTCTTTCAGCGATGGCTCTGGTTTCTTTCGGATGCCGTTCAAACACAAATGCTCAAAATGACTCTCAGCCTGCGCTTGAGGCTGTTGAACAGGTTCAGGAGCCAGCCCCTGAACCGGGATCTGACCTTCCTAGAATCGTGAAGCCTGCTGCCTACCAGGCCTGGCTTGCAATAGCAAAGTCTCTCGGCTTGAAGGGCGAGTATGTCTGCCCGGAGAACAGTGCTTTATCATATACGGTTGAACTGGTGGATGAAGAAGGCGCTGAAGGATATATGATCGATGACCAGGTTTTCTGCTATCCGTATAAAGAAGAAGGCTTCTTTACCGTACACTCTCACGTGGAGGCTGCAGAAGGCCAGGGCGGAGAATTCGAGTACACCTTCTACTTCTTTGACGACGATGTCCTTAACAAGATTGAAAACCCTCTTCCTGTTCCGGATTTCGCAGACTTGCTTAGCGATTCCAAGGACGCTCCTTTGCAGGAAGATATGGTGGAAAAGCTTAAAAATCTGTTCAATTCCCGTCCTAGAGACTTCGTCGCCTATGAATTCTATCCAGAAGAATTCAAAGTCAAGGCATATCTCCATCCCCTTTCCTGGAGCAGAGACGTTGAGCCGGATGAAAAAGGCCATTACAACTGGCTGGAGCAGTTTTATGAAATGCGGGCAGAGCCGGACAAGAACACCTACAAATGGGACGGAGAAAAGTTCATGAAAGCCGAATGACAATGAAAAGGATACTTGTTATAGCCGCCGCTCTTTTACTGATGGCCGGATGTCACAAGGAAGACAGCGACCACAGGGAGCCGCCTGTTGTGGGCGCTGTGGATCTGGGCCTGTCTGTAGATTGGGCAGTATGTAACCTCGGGGCGGATAATGCCTGGGAATACGGAAATTATTACTCTTGGGGAGAGACATCGCCGAAGTCTGATTACAGATGGCCATACTATGTCTTCTGGCTGAGCGGTGATATGGGAAATGTGAAGCTGAAGAAATATGTCAACTCCGTAACGTATGGCAATATTGACGGAAGGCTGGTTCTGGATGCCTCGGATGATGCGGCACGTAGTAAAGGAGGTTCCTGGAGAATGCCTACAAGCAACGAGATCCAGGAACTCATAGACAACTGTACCTGGACTTGGACTACCCTCAACGATGTGAATGGCTATGAAGTAAGGAGCAAAAAGAATGACGGGAGCATCTTCATCCCGGCCGCCGGGGATATGGCTGGAACTACCCTTGATACCGAAGGCCGCAGATGCTGCATCTGGTCCTCCGATTTATTCCAGGGAAATTGTGCCACTGCAGAAAGCCTTGTCGCTGACAAAGGGAAAGTGGAAGTCTCTAATTTCGCCCGTTGCTACGGGTTAAGCATAAGGCCGGTTTACGTATACGACAAATAGTTTATTGTATATACGCCAATCCGGCAAAAAGGTTATCTTTGCGGCGTCAAAAAAAGAAAGCATTTTTAAAAGTTAAACAATATTAATTATGGCACAGATTGATCTTAGCAAGTACGGTATTACCGGCGTAAAGGAAATCATTTACAATCCACCTTACGATGTTCTTTTCAAGGAGGAGATGCAGCCAGGTCTTACCGGTTACGATAAGGGACAGCTCACTGAGCTTGGAGCAGTTAACGTTATGACAGGTGTTTACACCGGAAGAAGCCCTAAGGACAAGTTCTGGGTAATGGACGACAAGAGCCGCGACACTATCTGGTGGACATCAGACGAGTACAAGAACGACAACAAGCCTTGCAGCCAGGCAACTTGGGAGGAACTCAAGAAACTGGCCAGAGAGGAGCTTTCCAACAAGAAGCTTTATGTAGTTGACGGATTCTGCGGAGCAAACGCCAACACCAGGATCAAGGTAAGGTTCATTATGGAGGTTGCCTGGCAGGCACACTTCGTTCGCAATATGTTCATCCGCCCTACCGAGGAGGAACTTGCAAACTTCGGCGAGCCTGATTTCGTAGTGCTCACAGCATCTAAGGCAAAGGTCGAGAACTACAAGGAACTGGGCCTGAACTCAGAGACAGCAGTTGTGTTCAACATCACCGAGAAAATGCAGGTTATCCTCAACACCTGGTACGGCGGCGAGATGAAGAAGGGTATGTTCTCATATATGAACTATCTGCTTCCGCTTCAGGGCATTGCTGCAATGCACTGCTCAGCCAACACCAACGAGAAAGGCGAGACCGCTATCTTCTTCGGACTTTCCGGAACCGGCAAGACCACCCTTTCAACTGACGAGAGAAGGGCTCTTATCGGCGACGACGAGCACGGATGGGATGATGACGGAATCTTCAACTTCGAGGGCGGCTGCTATGCAAAGGTCATCAACCTGGACCGCAACGCAGAGCCTGAAATCTACGGAGCAATCAAGAGAGACGCTCTGCTTGAGAACGTTACCGTAGACGAGAAGGGAATGATAGACTTCTCAGATAAGAGTGTCACCGAGAACACCAGGGTATCCTACCCTATCTATCACATTTCCAACATCGTGAAGCCAATCAGCAAGGCTCCTGCAGCAAAGAAGGTGATCTTCCTGTCAGCCGACGCGTTCGGAGTACTTCCTCCAGTGTCAATCCTCACTCCTGAACAGACCAAGTACTACTTCCTGTCAGGATTTACCGCAAAGCTGGCCGGAACTGAAAGAGGCATCACCGAGCCTACCCCTACCTTCTCAGCTTGCTTTGGAGCGGCATTCCTTTCACTCCATCCTACCAAGTACGGCCAGGAACTGGTAAAGAGAATGGAAAGCGTTGGAGCAAAGGCTTATCTGGTTAACACCGGATGGAACGGAACAGGCAAGAGAATCTCCATCAAGGATACAAGAGGAATCATCAACGCTATCCTGGACGGAAGTATCGACAAGGCTCCAACCAAGAAGATCCCTTATTTCAACTTGGAGGTTCCTACCGAGCTTCCTGGAGTTGCAACCAACATTCTGGATCCGAGAGACACCTACGCATGCGCTTGCCAGTGGGACGAGAAGGCAAAGGATCTTGCATCCCGCTTCATCAAGAACTTCACCAAGTTCACCACAAATGAAGAAGGCAAGGCTCTGGTAGCTGCCGGTCCTCAACTCTAAGATGGAGGATCTGAGGAAGATAATCCAAGATATGGCTGCAGGCGTGAATCCGTCGGATTCCTCACTTGCAGCCATAATTTCATCGTCAGACTATGACGAGGAACTAGCCGCTCTTGCCTATGAGAAGAAAAAGGAAAAGTTCGGCGATGCTATCCTCAAAAGAGGTCTGGTCGAATTTACAAATTGTTGCAGGAATGACTGCCTGTATTGTGGCCTCAGAAGAAGCAACGCAAAAGTTATGCGTTACAGACTATCTGAGGATGAGATAATTGAAACGTGTGCTAATGGATATGACTTGGGTTTCAGGAGATTCGTGTTGCAAGGTGGAGAAGATCTTTCATTCACAGACGAATCCATGTTCAGGATCATTTCTGGGATTAAGCATCTTCATCCTGATTGTTCCGTAACCCTGTCTATCGGAGAGAAGGATTATAAAAGCTATAAGGCTTACTTTGACGCCGGGGCGGACCGTTTCCTCCTCAGACACGAGACAGCCGATCCTTCTCACTATTCCAGGCTGCATCCTTCAGACATGTCTCTCCAAAGAAGGAAGGAGTGTCTTTATTCTCTGAAAGAAATTGGTTTTCAGGTCGGTAGCGGATTTATGGTTGGTTCTCCCTTCCAAACGGTTGACAATCTGGTTGCCGATATCCGTTTCTTGCAGGAACTGAAGCCTTTCATGATTGGCATCGGGCCTTTCATCCATCATAAGGACACCCCATTCGCCAGATGTGAAAATGGCTCCCCACAGCTGACAGTCAAGCTGGTATCCATACTCAGGCTTCTGTTCCCTGAGGCCCGTATACCTGCAACAACCTCACTCCATGTCATAGGACCTCAATGGAGGGAAAAAGCCCTTTGTTCGGGGGCAAATGTGATAATGCCGAACATAACCCCTTTGAAAGTCCGAAAAAAATACGAACTTTACGACGGGAAAAATAAAGTAGAATAATAACGCTTGATATATGAACAAGATCAAAACCCTTGCAGCGGCTATAGGCCTTATGCTTATCGGCAATGCTGCTTTTGCCCAGAATGACGCTTTCTACTCTGAGGTAAGGAACTACATGGCAGATAACCGTGCGGAATTCAACAAAATCGTTTCTTCCTTCCTGGCTGGAAACACTTTGTCTCCGGACGAATATACAATGCTTTATTACGGCTACACATTCACGGATGCCTATAAGCCTAATTACATTAGCAATACTGCAGATTCCCTGATTAATCTCAAGAAGTACGAAGACGCATTCAAGGCTCTCCAGGGTGAACTCAAGAGGGATCCGAGTTCTCTTCAAACCTTGTTTGACCTGATGAACCTTGCGGATGTTCTTGGAAAGGAAAAGGAAAGCACTTTCTACCAGAAGAGCTATGTGAACATTGTCAAGGCTATATTCCTGGCTTGCGGAGACGGCCTGAGTGCCGATAACGCCATAAGGGTTAACCACGTAACAGACGAGTTCCAGATACTGAGTTCATATTTCAGGGCAGTGAGCATTGTCCGCAAGGAATTGAGTCCTGATTTTGTAGACAAGGTGACTTTCAAGGATTCTTCCGGTCAGACCAAGACCGTATTCTTCGACTTCTCCAGATATATGGTTGTCGCAGAGTAATATACTTACACTTAATGAAATAAAAAGGCAGGAAGAATCTTCCTGCCTTTTTCAATCAATGGAAAAGACTTGTTATTTCTCTTCCTTCTTGCAGTTGCAGCCGAGGATTCCCCAGATGCCGGCAGCCAGGATTGCTCCAACGAATGGACCTACGATGAAGATCCAGAGGTTGCTCAGAGCGGTTCCACCCTGGAATACTGCTGGTGCAAGTGAACGTGCCGGGTTAACGGAAGTTCCCGTGTAACGGATGCAAACCAGGTGAACCAAAACCAGAGACAGACCGATTGCAAGGCCTGCGAAGTTGTTGGTTGCGCCGTTGGTCTTGGATGTTGCTCCCAGAACTACAAGGACAAATACGCAGGTGAAGATAATCTCAGCGAGCAATCCGCCAAGCATTTCAACGCCAGGCTGAAGGTCGTTTGCACCTGTTCCGGTAAGTCCTGAATTAGTGGTCAGCAGATACAGGAGAGCTGAACCGATGAAAGCGCCGATGCACTGGAAGATGATGTACAACACAGTGTCCTTGGCATTCATCCTGCCGCTGAGGAATACTCCCAGGGTAATTGCAGGATTGATGTGGCATCCGCTAATTCCGCCGATGGTGTAAGCCATTGCAACAACTGCCAGACCGAAGGCCAGTGCAGTTCCCACTACGGAAGCTGGATTGTCAAGAGCGCAAGGTAGGCTGACAGCAACTCCGCAGCCCATCAGAACCAGCACCATTGTGCCGAACATTTCTGCTAAATACTTTTTCATTTGACTGTAGATTTAAGTGGTTATTTATCTCTTATTGCAAATATAATGAAAAATAATCCTATAAAAAATAGAGCGGAGATGCTTTTCCGCGAGGGAGATTCACCAGGAAGACATCATCCTTTGAGGCTCCGGACTCAGCGAGAGCCTTCCGGGCTTCCTCGAGCGCAAGGGCCGGAGTGTTGTTATTATCGCTGAGATGGCACAGAAAGACTTGCTGTAGAAGCCCCTTACGCTCTGCATATATGCTTTTGAGAGCCTCGGCCGATTTGCGGTTGCTGAGATGGCCGGCCCCTCCTTTGATCCTATGTTTGAGAATTGACGGATAATCACCCTCCTCAAGCATCCTGTCGTCATAATTGCTTTCAAGAATCAGCGTATCCGCCAAAGTGGCATATTGAAGTATACTGTTGGAGAATTCTCCGCAATCCGTTATCAGGGTTATGTTCCTTCCGCCAAGTACTATATGGAATCCAACAGCATCGGTGGCATCATGGGGAACCCTGAATGCCGTGACCTTAACACCGCAGATTTCACAGGGAACATCAGGTTCTATTGTGTGGATATTGCCTTTCAGCCTCCCGACAGTACAGATATTCCTCATCAGGGCATCCTTAAGCGGAGCCGTGGTGTAGACAGGTTTGCAATACCGGGAAGAAATGATGCCAAGGGCCTTTATGTGGTCTATATGGTCATGGGTGACTAGGATGAAATCAACGTCGCCGAGGCTGAATCCGTGTTCGGATAGCTTCTTGGCACAAGTTCTAGGCCCCACTCCCGCGTCTATCAGGAATGTGGTCTTTCCGTCAGTGAAAAAATAGCAGTTTCCGCTGCTCCCGCTGGAAAGCGACAGGAATTGGATCATTACAGAGTCTTGATCAGGCCTGTGAACAATGCTGTCATCTTGACAACCGCAGCATCTGCCGCCTTGATCACTTCCTGCTCGTCGTTTACAAAGTCAGCCTTTTCAGTATCTCCTGAGGCATTGGTGATTATGGAAACTCCGAATACTTTCATACTGCAGTGGCGTGCGACAATCACCTCAGGAACGGTTGACATTGCTACGGCATCTCCGCCTATGAGCCTCATATATCTGTACTCGGCCTTGGTTTCGTAAGAAGGACCGCTGCCGGCTACATAAACTCCTGTCTTAAGGGTAAATCCGTTTTCCATCGCGATTTTTTTGCCCCTTTCGATCAGAGTCTCGTCGTATGGGTGGCTCATGTCAGGGAAACGTGTTCCGAAAGACTCCATGTTTACGCCGATCAGAGGGTTAGGCAGAAGGTTGATGTGATCTACAATGGCCATAATGTCACCGACTCTGAATGAAGGGTTCAGGCCGCCGCAGGCGCAGGAAGCCAGAAGATATTCAACTCCCAGAAGCTTCATTACCCTGATGCAGATGGTAACCTGATCCATAGTGTAGCCTTCGTAGTAATGGAATCTGCCCTGCATGCACATTACCTCTTTGCCGCCCAGTTTTCCGAATATCAGGTTGCCCTTGTGACCTACTGCTGTAGATACCGGAAAATTAGGAATTTCGCTGTACGGAATGATGAAAGGATCTTCGATCTTGTCTGCAAGTGCACCCAGACCGCTGCCCAGGATGATTCCCGCTAACGGGTGGCGGTCTCCGATTCTCATTTTAAGATAATCGGCCGACTGGAAAATTTTTTCTTCTCTTGGTATCATATCATCAATGTTTTAAATTGTTTCACCTATCATTTTGCCGTAAAGTCTGCGGACGTTGGAAAGGATTTCCTCCTCGCCGTCTATATGTCTGTTTTCCATCACAATCCTGCCGTTACACACAACAGTCTGGACACAGTCCGAATGTGCCGAGTAAACCAGGTTGGCGGCAAAGTTGATGTTCGGGGTAAAGCTGTAGTTGTTAATGTCTATGATGGAAAAGTCAGCGAGAGCACCTTCCCTGATGACTCCGCCGTACAGTCCGTAGGCCTTGTATCCGTTACGGGTTGCGCTTGCCAGAAGCTGCGGAAGCGGAATCGCTGAAGGGTCTTTTCTCCACGCCTTCTGGACCAGGGCGGCGATTTTCATAGTCTCCATCATGTCCAGGTTGTTGTTGGAGGCAACTCCATCCGTACCAAGGCAGATGTTTGCCCCGGCATCCTGCAATTCCTGGAACTTGAACTTGTATCCGGAAGCCAGCTTAAGGTTGGAGTTGATGTTGTGGACAACATTCACACCATTTGCTCCGAGTGTAGATATGTCTTTCTCGCTGAGCCAAATGCAGTGCGCCGCCAGTATGTCCGGCGAGAAAACTCCGAATCTGTCCAGATACTCGACCGGAGAACAGCCGTGAGCCTCGATGCAGTCATTCAGTTCCTGGGCTGTCTCGGCGATGTGGATATGGACCTTCAGGTTATGCTCCTTGGCGAACCTGCAAGCCCAGACGATGTTGTCTTCCCCTACAGTATAGATCGAGTGAATGCCGACTTCGAATATGTTGAGCGGGTTCCAGTGCCTGGACCTTTCGTACATTGTCTGGCAGTTTTCCCTCTGACGTTCCATCTTTTCCTTGTCTCCAAGATCCAGGAAAACAAAGGAATGAGCGCCTCTCAGCCCCATTTCATAGGTAGCCTGGACCGCTGACGGGACATTGAAATACTGGTCGTTGAAGAAGGTGGTGCCGGTCTTGATCATTTCCAGGCAGGCCAGCTTTGTGCCCCAGTAGACGATTTCGTCGTCCAGCCTGGTTTCCATCTCCCAGATTCCGGCGAGCCATTTGTGGAGTTTCTCGTCCTCCTTGCTGCCTCTCATCACGGTCATTGCGGCGTGGGTGTGCATATTTGCAAAACCGGGGATTATAGCCTTTCCCCTGCCGTCAATGATTTTGGTCAGATCTGTTATGGAATCTATGTCTATGCGGTCAGCTATTCTGGAGATCTTCTCCCCGTCTACAAGCACGGAAACCTGTTTCCCTTCAAGATATATGTCTTTAATAAGAATCTTTCCCATTTCCTTTTATTTGGGCACAATTTACGAATTTATTTGCTGTTTTGCTAAATTTGTTCCGGTAACATAACCGCATATGATTTCAAAAGAACTCATAAAACCTCAAAGCATAGCCGTTATAGGCGCATCAAATGATCTTCTGACTCCTGGGGGGAGTCTGCTGAAGAATCTGATAATGAGTAATTATCCTGGCAACATACTGCCGGTGTCAAAATTATCCCCTACTGTCCAGGGTCTGAAAGCATATCCCGATCTGGAGGATATTCCTGACGTGGATCTCGGCTTTATCGCAGAGGATGACGGAGACTGCCTGTCTGCCATAGAGACACTTTGCTCCAAGAAAAGCTGCAAGGCCATAGTCGTTTTCCCGGACAAGATTTCCTCCCCTTCCCTTTCAGAGGAAGAGGTTATGGAAAAGACAAGGGAAATATGCAGGACATTCTCCGTGACCCTTATCGGGCCTAATTCCGCAGGTGTAGCAAACAGCAATTACTGTGGAATTTACACTAACGCAACAGTAAAGGAGGGAGGTAAGGTTGAGATAATATCTTCATCCAGGACAACTATTTCACATTTTGTGGAATCTGCTCCCAAATACGGCCTGGACATTTCCGGTATTGTTTCAGTGGGCTATTCTCCACTTACCACGGTAGAGGATATCCTGGCTTGGATGGACGATAACTGGGAGAACTACTCTTCAGTGAAGGTTATAGCCATCTATATCGAGAAGATTACTGATTCCGAGGCGATTATCCGTCATAGCCGGAGCCTTGTTTCCAAAGGTGTGGAGATAGTAGGAGTCCTGGCTTCCCCTACAAGGGTGGTTTCAGCGTTGTTCGAGAAATGCGGTATCATCAGAGCCTTCGGAAAGGATGAGCTGATGAATATCGCAGCGATTCTCTCTAAAGGTCGTCCGGACGGCAAGAAGGTTGCCATACTGACTCAGGCCGGAGGGCCTGCAGTCATGCTCGGCGACGTGCTCAAACAGAATGGCGTGGAGGTTTCTTCCATGTTTTTCGAAGATTACAGTTTCGGCAAGACGGCCGGACAGATATCATCGTTGATAGATTTCTATGATAAGGATCCCGGTACTGACAGTATAGTTGTCATCTTCGGCCAGAAGGAAATGAGCGACTCTTCCGAGGTATCAAACGTTATATTCCGCAAAGTCAGGCATACCGTCAAGCCTCTCTATCCGCTTTTTTCCTCTGAATCTTCCTATAAAGATTACCTGAAGGAATTCCATAGGCAGGGAGGGGTGACATTCAGAGATGAGGTGGTATTCGGAAAATCCCTTGCCAAAGTTCTTACCATGCCGCCTGTTACGGCGGAAGGTCCATCTCCGGCAATAGATAAATATCTTATCCAACGACTGATTGATGAAAGCCCAAACGGCTGGATGCATCCGTTTACGGTAGAACAGATGCTGGATGCTGCCGGAATCAACCGCGTACGTCAGGCAGTTGCCCTGAATGAGGACGAGGCAGTCGCATCCGCCATAGACATTGGCTATCCTGTAGTAATGAAAGTTGTGGGACCGCTCCACAAGACCGAGGTGGATGGCGTATCCCTGAACATTACGGATGAACATACACTCCGCTCCGAATACCGTCGCATGAGCAATATTGAGGGAGTGACCGGTTTCCTTCTCCAGCCAATGGTGGATGAGAACTTTACGGAGCTGCAGGTAACCGCCAGCCGTCAGCCGAGTTTCGCACCGCTGGTATCCTGTTCGCTTGGAGGTATATTCGCGGATGCTATGGGAGATATCAGCTATTGTCTTGCCCCGGTTTCCTCAGAGGAGGCCGACAAGATGATAGAATCCCTGAAAGCCTACCCTATTATCCGGGGTTATAGGGAACAGGAAGGCGTGAGTCAGATTATGTTCAACGAAGTCATAAGAAGGGTATCCGCTCTCTGTCTGTCTTTCCCTCAGATTGTGTATCTGGAACTGAACCCTCTTTTCGGCAATGAGAGGACCGTAATGGCAGTAGGAGCAAGGATTAAGATTGTAAAATAAAAGAAGATGAAAAAAATCGCTGAGTGGTGGAAAAAACTTGATCCTTCTATGAAAGGATTGATAATCATAGGATTGATATGTCTAATCGGCATAATTTTAAGATGGGAATACGTGTTGGGCGGAATTAAAAAGGGTTTCAATTTTTATGGAGGAGGCTCAGATTAGCCATTTTTGATTAAATTTGCACGATTGATATGGCCACCAGGAACGAAACGGAAAAGACTTTGGAGCAGCTTGAGAAATTGATACAGGAGCTGGTCCGCAGGTATGAGGTTGCCGAAAGGGACCGTTCCGATCTTCAGGTGGAGCTTAACAAAACCAAAACTGAATTACAAAACGTAAAAAACAAGATAGGAGAACAGGAGAAGAGACTGGAGCATTATGAACTCAAGCAGGCATTCCTTTCCGTTGACGGGTCGGACAAGAAGGCAAAGAAGAAAATCGGGAAGATTGTCAAAGAGATAGATAAGTGCATCGCTCTGCTTAACGATTAGTATGGCACTCAAGAAAAGCAACATAAGGGTAACTGTTAGCATTGATGGCATAGACCTTACTTACAATGCTACGCAGTCTGAGGCCGAACTTTTCCAGAAGGCGGAAGAACTTATCAACAAAGAGATTGATACTTTCCGTAAGACATACCATTCCCCGGAATACAATAAAATGCTTATTTCGCTGATGGTGAAGTTCGTTATGGATTTATTGAGGAAAGAAAGCGACGCGGAAGATACCGTGTCTTCTATAAAGGAAATCAATTCTCAGCTTGCTGAATATCTCCATCTCAGCAAATGAACGCTTAGCCGGCGGGAGGCTCTTTGCGAAAATCAACACTAAAAACATCCCGGGCTCTCAAGGTCAGACAATGACAGGCCTAGGTTACCTTTAGGGGGATTCCGCAAGCGGGACGTTGGAAGCCAGCGTCTGAGACAGGGCCCAAATCTTATCATTTAAGATTTTTCGAGAACAGCCCTCTCGTCGGCTTTTTTAATATACATACCATTATGGAGAATATACTGATACCAATTGCAGCCTTAATCGTAGGATTAGTCATAGGTTTCCTTATCGCACGCCCTATCGTGCTCAAGGGAAAGAAATCCAAGATCCTCCAGGAGGCTGAGAAAGAAGGCGAGGATATCAAGAAAGAGAAGATATTCCAGGCCAAGGAGAAATTCCTTCAGCTCAAAACCGAGCACGAACAGTACATAAACAACAAGAACAACGCTCTCCGTGATACGGAAAACAGGATCAAGCAGAAAGAGCTCCAGATCAACCAGCAGAGTTCTGAGATTTCCAGGAGAGAGAAGGAAATAGAAGCTATCCGCAACAACCTCCGCCTACAGGCAGACATCGTTGCAAAGAAGAGCGAAGAATACGAAAAGCTTCGCCAGCAGGAGATCATCAAGATTGAGAATATTGCCGGAATGAGCGCGGAAGAGGCTAAGAAGCACCTTATGGAGGCAATGAAGGCCGAAGCCCGCACGGATGCCCAGTCTTATATCAACGACGTTATGGACGAGGCTCGCCTGAGCGCATCTAAGGAGGCCAAGAGAATCGTTATCAACACTATTCAGAGAACTGCCCCAGAGGTTGCCATCGAGAACGCCGTTACCGTATTCAACATAGACAATGACGAGATCAAGGGTCGCATCATCGGCCGTGAAGGACGTAACATTCGCGCCCTGGAAGCCGCCACAGGCGTTGAAATCGTGGTTGATGACACTCCTGAAGCCATCCTACTTTCAGCTTTCGATCCTGTCAGAAGAGAGATTGCAAGGCTTGCCCTGCATCAGCTTGTTGCAGACGGAAGAATCCACCCGGCCAGAATCGAGGAGGTTGTTGAAAAGGTAAAGAAACAGCTTGAGGACGAGATCCTGGAGACCGGTAAGCGTACCTGTATCGATCTGGGAGTCCACGGTCTCAACATCGAGCTCGTAAAGCTTGTCGGAAGGATGAAGTACCGTTCTTCTTACGGCCAGAACCTTCTCCAGCACTCCAGGGAAGTTGCCAATATTTGCGCTACGATGGCTTCCGAGCTTGGCCTTAACGCCAAGGTTGCAAAGAGAGCCGGCCTTCTCCACGATATCGGAAAAGTTTGTGAGGAAGATCCGGAACTTCCACACGCTATGCTCGGTATGAGGATGGCTGAGAAGTACAAGGAAAAGCCTGACGTATGCAACGCTATCGGTGCTCACCACGAGGAAATAGAAATGACAAGCCTCATCTCCCCTCTTGTTATGGTCGCCGACGCGATTTCAGGTGCGAGGCCGGGTGCCAGAAGAGAGGTCATCGAGAGCTATATCAAGCGTCTGAAGGATATGGAGGACATCGCCCTCAGTTATCCGGGCGTAACCAAGACCTACGCGATCCAGGCAGGAAGGGAACTCAGGGTTATCGTCGGCAGCGAGCAGGTTTCCGACAAGGATATCGAAACCCTGTCAGCAGAGATCGCCAAGAGGATCCAGAACGAGATGACCTATCCGGGACAGGTGAAGATCACCGTCATCCGCGAATCCCGCTCTGTGGCCTTTGCGAAGTAAAAGGGCCTGTTATTGATTATTACGGAGGATGAGCGTTTGCCATCCTCCGTTTTTTTTGTATCTTGCAGTTGTTAAGATATGCGTTCCTTTCTTCATAGATGTCTTTTTCTGCTTGCGGCTCTGGCCTCCGGCGTAATCTCCCATGCCCAGAATGTTGAAATCCGGGTCAAAATCGGTGAAGACACAGCTCCCTATGCCATAGTGAAAAGCAATGGCAATATCCTTGGAGTTGCAGATTCCATTGGAAGGCTATTCGTTCCTTATGCATATATGAACCGGGGCGACACCCTATCCGCCGGCTACTCAAACTTTGATTCGGATAAAGTGATCTACGACGGGGCTTCCAAACGTGTATCTCTGATTGTCAAGGAACTGGTGCTCTCCAAAATTTTTGTCAAATCCGACAATCTGTTACGACTGAAAGAGTATCTGAAGCTTTTCAGGAAGTTCAAATATCATTATAAGACAGATTTTCATATCTATCACTCAGAATACAATCTGTCCTGCGTAAACTATCTTTTCAAAGATACCATTTCCCTCAAGGAATGTTTTGCGGATATTGCTTACAGGCCTTATCACAACTATGCTTTTAGCCTTAAGAAACATACAATTTATTTTACTGATGACAAGGATTATTTCCTGTTATTGAATCCCAGGGACACAACCGGGCTTTTCAAGTCAATCCGAATCAATGCCTTCAACATAGCATATGCCAGTTCTATTCTTTTCCGTCTTACAAACAGGAAAATGCTTAGTGAAGCCTTGTCCAGAAGGGAGCTTCTGATACATAAATTCACTGATAGAGAAGGCAGGGTTTCCTATGCTTTCTTTGAAGGATTTAAACGCGAAAACCAGACAGTGGTCACTCTTGATGCATCAGGAACGAGAATCGAGAAGATTGTAAGGAATTTCATTGGCAGCGGAAAAGGATGGATCGGAGACAGCAAACTTCAGCATACGGTAACAATTACTCCGGAATACGGCAGCAATTCCATCCGGATTAAAGATATTGACACTGAACTGCATGACGAATTTCTCCACACCCGTTTCAGGATATTCACGTACAATATCTCCTATTGGGCAGCCTCTGTTCCCCAAACACAAAAGCTGTCAGCACGTTATTATAATTCGATATTCCTTGAATAATAATGTCTTATTCTGCCTTCTTCCGTTTGTTAAGGTTGGAGTAGATTTTGTCCACAATCAGGGAGATGGCACCGTCTCCTGTAACGTTGCATGCTGTGCCGAAGCTGTCCATCGTGATATACAGGGCTATCATAAGAGCCTGAAGTGTAGCGTCGAACCCAAGGATCGACTCCAGTATCGCCAGAGCCGCCATTATAGCTCCGCCAGGAACTCCAGGAGCCGCTACCATTGTGATGCCAAGCATAAAGATGAATCCTGTATAAAGCCCTATTCCCGTAGGCAGACCCATCATATACATAATGGCGAAGGCGCAGGCCACGATCTTGAGTGTGCTGCCCGCCAGATGGATTGTGGCGCAGAGCGGCACCGTAAACGAGGATACTCCATGGTCCACGCCATTCTTTCTTGTTTGGGCCAGGGTAACGGGTATCGTGGCTGCAGATGATTGGGTGCCCAGAGCCGTGACATATGCCGGAAGCATGTTCCAAAGGCATCTGAAAGGATTCTTACGGCTAATTGCACCCGCCACTATGAACTGGAGCACCAGCCATACGATGTGCATCGCGAATATCACCAGAATGACCTTCAGGAATAGTTTAAGTACAGATGACACTTGTCCTTCCATGCTCAGGATAAGGAAGATACCAAAGATAAAGAAAGGCAGAATCGGAATAATCACGTTCTTTATTATCAGATTGATTATATCTCGGAACTCTTCCAGAACCTTTGTCATTGTCACCGATTTGGAATAAGCGGCACCTAGCCCGAGGACGAATGCCAGGATAAGAGCGCTCATGACTCCGAATACAGGAGGCATGTCAACAGTGAAAAACGGCTTGATTCCTGTAGAATCGCTCAGCGATGTCAATGCAAATCCCGGATCTTTGACCAAGATTGACGGATAGGTCAACTCGCAGGTAAAATAGGAAAAGTAACCGGCTATGATGGTTGAGACATATGCCAGTACCACGGTGATAAGGAGGAGCCTTCCCGCCCCCTTCCCCATCTCGGCGATGCCTGGAGCCACAAGTCCCAGAATCAACAGCGGGATAATGAATCCCAGAAAGTTGCTGAACAGGGAATTGAAAGTTGCGATTGCCTTTGCCGCCCAATCGGGGAAGAACAAGGAACAGAGAATACCCAGAGCTATCGCTATAATCACCTTGGGCAGAAGCCCCAGACTGAACTTTTTCTTCTTATCTGTCATAGTCAATTATTTTACTGCTGTCATTTTCTTCCACACATATCCTATGTAGAGAATCACAAACGGCACGGCAAGCGATACCCAGGCCATTGTCCTGAGAGTGTAAAGGCTTGACGAGCTGTTGTATAGTGTCAGAGAACTCTGCACATCGTTCAGGGAATGGAAATAAGCCATATCGCCGAAGCCGATGTCAAGAAGAATTCCCCAAACAGCAAGAAACACTCCAAGGCCTGTCAGGTAGAACGAAGGTTTGCCCTTGAGCAAAGTTCTGCCCAGACCTGAGAGAACGATAACCACACCAGCCAGGAATATTGCGGCTATCCACCAATGTGAAAGCATATTGTGAAGATATGCGTATTTTTCTTCTACAATCGGGCCGTCTGTGCCGTTGAAGGCAGCTGATGACGTGTCTACCCTGTAGCCGGTAGAAAGGAACATGCATACGACAAAGGCCACGAAGAAAACTACAAAACCCAAGGCTGTAACCTTCAGCCGGCTTTGGCATCTTGCGGCAATGTCAGACGCCGTGTCCCCTTCCATTTTAGAGCACTGGCCGTAAACGTAAAGCATTCCCAGAGTCCTTGCGGCAAGGAATACCACGATGCCAAGCAGGAGGTTAAACGGCTTGAATATCAGTTCCAGGCCCCTGTAGTCGTTTGTCCAGTATGAAACTATGTTGGCAGACGGTACAGTAAGGCTCATCTTGTCCATGGCATAGTTCCCTCCGGAAATGAAGGTAGCCACTGCCACACCCACCAGAATGGTTCCGAGCAGACCGTTAAGTTTTAGGAAGATATCATAGGTTTTCCTGCCAAGAAGATTCTTCTCCTTGTTCCGGAATTCATACGAAAAAGCCTGGACCACAAAGCTCAGCAGAATGATAATCCACAGCCAGTAAGCACCGCCGAAACTGGTGGAATAAAATAGCGGGAACGAGGCGAACGCCGCACCGCCGAAAGTAACCAGGGTGGTGAATGTAAGCTCCCATTTATGGCCGAAAAGGCCCAGCAGAAGCTTCTTCTCGTCTTCTGTCCTGGCTACTCCGCCCAGAAGGGTCTGCCCGCCCTGGACGAACATCAGAAACACCAGGGCCGCACCCAGAACGGATACTATCGCCCACCAGTAAAGTTGCAGAAAATGATATGTTGTCATAGCGTGTTCTATTTATTGTCAGACGATTAGTTCCATTTGATGCCTTCCGGTCCTTTCTTTATCTGGTTGAATGCAATCTTCAGTTCCGCTATCAGAAGTGTCGTGAAAAGCACGGCGAAGATTATGAACGTGGTCCAGACATTGCCGGATGAAACTCCGGAAACCGATGCCTGCACCGGCAGCAGATCCTGGATAGTCCACGGCTGACGCCCGACTTCCGCCACAATCCAGCCTGCCTCCGCACAGATATAGACCAGCGGCACAGACACAATCGCGAGGAAAATGAACCATTTCTTCTTCTCGATAACCTTCTTCTTCCACAGCCAGAAGCAGACAAGAAGGAATACGATGAAATATCCTCCAAGCGTAACCATTATCCTGAACGAGTAGAATGTCATCGGTATGTTAGGAATACTCTCCTTAGGGTCTTTCAGGAACCCGTAGCCGAAATACTCGAAGTTGTCGTCGAGATACTGCTGGGCCTGGGCAAGGACCTGGTTCCGGATGTTTGTGTCTGGATTATCCTTGTGCTGGCCGTAGAGCTCAAGAGCTCTTCTTGCCATATTTCCCCTTTCCACCTTTTCCTGGAAGGAGATGGCGGTCCTTCCCTCCCCGTTCTTGTCCACATATTTGTAACCGCCTTCGATTATGTCGTTTATGCCAGGGACAAAGCTGTCAAAGTCCATATTTGCCAGGAACGACAGACCCTTTGGAAAAGAGATGTGGAAAAGGTAAGGCTTTTCATCGTTGTCATACTCTTTCTTAGGATTCAGTATTCCGATTCCTACCAGCGGGGTTCCGTTTTCTCCGCGATAAAGGCCCTCCATCGCAGCCAGTTTCATAGGCTGCGTCTTGGCAACCGTCACGGCAGAACTGTGGCCGGTGACCATCAGCATAAATATTGAGAACAGTCCGAAAACCGTCGCGTACTTGATGCTTCTCATGGAAAACTCGTGGTTCCTCTGCTTTTTGAGATACCAGCAGGAAATCGCGATTACCACAATGGAAGCAACCAGGAATCCGCTCAATACGCTGTGAGAGAACTTGGTGATTGTGGTTGAGGAGAAGACGATCCCCCAGAAATCCACCATCTCGTTTCTGGCAGTTGCCGGATTGAAGGCCACCCCTACCGGATTCTGCATCCAGCCGTTGGCCGTCAGAATCCAGTATGCGGAAATGTTGGCTCCAATTGCCGTGAGCCAGGTGGAAAGCAGGTGGAATCCCTTGCTTACCTTGTTCCAGCCGAAGTACATCACGGCAAAGAAGGTGCTTTCAAGGAAGAAAGCGAATATTCCCTCAATGGCAAGCGGAGCTCCGAATATATCCCCCACAAACCAGGAATAGTTGCTCCAGTTTGTTCCGAACTCGAACTCCAGGATTATGCCCGTGGCAACGCCGCAGGCAAAGTTTATGGCAAAGATCCTGCTCCAGAACTGGGTGAGCTTTTTCCAGGACTCGTCGTTTGTCCTGTAATATTTTGTCTCGAAGATTGCTATCAGGATTCCCAGTCCCAATGTTAGCGGCACAAACAGCCAGTGGTACATGGCCGTGAGCGCGAACTGCAGTCTCGAAGCGTCTACAAGTGAAGATAGTAACATATCACGGTTGTTTAGTCAGGTTTTCTCGGACGTGTTCCGCCTTTTCAGCGTCAGTGTCATATCTGGACAGTTCCGGGCGGAAAAAGAACACCCTCAGTATCAGGAATATAATCGCGAGTTTTATCAGGATGATAATCCAAAGTGTCTTACCGACTTCCATATTCCTGAAGCCGTCGCGATAAAACTCATATACTTTTCTGAATGTGTTCACTTTTCAAATTTAACAAAATCAAATGAAAACG
>JAEEGG010008507.1_pt1 | contig 23268 bp, 25 predicted proteins | sample 9134161 | NCBI WGS metagenome assembly JAEEGG01 (sample SAMN16246543, study PRJNA631951) | gut metagenome | biome: gut microbiome; feature: rumen; material: CR-attached | host: Bos | place: Iran: Karaj | collected 2018-10
CAAAAAGGGAGCGGCATCGGTCGCTGGACGGCGAACTCCTCCCTTTTAGCCTCGCCAAGGCGAGTCTAACGGTCGTCAAACATAACGCCGTCATGGCCTCGTAAGGGCCGCAGGATTCCCTGCGGCCCTCCCCTACGGCCACCGCTCCCTGCACAGGCCCACACACGTCCCTTTTTCGCCAATTCGCTCCGGAATTGTTTCTTCCCTCCGGCGGGCTTTGAGGCGCCCGAATAACAAATAATAACGATTAATTATTACCGAGACTACTCTGATAAACCCAAATAAGATGGTCCAACCAACGAGCGTTCATTCCCGGATGATTCTGGAAAGACATAAACTTCGCAGCTGACTGGACGAGACCTGTTATTTTCGCTTTATTCAAGTTGTTCATTCCTGTAGCCGTTTGGACAAATCTTGTGATATGACGGTCAACTTTTACATAAGATTCAACACCGGCAAGAATGAAAAGATACTCCAGAGTCAGACCGCTACTCTGCCCTCGGATCGTTTTCACAGAAGCTTGAAACTCCTGATTATCAATCATTCTTTCTATATCTGCGCATGTTTCAACACTAAAATCATTCATCACATCCAAAAACTGAATATAAGCATCAGATTTTAGTATTGAATTAGTATGCGAATCCGTTCTTTGGTAATTATTGAGTAATCCCGACAGTTCAGCCCCCGTTCTATTCCCAATGCGAGACAAAACCTCAGATGTCGTTATTTCCGTTTCCATAGAGAGGTTTCCCAGCCAATGAAGGAAACTGCTCACAACTTTCTTTACAGAACCATATTTGACGCCGATGGAGAATACCGAGTCAAGGGCACATAAGGGCGCGCTTCTGTAACCGGCAGGAGCTGGTAGCAAGAAATCAATTGTTTTCTCACAGTAATCAATGAATCGCATAAACATGGGGACATTATACTCTAGATGAATTTCGTGTGCGAAATCATCTAAATCTTCAAATATACAGGGTATTACCTTATTACCACTTTTATCAATTACTCCCCACTTATCGCCATTCCATACTTTAGCGTATTCGTCGATGAAACTGTTGGCACAATCGAATTGACAAGGAATAATCTCTATTCCCGTTGTATCTATATATCCAAACAGATTGTTGGACAGGACAAGAGCCCTACCCTCTTTAAAATCGTTAGCGCCGTCATATTTACAGGGAGCAACTTCGCATCCGTATTTATTATAATAACCGTATTTTCCATTCAACTCAACAACAACCAACCCTTCATCGGATAGAAAACCCGTATCATCAAAAATACATGGAATGACTTCTTCACCCTCCTTATTTATGAAACCCCATCTGCCATTTAGTTTAACCCGGACGATGCCATGGGAAAAAGCCCACACCTCGTCATATTTACAAGGTATTATAACTTGTCCAACATCGTTAATGAACCCCCATTTACCATCACGTTCAATAGGGACGATTTTACGATCATTTTTTGTACTACTCATTATTCATCCTCCTTATTATTTTTCCGATCCATAAAACCGATAGCTAACGCAGCGATCAGTGCGATCGCGATAAAGAAATGCGCCAGTTTCTGAGCCCCGGCCTTGTCGGGCAGAAATTGGACGACGACCAGCAGCAGCGCGCCGGCGATGACGACGGCCCAGATGGGGCCTAGGGATGATTTCTTCTGAGGCATTACTAACAACACTTATTCTTCGAGTTACTCCGCAAGTATTTCTTCGAAGGATTTTCCTTTATATGTCGGTTGAATGGACTTTAGCTCGTCAGGCGTGTTGATTACAATGTGATCGCACAGATAAAATGGGCTATAGGCGTTCCAAAGTTGATGGAAGGGATGATGAGCGACATCCGAATAACATACCGAAAGATCCCGCGACACATTGAAATACGCATATGCCACCTCATCGACGTCCATAGCGTCTTTGACTATTTGATTGTATCGCACCTCGCCTTCCGGGTCAAACTGTTTTCGCTTTTCATTCGTTAAGAGCACATCCCGATACCGCCTCAATCCCCGTTCGTTAAGCAAGGGTACGAACCATTTCTCTGCTTCTTCTTTGGAACAGGCAATCCAGAACTGGTCATCGGAGGGACGGTAGGAAATGATGGTCATAGAGGAATAATGCGCTTGCTTTAACTATTTGTACTTCGTAAAACTATACTTCTCCCGAAGCACCGCCTTCGTCTCTTCATCCTGATGTGTGAAATATGCCTTGAAGCCCGGACAGAAATTGATGTGCCAGCGCCAGAAACGACCGACGACAGACTTGGGATTCTTGTCGTAGTGAGCCCTGAACTTGCAGGTCTCGCAGGGATAGCTTGCCATAGGGGTCGATTTGAAGGATTCGGTCAAAGATAGCATTATTTTTCGGCTTTTCGCCAAAGTGCGCACACCTAAACGGCCCTAGACAACGTATTTCATCGACTGACCGCGAGCACCCGCCTTGCAACGGCCACTGCTCGCGGCCAGGCTGTGTCTGACGCGCCTGCCTCCTGTTTCTTAGTTTTCGGAAATCATTTAATTGCCTTTTTGTCGGGCGAGTTCGAATGGTTTTTAGTTACTTCGCAGCACATTTTTTATTCAAGGATTTGACATAAATGTAAATTTTGTATATTTGCCATGAAAAAGAAAACCACCCTGGAATTAGTCGAGCAATCCGAACGAGTTAGCCTTTATTCCATCAGTTTTGAAAAAGATCGTACAACCGAATTTGAACGATTCCTTAGTAAGTTCGAGGAAGAAGCCTCTCTGAACGAGGACTACCAAAGAATCGTTTATGCATTGTCCATCATTTTGAACAATGGAGCTTTAGAGAGATATTTCAGACCAGAAGGGAGCATCCATGACAATTTATGCGCACTTCCGATTGAAAGGAGCCGAATCCGGTTATTCTGCTTACGGATTTCAGATGAAATCCTGATTCTTGGTAATGGAGACGAAAAGAGGACGGATACCTACGAACAAGATGCCAGGCTTTATGGATATGCCCTTGATTTACAAAAGTTTGATACCCTATTACGAAGTGACATTGAAGCGGGAATAGTCACCATTGAAGAAAAGGAATTAACCAATATTGAGGACAAAGAGTACCTGTTATGAAGCGAAATGAACTCTTTCGTGAGCAATTGGCGAAAGTCTCCCCTGCCATCAAGCTGGAGATCGACTGGTCGTGTGCAATCGTGGATAGAATCGATGCGATCCTGAGAGAGAAAGGTATGACACAACGCGATCTGGCGAAGGCGATCGGGTGCAACGATACACAGATTACCCGATGGACAAGAGGATTCCCGAACTATACGCTTTCGTCGCTGGCAAAATTGTCTGAAGCACTCGGCGTACCGCTGATCCAGATACGTTAGCGCACCTCCGCCCGGAGGAGGGTGCTCTCTCCGCTCAGTGGCTCCGGAATTGTTTCTTCCCTCCGGCGAGCTTTGAGAGATTCTTGTAATTATAACGGAAGGCTGCCCCAATGGAAGCAGCCTTCCGGCCGGATGGCGACAGACCTCAGTTCATCGAACTGATTAGTTGCATTACGTCAGCTGACGGAAATGCGCCCTAACGAATTGACGTACGCCATGCCAAATCCTATAGTAGGCCTTGACAAAGACGCCCTTGGCCCGTCTGCCTTGCAGACTGATGCCGAAGGATAATTGAGCGTTCACCTTAATATTCATTGTTAATCAGGAAATAGTTGAGAAGACTATCCATTGGGTCGGAATGAAGAACTAGCACATCCGGCTATCATCTCAAAAAAAGAGCATTACCCTGAAATTCAGAATAATGCTCTAAATAAGGTGTTCGCTCTTTCTCAAGGAGCTCCCGATTAACATACTACAAATATAATATGCAAATCAGCTAAATCCAAATGAATCTCAATAAAAATGACTATTCTTCCCCTTTATCCTTATTACGATCCATGAAACCGATTGCCAGCGCAGCAATCAGCGCGATCGCGATAAAGAAATGCGCCAGTTTCTGAGCCCCGGCTTTGTCGGGCAGGAATTGGACGACGACCAGCAGCAGCGCGCCGGCGATGACGACGGCCCAGATAGGGCCTAGGGATGATTTCTTTTGAGGCATTAGTGCAAAATGATAAGGCGATCTATAGCGGCCGATAACCGAAGGTGTCGTCCTTGAGTGAGAGGAGGAAGGTGATTCGGTCTTTGTCGATGATTTCAACGTTATTGATGCGGGCCTGGGATTCGGCGTCGCGAGACAGTTTGCCGGAGGTGATCAGGATGGCTTTTTCGGCGTGGTGGACGTGTTGGAAACTGAGGAGCCAGTCGATGCGGTTGGGCTCGATCTGGGGCATCTTTTTCGTGGCGGGAACGGCAAATACGGCATATTGGGTTCCATAGCGGGAGGCCAGCATCGATGAATAGCCGACTTCGGGATCGGAGTGCATCTCGAGGTCGCGATAACCTTGCTGCTGCAGCACCTGAACGGCGATGTCGCGGAATGCGCGGTCATCGAGAGCGACAAGTTCCGAAACCGTCTTGATGCTCGCCGGCTTGTTCGCTGGTGCAGCCAATGACAATGGCGATGGCGCCATCTCCGGCACCGCTCCTGACGCGAGCCTGCCCGCCGAAAGCTGGCGAACCTGCTCCTCCAGCAAGCTCACGCGCCGCTCCAACAAGCTCAGCCGCTCCGCCACTCCCCCATCCCTCGCTGGCGGCACCACGGCTGGCCGCCGCGTCTCCTTCTCCGCTGCCGGCGTCGCGACAAAAGAGGTGTTCTCCAAGTCGATTCTCCCGTTAGAGGTATAATAGTCGAACACAATGGACTTGACCCGCATGTCCTTGGGAAAATCAGGGTAAAAGAGGACACAATACGCCCTTGTGCCACCGAATAGTGTATGCCCGTCCTCCACAAACCGGAGCGGATAGTCCATCATCTCGCACAGCATATGTCCCTCGTGGATGAATCCCTCGTTGTCAATTACCTTGAACTTGTCTTCCAATAAATACACACTGTCCTTCGCCCCCGGAGCCAACTCACACAGATACTCCACCACCAGCGCCCACGTCTGATAATTGCGCATATCAAACACCGTCCCCTCCGAACAATACTTTCTTCCCTCCTCGTCTTCATCCAAACTCTCGCACTCCTTTTTGCAAAGCAGCGCCTTGTCATAAAAAACATTGAGTAGACTTACCGTCAGATCATCGCCTACTTTCGTCGAGGCGAAGGGTTTTCTTTCATTGTTGGTGAGGGGGATCATATTGGAAGGTTTTGTTCAAATATACTACATTTTCGCCACAAAATCCAGGGGGGCCACGTCACTACCCTTTTATAAGCTACTCAATCACATCATTAGTCACCGGATCATACAAGGTTGAATGATAGACGTGACACCCACCCCTACGTTCAAACACTTGCTTAAGCAGCGCGGTAGTTTCCGTACCGGCAAGAGGAGAGATTGTTATCCGGTCAATTATTTTTTTATTCAAAGGCCCGATATCCAAGCCTTTTTCGATTTGTTTAGAAGACACGATAATAATTCTGATCTCTTCTTCATAAGAATACGCGGGTCTCTTGATGGTTAGCAACCGTGCCGACAACTCATTCCCATCCCTCGCGTTCATCTGCTTTAAATCCTTATCAGTGACATCAAGGATAGATGAGAACTTCTTTTTTTTAATTTTATCTGTGCCCAGATAACGTACCTTCCCAACATAAGCGACAAGGGAATCATCTTTATGCTTCCGCAAGCAGTCGATTAAGCCTGCCCATCGAAGACTAACCTGAATGGCAATTTCTTTCTGAGAATAAACAGTCCACTGCGCCTCGGAAACCCTATTCGTAGTATAGCAGGCAACGGCGACGTGATCCTTAATGGGACAGTCTTCATCGCCAAATGAGTTATTTATAAAATACTTCTCATAAGGATCGTTCCAGATTTCCGGATTTGAGAACCACTGATGAAATCGATACGTAGATCTATTCTCTCCTTTATGCACTGGAAAACTGAGCAATGCATTTTCCAACGCCATATGCCTCGCCACAAATTTAAACCCGCAAGACGCAGAATCAGGTTTAACATCTTGATCTAGAAAAACAACTTTCATATAACACAGTTTTTACACTGCCGCCCGTTTGATTTCTGATAAAAAAACAATGAGTTTTTTGACAAAGGCGGTGTTCATAGTAGATAGTCCAATGGTTACCTCAAAGTTAGCCATTATTCCGCAGAACGCAAAGGCCTTTTGCGACCTCCGTCTGGAGGAGGATGCGGTGCGGGATATTATCCAAAGTGTTTGAAGGTGAATGATTATTATTAACTTTGACGTATGCTTCTAAACTAACCTAATTGATAAACCTATGTCAATCAGAGACTATTTAGATGAAAAGAGGAAGGGACGTACTATCAGATATCCCCAAGCGTTATTCCACGGTTCCGATGCCAAAATCATCAGAATGACGGAAGATGAAAGACTGTCCTACTTTGCAGATTGCAAAAAAGCCATCGATTATCTTTGGCCGTTCTACGAAAAGTTGATGAAAGAAGATTTTTGCTTCTTTAAACTGAAAGAAAAAAAGGGGGAGGAATACGGAGATCTAATTTCACTCGCATACAGTGATGCCCTTGCCATTCAGGGCTATAAAAGGGGGCATGGACAGTACGAGTATGGCGCTTTTTACTTAGCCTATTATAATAAAGCGTGTCACTACGCTGAAAGAGCATATGCCGGAGGGGAATTCGCTCGTTTTACACATACGCTTATTACTGCTGCTGACGTTATTGGCTTCGACAACTGGCAACCAGATGCCAATACACGCAAATGCTTTGAAAAAGTAATTAAAATGGCTAATGCTCCCAAAGAACCCGTTGTTTTTCGTTTTGCATTTGAAGATTTGGATATTGATTATCTCCGAGATGAGCGCGGTGAACGTATCGATTGGTTTCACGCGATAGATAGCTTTAGATACTTGAAGCCGCTAACTCTCGAATTAAGTAAAGCTGAAAGGCCTACCCCATCCGCAGCGACCTCAATTATATGAGAGAGCCCTTCAAGAATTTGTCCTATAGCCCTCCTCTCCATACGAGGTCGTCACTGCACCTGATAGCACTCTCCTCCGTGCTGGGGCGCGAATTTAACGTAAATTGGCGTTTAACTAGGGGTCAATCCCTTTAGGGTGTTTTATCATAATTTAAATTTTTAAAAAATCATGAAACACCTCAATTATTGGCGTTCTTTCGGACGCATTCTTTCCTTCAAGAAGGAACTTCCCATTCTCCGCGTTGTGAGTGGAATAAAGAAAGACGAACAGTCGGCCTACGACAAGAGTCCGTGGTTACATGGTAGTAACGGGACATATGTTACCAATGAACCGATGTTTTGGCATTTGGTCTACATTGTCTACAAACCTGGCCCTAGTGAACTAACAGGTTGGCGTTATGAATTGGATCTAGATGATTATATGCATAATCACTTTCTCCCTTCTCGTAAATGGCAAAGAGTTTCTCCTCAACGGCTCAAGGCGATTCATGACAAGATTCTAGGCAAGAAACTAGAATTAATGTCTACCGAATATGTGGAGAAAGGTGAGATTGCTAGAGAGTTTGTTCCACGTGGATATGATTCTTGGGAAGAGTATCTAGATGAGGTATTGAAAGATATCGAGTAAGGGCAAAAAGATATTTGACGTCCTCTAAGCGAATTCGCCTTAATCAGAACAATGATTATCACAAACGAGGCCCAGCAAAACTGGGCCTCGTTTGAATAATCGTTCATCAAACGACTCGGAATCCAATCTTGTGGTCGGATGGAGTTTTTGACGGGGTTGTTTCCGGTTCTTCGACCGCCGGGAGTTCAGGTGCCTGATTCTTCTTCAGGGCTTCGAGCCCGGACTCGAGGACGGTAATCGCACGCTCGGATCTCTTGATGTAACCTTTTCGTTCAAGGACTCGGATATCTGGATCGAATTTGTAATACTGGAGCATTGTAATGTGCAGATATTCAGCAATATCCAGCTCGGGGATATACGAATAGGAAGCGTGCTCGGTGATCGCGATGAGCAGCAAAACCTGTTGGAGGTTCAAACCCAGCCGCTCCTCGAGATAGAGAATCTCTGATGCCACACTTCGGATAGCAGTCGACGAAACATAGATGCCATATTTCTCGGCCTTCATGCGATCAACAATTTTCGTCATCGCGCTCAAGAGAGTTCTTTCGATTCTCATGGCTGCCATCCCTTAACGAAGTCCACGATTTCCTTGTTCCTGAGAGTCACTGTCGCGGCGGCCTCGCTTCGAAGACACAGCCTGATTCCTCCGACGAACAGTATCTCCGGATACGGCTTCACTTGAATCCGGCAGTAGAGCTTTCCTTGACACCTCTCCCAATTAAAAATGAGGTGCTTCGCCCCAAATGTCTGGGAGCCGGTGATCTGAGAGAGCTTGTTCCGGAAGTCGGCCTCAAACTCGGTGGGGTTTCCCTCAACCTCCTTTTCAACGTTTTCGCCTACGATGCCGCCGTCGCGAACCCCGACATAGAGCGTCCCCTCCACTTTTGAGTTGCTGAAACCTGTCAGAACGCTGGCTATTTCAATCAACTTCTCCGCCTTTGAATACTTACCTGCCCCGGTCACGAAGAAGCTCGCCTTAAACTCGACTTCTTTGGACTCTTGCCTCGGGATCTGGAGCTTGTCCCCCACTGGCCGATAGACCTTGTGGTTGGGATAAATGAAACCGTTTTCAACCCGCACCGTTTCCAAGACGGTACCCGGCTTGATTAGCCCATTCTCGTCCAGCATTTCCGGCGGGAACACGGCAAGATGAAAGACATTGGCAGGCACCAATTCAAGAGCGCCGGTGTCCCCCGGCCTTAGGACGTAACGCCCGTCCTCGGTATGAGCGAGGACGGACGTTGTCATAGACTTAACTACGCGATTGCACATGCTTTCTCAGCCTTGAGTTTGCGGTAAAGTTTGGGGCAGATCTTCTTGATACTGTCGATGAGGCAATACCCGGAAGTAGTAAGGAAAAGAGTCCGCAGCGCGATGGCCACAGGCATGGGGAGTACGAATCCGAAAACCGTAGTGATGATTTGAATGATGTCGCTGGCGCTTGCGCCAAAACAACGAACGGCTGTGATGACACCCTCGAGGGTGCCGGTAAATCCATAAACCGCTTTTGCGGTCTCTTTAATTTTTTTCTTCATGCAGTTAATCTTATTTAATTATTAAATCTTTTCTTGAGGATGATTCTTCCCTCCATCTCCTTCAGGTCGACTCATTGCCATCCTCTTTACTGATGAGCCGGAATCGATTCGGGAGCAAAAGTAGAAAAAGCCGCTTTATGTAGCAAAATATATTTGCAAACAAGAGGTAATTTACTATTTTTGCATAAAATATACGCGATATGTGGCCAACTGACAACAAATACACTGACTGGTTATCCTTCATCGAGCGCTCTCACCTGTTCTTTGAAACCAGGGAGGAATTGATCTGTTTCCTTCGTGGCACAAAAGAGAGAAACCGGCCGAATAGCGTTGTTCGAAATAATCGTTCCGAGACAAGAATCAAACGCGACTATGAGAAGTTGGAAGAGCTTGCTCACCAATTGACCGACGGCGAGATTTCGAAAGTCAATATCTTTGATCCAAACGCCACGGAACTTTCCGCAATTCTTGATATATATAGTAAAGCTGTAAAAAGTAACTCTTTCCTTTCGCCACGGAATACGAGGGACGGTTTCTCCAAAGTTCAGAGTGGAAGCTTTTATTATGAGGGGGTGTACACCCCCAAAAAACTTGCTGCGCTAATAGTGGAATTCTTGCAGAACCCCAAACCGGAATCCGAGCATTTGTACAAGCGCCTGGGGCTCAAGATTCGCTGCAATGAGAGTTTGTTGGACAATTATAAATGTGCCATCGGATTATTATTGCTCATCGGCGCCCTACCTCTTACCACCGACAAAACCCGATTCCGCGGATCAGCAGAAAGGCTGACTGAGGATACCGCCAAAATGGTCAGTTTATTATGTTGCATCAGGGGTGAGTTTTCAAGAGTACTCGGGCCTCTGACAAAAGATCAACGGCCTGACAATTGGTGCAGATTACTCTTGATTCAATATACCGTAGCTTTCCTGAATGCCGCTGCCAGACGTTTTGATCCGCGGCTAACCGAAGAACGCGGATATGTAGGAAGATATCCTTTTGAAGAATACCCACTCTGGCGTAGTGGATCCAATGGTAAATACACGTATTATGAATTCAAGAGACCTCCGAAGAACACTGAATACACAGCTTACGTATATAGGTACCGTTATGAATCCAATACGCTCATAAAAGAGCGTTTCAGTCTTGTCTTTTATGAACGGATAGCCCTGAATCAGGCATCCGAAAACCGTTCTTTTGCCAGCTTGATTAGCCAGAGGCAAGATTATCGCGTAATGAAAATTTTCCCGATAGACCACACCTATTTGTTATTGACCTCAAAAGATAATACCGATATCAAACCAGGCGAATGTGAAGGCCTCTATGAAATAAAGGGATCAGAAGAGAAACTGGAACTCACCCTCATTCCACCCGAGGGGGTCAAGTGGATGGAGAGAGTAACGCTCACTCCGATAACCGACGAAGAGATGCCCAAAGGATACACCCTATGCAAAACGAAAGATTTAGCCAAAGCCGAGGAGAATCTGTTTGTGGGAAGTCTGGACGCCATATTCCGCGACAAACTTGTTTTCAAAACCGATGACGGCAGTTTCAGAACTATCGCCGATCACATTCTGAAGGAGATCCTTCCCAAAATTCACATAACAGATACCATCAATTTATACCATTTGGAGGACAAAGATTATTTGCTGATGACCGTCGATGGGAAGATTGACAGGGTGGAACTACCATCAGCTCCTTTTTAATCCTTTTTAAATAGTGATGACAGAATGAATTAACGGGGAAATGAGCACGATCTCCCCCGGGATCTCATTGTTTAAACAACTCACAATAAGTCGATGACAACAGATCGTTAATCTCATTATTTGTAAAACCGAGGTATGATAAAATGCAACATATTAAGATTCTCCTGAGTTCATCGGTAAGGTCATATAGTTCAAAACCATCTACGGCCTTCTCACTTTTTTGCGGCAGCAGGTGAGAATGGTAATTCCTTGTCTGTACAATCGCATCAAGGTCGGTGGATTGATTAATAACTGAAACATCTGAATAATTAGCGAAAACCGTCTGCAATAACTCCAACATCGGCTGTTTCTTCCTATCGGCCGGCAACGAGCGCCTGTATTCTGCAAACTGTTTCTTCATAAATCTTCGGCCATAACCCTCAACAGCCTGAATAATAACAAGAAAATTAATGTATGAGAAAGGCCCGTGAAAGTCAATAGAATCTAAAAAATGGGCACGAATTGCCCCAAACTTTTCATCGTTAGAAAACCATTTTTCAATTACTTGAGGATACTTGTCTTTCACTTGATTATAATCAAAAAGGAACCGATGCTTTTCAATCTTCGCTGGACAAGGCTTTTGATGAAAAACGGTATCGACCATAATAGGTTTATAAGCAATCTTTTTTCCGACCGGGGAATAATAATCTCTTGAGAAAAGAGCAAGTTCCGAGAAACCCACTTCCCTAAAAGTCGCAAAAGACATAAAGCGCTCAAAGCGGACAGCCTTTTCGTAAAACATCTTTAAAGAGGAGCCCGTACTACTATCAATAGTTAACGATGTATATTGCTCAAAAGTTGGAGTAAAATAAAGATCACCACTATGGAAATAAGCATTCCTGCATAGTGCAACCGAAAAGCCGTCCGATACTTCGGTCTTGGCAACTTCTCTTTCCTCTTCAGGATGTCTCTCCATCTTGACATATAGACTAGGGCCATTCCCGTCTTCGGTATGAAATGCCTGAACTGTTGAGGGATAAAGCCAATATGATAATTCCGGAATACGTACTGAAGCCTTAAAGAATCTTTGCTCGTCAAGACTTCCGACAAGTATACCGATTGCTATCACCCTCGCTTTATAGATAGATGTTGTGAAACTCGCATTCCCTTTGTGATTCAGACCACAGATACAGTCAAACAAAGTAATATAAGTACCATCTGCCGCCTCTCCATGAATTACTTCCTCATCATTAAGATGAACGATAGCCATCGCGGAATCAACGTCTTCCGAAAAAAAGGTGCCGATCAATTCAAGGCGAATCTCCTCGCTTGGGGCATAATACAATAATCCAGCAACCCTGTGTTCCGGGTTTGAAGGTAACCACCAAAAACCTTTATATTCTACATTCATTCATATGATGACAAATTGTTTTATATGATTTGTAATAAAGATAGCGACACATACTCCGCTTTGAATCCCCGTTTTCTCACTATCGCAGCAAAACTCTATTAAATTACTGTAGATGCTTCCCGATGAACTCACGAGTTGCAAGCTCATCTTTGCCGTGTTTGACAAGGAAATCGAAAAGTTTCTGCTGATCTTCCTTGATGTTGGCCGTTTTGATGATTTGAATGTTATTCTGACCGAATAACGTCGACAAGTTCCAATCAGTCATCCTCTCAAGGGCCCTCTTGATTTGCATCTCAGATGCGTCATCCCGAGTGAAAATAGTGATATCCTTGCGTTTATTATAAGTATAATCGGTTTGCTGCTTGAAGAAAGCTTTAAAGTATTGGCGGTCGTTTTCTCCAATTGAGTGGCCGAAAATGACAATCTCATCCGCGTTCTTTATATCTTCAACAAGCGCTGGAGGGTTGAATGATGAATCAAACGACTTTTGTAAGAAATCGTATTTGTCGTTTAATTCCTGATCATCACGGACCCCGATGATAATCTTTCCGTCCTCGCATTTGCCGTGCAAGTAGTGGACTTGAGCATAGTCAGGAGCCCGGCCGTTGAGTTGAACACGCGTATAGTTAAATGTGTAGATATTCACCGTGTTCCCTTTTCCGGCTTCTTCATCCAAGTAAGCAAGAACCTGAAATGATATAGTAGAGCTGGCATTTAAAGGAAGCTTTATAGCACTCAAATACTTGCAAAGCCCTTCTTTGATTAACCGGAGAGCCTTTCGATCGCGCCAGATTGGCGATTTCATACAATCTTCTTTCTGATTCTCCCGCATTCGCGGTAAGGGGTCCTGTCGATATATAAGCACGCCTTTGTCAACGAGAGACTGTAATAGATCTGCTTTGTCGTTATACCATCCGCATGCAAAACCATAGGGAGAAAAATCTTTGAGGAATGCGTGTTCTTCTTCAGTAATGAAATCGTCTCCTTTTTCACGATCACGAATGCCGAGATAATACTTTAGGAGCTCATTCTCCAAATCATACCACCGAACCGATTCGATGTCATTCGTCCATCGACCATTCAAGTGCCAAATGATGGGAGCAGGATAGTCCTTTGGACAAAACTCCGATTCCCAAAAGTCTTTGTATGACGTTTTTAAGCCCAGGTCCAAATCGAACCCATTACCGAGAACAACAACTATATTTCGAGATTCTGACATAGCAATTCAAGAAACAACAGACGGATATGTGGATTAAAGTTAGTAATAATCTCGCCATTCTTCGCTTCGCGGACGAAATTAATCAGATTTCTAACAGCATTCGAACCCACATTTGTGGCCAACGGGATTGTTTGCTACTTTTGTATTAAAATCCAAAGATATGAAACGTGTCTTTTTACTTCTGCTCACGGCATTGACACTTTCCGGGTGCAACTTGCTCAATGATGATCCAGTAAAACAAGTTGAGGTTACTTTTAGCTTTTCTCTACCGCAAAGCGGTAGCATGACGAAGGCTACAGCGGCTGAGGTATATGAATCCTTTTACAATTCATTTATCAGGACCGGCGACCTTTTGCCCAATCCATATACCCTTACCATCGACACCAATGACGGCGTTCATATTGCGACAATTTCCGGCGAGTGGAGCAAGAATAAACCCGTAATGCTGTCTACAGGAACGTACCATGTGACAGGTTCATCAAAAGGGAACGTGACTTATAACGATTACTATCACAGGGCTCCGTTGGTTTTTGATGAGGACATTGTAATAACAGAGCATACCTCTTCGATTATGCTGCATGCTATTTACGATTGTTTTTTACTGCTGTTTGACGCAGATGGAAAAACCTATTTCAGATGGAGTGCGGATGGAACGACACGGGACGGCGTCAGCGGTGACGTCAATAAGGCCGGTAATTATTACTATATCTTCGCGCAAGGGTTCACAGGTGCAGGGTATGTGAATTGGCACTACGGAAGCAATGAGAGCGGCATCGCAATGGGCCAATTCAATTTTGAAAAAGGTCGATACTATTACTTCAATGACCTGGCCGGTTCTTTTGAAATCCCCATGATGCAACCCGGAAGTATTTAGTTATATCTCGCAAAACGTCTCTTGTTAGAGACGCCTCTATGCCTATCAACTCTTTACTGATTGATTATCGTTAAAGCCTCAAGATCCTCGGCTCTCCGTTTGCATACAATTTGCCATTCTCACGAAAATCAAGAGGCGTAATACATATTGTCCGTTTCTTGACCTCAAACGAATAAAGGATGCACGGACAAATCTTCCCAAACATTTTCCAGCTAGGGTTTTGGGGATACATATCGTAAAAACCGGTCTTCTGGATGTACTTCCGACCAGAATTGATAGCATTTACCTTTTCGCCTTGCTGCATCTCTATTTTGTAAAAATTGAAGACCGCCTTTTGGCCATTTTTTGATGAAAACTGAATGTAGTCATATTGGCTGAAATCAATATCCAGTTTGCATTCGACCTCAAATTCAGCATTTTCATAATAACCGGCAAAAGTGAATACCATACAATCAGATGTTATAATGGGAAAAATGGTGAATAATCGACACCCAATACAATCACACAGGACTAATCATACATTTCATCATAGTATATGATATCATGATCGTCCTCACGATCAAAACTCGAATAATCATAATTCTGTTTCTCGTGACGCTCCTCCTTATAAATGTCACGCTCTAACACCCGACCGAAAATATCACGAGCATAGCCATATTTGGGTTTCCTTGCCATAATTAATAGATTATTCCGTACAAAAACCTTAACGATACAAGCATAAAAAGATCATAGCGGCATTGCCCATCCTTGATGGCAACTCCCAATAAGTAATCAGCCGAAAGAATACTCCTGAGTGTCTTCTTCACCAGATATCACCCTCATTAATTTCTGTTCAAGAGAGCATTCTATAGACTCCATTCTAGAGTAGAAAGTTTTATAGTCCTTACACGAATGAGGGATGTTCAGACTGATAACATGAATGTCACCCCCCAGGCCATTTAAAATGCCATACTTCTGATACATAATATTCCATTCCGTATCAGGAAGCAGCTTCCCATTTCGATAAGGATATTCATAATCATCAACAGGACAGACAAAGACACCCGTATTCGTGCAAGTTAGGTGAAGATAGGCAATCATCTGGTATAGATCATCCTGGGGAATACTGCAGTCTTTGGCGTTCTTCCCATAATAACGCTTGTATTTTGCATCTGCGATTACTTGGGGATGAATAAAATCCGGAAAAAACTGTCCTATAGATCTATTGTTATAAAGCAGAATGCCACCTTCCTTCTTTTTATTCGAGGGGTGGGCAAATCCAGCCTTTTTCATGGTAAGATTCAAGTATTCTTCCCAAAGCCAGGCCCCATCAAACAGCACTCCGTGAATTCTTTCTGAGTTTTGGCCATAGCTTATACGTTGATGCCGGAGAATCTGTATGCAAAGTCTTTGAAGCGGACGATACTCGGAATAGTAAGGATGAATCTTCGGGCGAACATTCTGAGCCATCACCTTAGTCAAATCACCTTTCCGATAAGAAGGGGTAGCATCAACAATGGTTTGAACGCACGCTTTAATATCTTCATTTGCGAAAAGAATATATGAAGAAGACTTTAGTGTCTTAATATATTCGATGGTATGGCGAGCCAGCTGGGTAATTGAGTTATCATAGCGATACTCTTTAGTCGTATATGCTACCTTTCCATTACGGAAAGGATAGTTCATCTTAATGTGCCTGTTGAAATCAATAACTCCACGTACTCTATCATCATTATACTCTATGCGTCGATACTCTCTATACAACCCCTGCAACAAAGCTTTCTGAAGAAAGTAAGGAAACATTAGCACAGCCATATCCAGGGAACTCTCATTAGAGCGACTGTGATTGAGGTCGAAGATATTGATGGCAAAAACTTTCTGCAGAAGATACTGCATGAAGTGGTCATCCTCATACCTCGCGGAGAATCTAGAATGAATGGTAACTTCTGTTCCGCCACAACCGATGAACCCCATGATATTGCCGGTAGTCAGCTTGTCACCGTCAAGAGTGAAAACAGTTTCCTTCTCAATCTTATCACCATAGCGATCGTTTTCCCGCGGGAACAGCCAAATCTCATTACCGGCGGCTGACAAAAGGTCCCCTATCCGACGCCCAGCAATCTGTTGGAGATTACCGAGGTCTTCACTGCCTACGATGCAGTTGCCAGTATTGTTATCAGAGGTGTATATCATCGCTACTCTTCTACGAGAGCCTTATGGATCTTCTCAACGTAATTGGGGCCCTCAGGATTTCCGCGGAAATACTCTTCTACGAGACCCCTGATATGATTATTCCAAAGGGACTCATAGTCGTCATTCTTAAGTTTCAGGAAATAAGCTCCTCCGATATAATATGCCGGTGTCAAATCACACTCATGGATGGCTTGGTTAACCTTATTCATACGACCTTTAACCTCATCACTCAATCTCATATTCTCCGCACTCTCCTCTGCAGTCACTTCCCTCCATGCGAAACGACGGCGAATAGCGAAATCCATACTCTCAACACTACGGTCTATATCGTTCATGGTTCCAATGATATAGACATTCTCCGGGACATAGAATCCACGTTTGAAAATATCGTTATTATCAGTGATAAGCTCCTGATATTGGGTACTTACGAGCCCTTTTTCTCCCCGATACCCCGGATCTATTGCAAAAAATAATTCGCCAAAAATCTTTGAAAGCTCACCACGGTTGATCTCGTCAATAATAAACACAAAAGGCTTATTTAAAGGAGCATCATTGCGCACAAACGAGCGTTCATTCATCTCTTTCTTTCTTTTTAACAGCTCAGATAATGTCCATTTGTATTCTGTAAAATCTATTGTTCTAGTAGTTCGACGCCTATCGGCTGTCAATTGCTCAATAAGCGATTGAAGATCTTCCTTCGTAGTCGATGTAATGTCATATGTTGAGTGCTCAACAAAGTAATTAAACAATAGCTCAATATTTGCCTCTAGTATCGTCTTTTTAGTTTTCTCGCGATTGTATTGAATACGATTATCGCTATTCACCGACAAGTGTCCAGTAGGAGAATACTCATCAAGTACACCGCGCTTTATGTCATCCTTAATCGTGTTTAATACATCCTTAAAAGAGCCTGCCGGAACTTCCTCATCCGGATCTTCACTACCTTCTTGTGTAGAATAAAGAAAAGCTTGCTTACAGAAACTCTTAAATAGTCCGTCTTTACGGATAAATTCTACTCCATCAGATTCTTCGGAATCATCACTTTTGATGTTTGGACGTAACCCCTCTACAAAGTCAGTATAGTCATAGGAAGGATGGAATTGAACGAATTGAGTCTCTGCACCAAGCTGTTGAGCAATTGCCTTTGCAAGAAACGTTTTTCCGGTACCTGGGGCACCTGTCAACACAAGATTGTGATTTTCTCTAAGCAACTCCCAATACTCATTGTACACGGCGTCGGGAATAGTAATACTGGTTGTACTGTCAACAGAAACAGTCTCTTCATAGCAAGTTGATGTCCCCAGCATTTTAAACTCGTTGGGTTTAAAAAACTGAATAGTAAAAGAGGTTGCACCGTTTTCAGTTGTGCTCACAATTTTAACGAAATCGCCTTCAACAACATCCCTTGACCGGAATAAAGACGTTAAGCCAGGTATCCGCTCTTCTTTATTTGTATTATTGATGTAGAAAGCAAAGCGCAGGTTAACCCAAGAGCCAAAAGAAGGGCCATTCGTCAGGTCCTTAGCCTGAAACATAATCACCTTGACAGTTCCCTCTACGGTCCCATTCTGTTGGAAGAATGAAACGTAGTCAAAGTTGTTAGGACAACGAATGTACGTTTCATTGGTGTTAGTTGTACCGACCTCAGCTGCGGTCAATTGCTTGATTAAGATGCGTTGAGTTTTCATATGTATCTCTTTATTACTTCAGCTATACCTTGAGCCATTATACATGGAACAGCATTGCCAATTTGCATATAAGTCTTGAGATATGCGCCCAAGAACAAATAATCATCAGGAAAAGACTGACAGCGAGCTGCCTCTCTTGGAGTGATGGCCCGTATTTGAAAGGGATGAATATGGGAATGGCAGTCCATTTTCAGATGAGCTGTTATAGTCCTAGATGGTTTATCAGGAACAAGCTTGAAATATTTATCCTTAAAGCAGTGTAGCCGGTGCTTATAGGGCATTATATCAGCGATTTTCTCGTCTGATGCATCATCGCCCGGCTCCAGCAGACGATAGATATCATAATTGATTTCGTTCACATAGCGTGCCTTGTGGTTGTATGTGAACGGTATCTTCCGGCCTCCATTTATAAGGCGCAAATATGGACTATCATCTCCCGAGAAATGATTGTAATCTATCTTCTTTCCACATTCCTCAGAATCAAGCTCATTCTGGTTTTTAATCCGAGGGGCCTTCAGTGACGGAATAAAAGCCAGAGCATCCCTCAGGAGGTAATGAGGCTTTTCAAGATTTGACGCTGCAATCTCTTCAAACAAACGCGAAGGAGTAAGACCCTTTTCCTTAGCCACATCGTTCCTAACGGCAATAAAAATCAATCGTTCTCTTGCCTGGGCGACAGAAAAGTCAGCTGAATTCAGAAGCCGGTAATCAACTGAATACGTATAGGTCTTCCCATCCTTCTCCTCACTTATTGCCTCATAGTCTTCAACGACCTGATTAGCCACAGACAACATCCCATGGACATTCTCCATTATAACGAATTTGGGGAGAATTTTAATGATGGCCTTGATGTAATACTTATATAATTCATTACGAGGGTCATCGATAATCCTCTGTTTATTGGCAGAACTGAATCCTTGGCATGGCGGTCCGCCAACCACGACATCAATAGGCTCTGTAACAAAGTCATCGATGTTGTCCACAATGCTCCTTATATCGGCCTGGAGAACTTTATTTGAAGGAAGTTCAGGATGATTATACTTGTAAGTCCGGACACAGACATCTTCAAAATCATTGGCAAACGCGACACGAAAGCCAGCCCGTGTGAATCCATAGCTCAATCCACCTGCGCCGGCAAAGAAATCCGCAAAGCATGGTTTACCTGACTCCGCTTCAAGCCTTTGTAGAGATGAGCGTTTCCAATTACTGAGCTTATCCAATGATGAGCCAAAACCATTCTTGTTGGCATCATAAAAAAGCGTACATGAAAGAAGCCTTCCATATAACTCGGAGCCTAATATAGCCTGAACTGTAAGCAAATCGTTCAAATCGGCAATAACGCCCATCTCAGAGAGAACCTCAACTATAGGCATTGAGACGCTTGATACATCGGGAATTGGAACATTATTCTTCTCGGCATAGCTTTCGATATGGCGCACATAGACCATTACCAGTTCGATGAACTGGTCTCTATAATCCCTATCCTTCAACCTATGGGGAGTAAAAATCATCGTTCCAGATCCTTTAGATTCTTCTTGATTGATTTCGCTAGTGCTTCAGCAAATAAAACTGGCACAGCATTGCCAATCTGCTTATACTTTTCACCCCTCGACCCGGCAAAAACAAAATCATCGGGGAACGACTGGATACGAGCTGCCTCGCGTACGGTAAAGGTACGCGCTTGATCATAATCCGGATGAATGAACTGGAACCCATCCTTGAAGATATGGGCAAGAATAGTTTTGCTAGGGAGATCCCACCATTGAACAACATAGCTATTGTCAAAGACACGTGCATGTTCGTGTTCGAGATCCGGGCGGCGACGCCTCATTTCACCAAAGCTCCAATGGTTTTCAATCATAACCCTGAAGCGCTCCCTATCCTTGTCATTATGATTGCGACAGATATGGTCCCTCAACGGATGAAGCCCGGAATTCCCGATTCTTTTCAAGAATGCATTATTACAAGGGTAGTCGTATGATTCTGTAGACGCATCTTGACCGGGCTCAACCGGAGGGAGGTCAGACAAAGCCTGACGAACGTCCACAAAAGGAAGTAACAGACCTCTTTCTTCCTTTGGCATGTCCGGATCATAATGTGTTTTCTTTACGGATTGATATAAGTCCATTGCTTCCTTCCCCCTGATATCGTTACGAACACCCATAATAATAACTCTCTTACGTAGTTGAGGAACACCATAATTCGCAGTATTATGAACAAGAATGGATGGGTCGCCAATAACCTTGTAATGTTTTCCAAGCGCTTGAAGGACTTGGGGAAAAACTGGTTCACCATTTGCTTTAGCTGAAAGAAGGCCGGTCACATTCTCGAACACAAAAAACTTCGGGAGGAAATGCTCCAAAATTTTCACATAACTCTCAAAAAGAAAATTTCGAGGATCCTTCGCCATCTTCTTTCCATCACGAACTCGACCGGCTGTCGAGTATGCTTGACATGGCGGACCGCCTATTATCACATCTACATTCCGGCCGTTCGTGGCAGATTCAATTCGTTCTATGATGTCTGAAGAAGTAATGTCATATTCAATGACTTCATTATCCACATTCTTATACCCATAATACTTCATTCTTGTTCGAAGAGTCTCACAAGCGTAATGGTCGATCTCAACATGCGCTAAAGCTTTGAACCCCATCCGATAAAAGCCCTCACTAAGACCGCCACAACCAGCAAACAAATCTATGAAAGTATAAGACATCTATTTACTACTCCTATTAAAACTTGTAAATATACATTTTTTTCGGCATTATTCTACCTACCTTTGTCTCGATAGCTTTCGCAGATATGTCTGACGTTCTCACTCCCACCCAGCGCCATCACAACATGGCAGCTATCCATTCCGCCTCCACCCAGGTGGAGATTAAACTATGCCATGCCATCTGGCGCCGAGGTTTCCGCTACAGAAAGAATGTCCGCCAACTCCCGGGCTCTCCAGACATCGTCCTCCCGAAGTACAAAACCGTTATCTTCGTCCACGGCTGCTTCTGGCACGGCCACAAAGGTTGCAAATACTACACGATCCCAAAAACGAACACTGAGTTCTGGACGGCCAAAATAGCTAGAAACCAAGAGCGCGACCAGAAGGTTTGGCGAGACTTGGAGTCACTAGGTTGGAGTGTAGTAATAGTGTGGGAATGCCAGCTGAAAAAGGCCCAACTTCAAGAAACAATCGACCGAGTAGAGTCAGAGATTAGAGAAGGCGGAGAGAGATGGCGCAAACTTCAGGAAGACAGACGGAAAGAACGGGAAAGAACTCGTCTCGAGCGTGAACAAAGGAAAGCGGTATCAAGGCTTTAATAATTCTTCTTTTAGCTTAAACGCCTCAGGATCAACATCCATCTGGTAAACCTTAATATCAGGATTGCACATATGGGCGATTTTCGTTATCCTTTCTTTTTGCTTTGCATCTATGTTGACGCCAAGATAGACGGACTCGAAGCATTCCCCTCCAATATTGAGAAAAGCACGAACCTCTTTTATATCGATTTGGCCTAACGGCCACCGCATAAAAGTCCGAGACGGCTCCAACGAGATTAAACGAACTTCCTGTTCGTGTTCCCAATCCTTCGCTTTGGTAGTCATCTGATAATGGAAAAAGTCCTCATTATCTGTAAAATAGTCGGGCTTTTCCAGGACATCCTTGTATTGTACTTCCCATTCGATGCAACCTATCAATATCTTTCCATGCATTTGAGCAAGATAAGGTCTTGTTTTTTCCATATCCAGTCCTATGCAAACACCTTGATGCTTGGTATAATAACTCCACATCAACAGGGAATCGTATACTTTTGACAGACTACACAACCAGGCGTTCTCACGATTTCTACAATACCGATTAGACTCTAACAACTCAATGTCTTTTGCTGACCATATCTGGGTCTTCTCTTTCGGTACTTTAGAGAACTCTATCAGACTAGGATGGCAATCAAACGGGTCGTTCAATTGCGTAGCATTCGTAAACTGAAGTGTTCGGTCATTAAGCATTTTAAAAGCGCCAGCCGCATCAAGATATTTAAATAGCTTAGTCATATTATCTGAAGATCTAGTGTCACAAATGTTACAAAGATAAAAAAGATCGCTTAAAAGCATCCGGACCTCTTTGTTGGGCTTGGCGCAGGCAGGAAAGGTACAATTCTGGAGCGAATTGGCGACAAAAGGGACGTGGGTGGGGTTTGTGCAGCGAGCGGTGGCCGACGGGAAGGGTCCTGGGGAACCAGGGCCCTGACAAGGCCATGACGGCGTTTTGTTTGACGAACGTTCCGGGCCCTTGCGGCCCGTATAAGGAGGAGTTCGCCGTCAAGCGAGCGATGCCGCTCCCTTTTTCGCCATCTGAGCGGAACGAATTGTACCTTTCCCGCCGGAGACAAGCCCGCTATTTCATCCCCTTCAGATACTCGCGCAGATTCCCATCCTCGCAATAGACATAACATCCTTTCTGGCCGCGGGTAAGGAGGGTTTTATAATTGTTGAGGATGAGGCGGCGGGCGATGGGGTCGGTGGCGGCGCGGATGCCGGAGGATTTGTCGTCGCGGGAGATTTGGGATTTGTCGGTGAGGATCTTTCCGGTGTGGGAATCATAGGAGAGGTCGCGGCCGATGAGGACGCCGACGTAGTCGAATTCGAGGCCTTGGGCGGTGTGGATGCAGCCGACCTGTTCGAAGGAGGCGGGATTGATGGCCCAGATTTTATCGTTGGCCAGGTTCCATTTGGCCTGGAAGCCGTCGGGGAGTTCGATGTCGATGGGGCCGCGGCCATTCTTGACATTCCAGTCGTAGCAGTAGCCGGCCACCATGCGGGCTTTGTTGTCGATGGCATTCTTTTCCCGGAGGGCTTCCCGCATTTCCACGGCACTGTCGAAGATTCGGAAGTCGTAGTTCAGTTCGTGGATTGAGATGGGAACGGGTTCATGGTTGCGTTGCAGGAGGTTGTCGATGAACTGGATGTAGACATCGCTGCCGTTGCAGCGGAACTGGGAGACGAGTTTGGTTTCCTCGCTGAGGATCATCCGGGAGCCGAGGGCGTCGCACCATTTCTTGATCT
>JAEEGG010008512.1_pt1 | contig 23263 bp, 19 predicted proteins | sample 9134161 | NCBI WGS metagenome assembly JAEEGG01 (sample SAMN16246543, study PRJNA631951) | gut metagenome | biome: gut microbiome; feature: rumen; material: CR-attached | host: Bos | place: Iran: Karaj | collected 2018-10
CCATCCACGAATACGAGGCCGACGGTGCAGTACTCTCACAAGGGATCAATGCGCGTCAATATCAATACCTGTTAATCACAAAAGCCGGTGGCATCGGCGGGTACTCCCTTGCCAACGGAATCACTCATAGTGCCCTCAAAAACCGAATCACAATGATGACAAATAAAACCTCCAAGAGCAGCCACCTCCTCAAACTGCTCGCACTCCTGCCCATCGTGGGCGTCACCCTCGCCCTCAACGCAGAGACCGTCACCGATGTTGTCTATAAGAACGACGAGCCCCAGAAACAGGTGCCCGTGAAGAAAGGCAAGAAGAACGCTACCCTCAAGACCAATGGCAACACAGCCATACAGGTTGTAGAGACTCAAGACCAGAAGAAGGAAGCTGAAGCCCCCAAGACTGTACAGCAGAAAGAAAAGGTGGAAGAGCTTGTAGTGGTTGGCTACGCTACACCTAACGAACAGACAGAAGAGCCTAAGGACGTTTTCGATGTTGTCGAAGTCATGCCACAATTCCCTGGTGGCGCACCTGCATTGTTTGAATTTCTGGCAAAGACCATCAAATATCCCGCAGAAGCTGAAAAGGCAGGCAAACAAGGCCGCGTCATCGCCACCTTTGTCGTAAAGAAAGATGGTTCTATCAGCGGAACTCATGTAGTAAAATCCGTTGATCCATTACTTGACGCAGAGGCAGTCCGCGTGCTAAACTCCATGCCAAACTGGACACCAGGCACACAGAACGGCAAAGCTGTCAACGTGAAGTACACTGTACCCATCAGCTTCCGTCTTGATGGAAATGCCAAAGAAACGCCAACAGCCACTGGCACATTCACTCCAAAGGAGTCGGCTAAAAGCACGTCCCTCAATGAGCTCGTTAAAAAATTGCCAGGTGCCAAAATCGACGAGAATGGTAACCTCACCATCAATGGCAAACCAGTAAAAAGGATTATGGCCGATGGTAAAGTTGTAACCATTCAAGAGCTGCCAAAAGTGGTTGATGCCAAAAAAGCCACAACTTTAGAAACTGACGACTTGATCATTTCAACTAAAGAGAAATAACACTCACTCGTTTCATGAAGCATCAGTTAGTAACAATATTATTCCTCGTCCTTGCGTCGGTCCTCTCCGCCAAGGGCGAGGTTTCTGCGAAAAAGAAGGTCGTGGAGCCCGTAGTCGCAGATACACTCGCGCTTTTAGTACAGGCAGGCGACAGCCTGATGCAGCAGTCCAACACCTTCGAGGCCCTGAAATACTTCCAAGAGGCCTACGCCCGTTGCGACAGCAGTCTCACCCGCATCAAACTTGCTGACTGCTACTATAAGCGAGGCAACTACCTCCAGACGGCCAATCTGCTGAAGAACGTACCGGTCGGCGATCTCACCCACGAGGCCTTCCGCCAATTGGCTCTTAGTTATCAGAAGCAGGGCGACAATGATTCCTTCATCTGGTGGACCAGTAATCTGCTCTCACTCTATCCGATGGACGGGGAAATGGTGGCTGGCCTCATCACCGCCCACACCCGCGAAGACCAGGCTTGGAAAGGCATCGATATCGGAGAACGTTATCTCAAAAAGGATGCCACCAACATCCTCGTTAATCGCGCTTTGGCCGATGCCTACTTCATGGACCGCAAGTTCGAGACGTCGGTAGCGATGTACGAATACCTGCTCCAACTGGGCGACTCCACCTTCAACACCCTCTATTCCGCTGGCATGTGTTACACCCGTCTCGACAGCCTCGAACGCGCCTATAAGCACCTGCTCCCCGCATTTCTTTTGAGCAGCATGCAGCACGCAGGTTGTGCCTATCGCTTGGGGGTCGTCTGTGTCGACACCGACCGTCTTGACGAAGGCCTTGGCTATCTCAACCTCGCCACAAAACTCCTGTTGCCCGATACCACCACCATGAAGGCCATCACGCTCTCACAAGGTGAAGCCTACTATCTCATGGGCCAGTATGCACAGGCGGTCGAGGCATGGAAACAGCACTTAGCATACAACCCCACCTCCATCGCCACCCATTACAACATCGCCAATGCCATCTACTATTATCTCCCCGATCGCAAGCAGGCCAAGACCTACTATGAGCGATTCCTCGAACTCGCCCGCAAAGAGCCGACCCCCAACGCTCAACTTCAGGAGATGATGGCTAAGGCAGAAGACATCCTCCACCAAGATTTATCGAAAAAAAGAAAATAAATTTGGAACTTATCACTTTTTTTCTTATCTTTGCAACGAAGTAACGCTAAAAGTGAGAAAGTCATGATGAATCTGAAAGAAAAATTCGTTGTAACGATCAACCGCGAGCTTGGCAGCGGAGGTCGTACTGTTGGCCAGAAACTGGCAGAGAAACTCCAAGTGCCGTTCTACGACAAGGCGCTCATCAAAGCCCTCGAAGAGATGTATCATCTTGATGTCGAGGCCATTGAGAAGCTTAAAGGCCGCAGCCACAGCTGGTGGTCGGAGTTCAAACGCACCATGACCATCGGCTATCAGTATAATGCCAACTACTATCGCTCAGGGAACGACAACCAACCCGACCTGCTGACCACCGACGAGATGTTCAAGGCTGAGCAGGAAATCCTGAAAGGCATCGCCAGCGACGGGTCGTGTGTTGTGGCTGGACGCAGCGGCTTCTTCGTATTCCGCGATCATCCCAACCGTCTGAGCATCCTCATCCAGGCCTCGATGGACTTCCGCACAAAGCGTGTCGCCAGCAAGCAGAACATCACGCCCGAGGAGGCCCGCAAGATAATCGACAAGGTGGACAAGATGCGTGAGAACTACGTCAACAAGTACACCAAGTCGTCGCGCTACGACACCCGTAACTACGACCTCGTCATCACTGCCGACGGCAAGACGGAAGACGAAATCGTAGACATCATCCTCCGCTACATCGGCCAGTACAAGACAGACAGTTTCTCGTATCTATAAACAATAATCCCCGCTCGACCGAGCGGGGATTTCTATTATCATTACATTTTACAGTTGGCTTTCGCCCTCGATGTATTGCGACATGAGAAGGTGCTCGCCATCCCAGACGGTGTAGGAGAAATGGGTGATCCAGTCTCCAAGGATGATCATACGGGCCTTTTTGGTGAGTTGGAGGTCGACTTCGATGTGGCGATGACCATAGATGAAATAGTCGACGTTGGAATGATACTGGATGTACTTCTTGGTGAAAAGCACAAGGTGTTCGCGGTTCTCACCCATGTAAGGCGGTTCCTCGCCATTGGGACGCTTCAGGCGACTGTGTTTTGCCCAGTTAAGACCGAACCACATGCCCCAACGGGGATGTAAGGCCGAGAAGGCCCATTGGCAGGCGCGGTTGTGGAAGATGCTCTTGATGAGCTTGAAGCTCTTGTTGGGATCGCCCAGGCCGTCGCCATGCGCGAGGAAGAAGATCTTTCCGTAGAGTTCGGTGGTCTCAGGCTTCTTGTGGAGGATGACACCACACTCCTTTTCGAGATAGCCGTAGGCCCAGATGTCGTGGTTTCCAGTGAAGTAATGCACCTCGACGCCCATGTCGGTAAGTTCGGAGATCTTGCCCAGGAAACGGGTGAAGCCCTTGGGCACTACATATTTATATTCGTACCAGAAGTCGAACATATCGCCTAAGAGATAGACGGCAGCGGCTTTCTCCTTAATGGAATCGAGGAAACGCACCAATCGGCGCTCCTGCATGCGCTGATGAGGAACGGCGAGAGAACCAAGGTGAGCGTCGCTTATGAAATAGATAGGTTTCATACGAATTAATAATTAAGGATTAATAATTTATAATTATGATATGCGTGCAAGCTGTTTATGCTGGTAATCATAATTTTTAATCTTTAATTTTTAATTAATCGAAGCCGAGTTCCACTCGAGCTTCTTCACTCATCATCGACTGGTCCCAGGCGGGTTCGAAAACGAGGTTGACGTTGGCGCCTTTGACGCCCTCAACGCTCTCCACCTTGGTACGGACATCCTCCAGGATGAAATCGGCAGCGGGACAGTTGGGAGCCGTGAAAGTCATGTCCATATCGACAGTGTAGTCGTCCTGCACATCGATTTTGTAGATCATCCCGAGGTTGTAGATATCTACGGGAATCTCGGGGTCGTAAACTGTCTTCAAGACATCCACGATCCGTTCTTCAATCTGAGTTCTTTCTTGTTGTGTCATGAGAATATTTTTATCAAGAGAATATATTTATCAAGAATTAGAGAATTTGAGAATTACTACTTTGGCTGCCAGTTGACCTGGAGGCGATGGAGCATGGTGGTGCTCTCACCACAGGAGCCTGTATGCTGGATGGCGATTCCGCCAAAAATATTCGATTTCATCGGTGCAGAGAGATCGACAACGTGGGGTAGCGTGCTGTCCTCGGGTTGGGGCGTCGTGGTCTCGACATGGGCTGTCAAGAGGCCGTTTTCTGCCTTTAAGGAGATGGTGCAGCCCGTGCGATAACAAGTGGCGGAGATTGCCTCTGTGATGGCTTTAGTCTGTCCGTGGTCGTATTCCACGAGGTAGAAATCAACGGCCTTGGCATGTTTCGTGGTACGGATGATGCGGAGGCCATAGCCCGTGAGCGTTTGGGTGTCGAACTTCAGACAGACATCCATATACTGACCTGTGGCCGAGCCGAAGCCCTGCCCTGCGGTCTTGGTGGGATCGACGTTCAGGATCAGCGACATATTACCATAGTTGCCTTCAGCGGGCGTGTACATCAGACGTGCTCCTCGCTGGGCTTGTAGCAGACCCTTGCCCACAGCCCCGTTATAGCCCTCGCCATATTCCCACATGGGCTTAGAGGAATCAAACGACCAAGGATATTCTGAAGTATCAGCGGGTTTGTAGCCATCAGCCTGCCAGGAGTCAGGCAATAGTCCATGCGTGGTACCGCAGTAGATATCGCTGAAATCGGTTTCGAGCCTCTCTGGCCCTTTGACATCTTTTCCTTTGATTAGGCTGCTGGCCACATCGGTCATATTTCCCAAAGGACTGCGGTGGTGGGCAGGGCGTATGGTAGCCATCAGTCTGTGACCAACATCGCCAGGACGAAGTTTGTATTGGCGTTGGGGACCGTCGTTGCTATAGGCCAGAATAACCTCCTTATGGCAGTCATCCGTATCAAGCCGGCTCCAGATGATTCGAGACTCATCGCGCCATCCCTGAAGGTCAAGGGAATAATCCAGACTGGCAATACCATCTTTAATCTTGATGACTGGCTCTTTCAAGAAGGTTGGCGGTGGCAACTGCGAGGGTTTGATGGTCATCTGGCATACAGCCACGCCACCAACAACGCTATCACCTACAGCACAGGCTGTAACAGGGAAACTGACAGGCTCATCTATCTCCTCACAGGCGATGTTAACGGTTACGGAGTCGCCTTCTATCTGATTCAAACAAGCCAACTGATTGTATGGCGGATCAATCCGCCACACTATTCTTTTGCCAAAGCCATCAGCACGAAGCATCACAGGCTTTCCACCTACCTGTAGCTCTGCCTCATGCTGACTCAACCAAACGTAGGGCGGCTGATCTGTACGCATGGGGAGAGCGTCCATGACGATCGTGTTCTGAGGCTGGCGACTGCCTATGAGATAGGGCTTGTCGTTGAGTGTGAAGTTCTTATGATAGCAGCGCAGCCAAGGCTGGGGATAAGCCGTCCAACCGATATAGATACTGTCCGAAGAGGCATGATAGCGACAATCGATCAGCGTCACAGGGCCACCCTGCTTACAAAAATACATCTCGCGCTTGACGCCTTTGACATAGAAATCGCAGTCGATGAACAAAGGGCCACGACCGAAAGTGCTCCAGAAGGGTTTCTGACCATAAAGGTCGAAGGTGCAATGTTTGTAAAAGGCTGTGCCATTCAGGGCGTCGTCGGTACATTCGAAATGGCAATCCTCATAATAGGATTTCTGGGCGCCATTCAACGGATTGAGGTTCAGACGACTGATGAAACGCACATTCTTAGCTATCAGCTGCTTACCATGTACATAACCTACATGCGCCTGAGTGATGGCATCGCTGCGTTTCTTGCGAGAGAGGGAAGGATTCCAGGGGTAGTCGAGATCAACATTACAGTAATTACCCATCGTGAGGTTCTCAACGGTGAGGGAATCGCACCAGAAATCGAACATGGTAAAGTTGCCTACCGCCCCCTGCATCTGCCCTCGTTGAGAAGCCAAGACCGTCTGGCGGGCATCGGAAGAAAGTCCGATGAAATGGAGCTTTTTGGCACGGATCACCATTCCAAACGGCTCGCGACCATTCTGTCCTGTGACCACCTCGGGCGTATTCGGATCGTCGACCCAATAGACATTTGGAGCGATGTAGAGCGTGCAGCTGTCACCAAAATGGGCTGCTGCCTCACGGAAGTTGGAATAAGCGAAAGGATGATTTTCTGATTTGTCGAGCTTCGCGTCGAGATAGAGATGATGCGCATCGAGCTTTTCAGCAATATCGGCTGGCACAGACGTAGACACCTGTGCAGAGGCACTGAGACACGTCAGTGCGAACAGATAGCCGACCACTGCTCTCATTATTTCTCCTTATAGATGACCTTGTTGGCACCGCTGGTAATCTTCAAAGCTTCAGGATGGTCTTTGAGGAAAGAGTCGATATGGCGCACGCGCTTCTCTGCGAGGATCTCATCGACCGCAATCAGGATGCCCGTCTCCTCCACATCGCCAAAACCGTAGTTGATGGCCGTACCAAAGAGTTTCATGGTGGGCGACAGGCTCATGTAGGCATTCACCAACGGGGGAATGTTATAGCCCAACTGGCGGATCTCGCGGTTCAGGATACGGTAGTCGTCTTTGAAACTCTTCTCCGAGAAAATCTTCTCCAACTCATTGGGGTCGGTTTCAATTTTCAGCGGTTTCATCGGGATAATCAGGTGTTCCTTATCGTCGAAATGTTTCTTGAGGAAATAGAGAATCATATCGCGACCCTTGCGGATATACGAGGGGTACATAGTCATTTTACCGAAGAAATACTTCACGTTGGGTTTGATGACGGTCAAAGCTCCTAATCCGTCCCAGAGATTATCCAAGGCAAAGAGACTCTTCGCGCCCATACGCGAAGATTGATAAGGTAATGACACGAATGAACGTCCCAGCTCAATGGTATAAGGCATGTACTCCTTGAGGAACTTTTCCGAGAAATGGAACATGTGGCTGGTGGCCAGAATAGGCTGACCGTTTGCATCCATCTCCCAATCCGTACCCTCTAAGTAGCGGTAACCACCGATGATCTCCTCTGCCTCCGGATTCCAGACAATCAGCTGCTTGTAGCAGTTCTCACAGGTATCAAACTCATCGATGTCCATCGACTTGCCCGTACCACCACCTGCCTCACGGAAAGCAATCTCACGCAGACGACCTATCTCCTTCATGACATTGGGCGCATCATGAGCCGTCACAACATAGATTTCGTTATGACTCTTGTTGGTCATTCGGAGCTGGCGTTCTGGTGTCAGTTCACGCTTCAGAATTTCCTTGGCAATGGGTTGGATAATCTCTTGTTCCATAATCTATTTTGAAGTTAACTTCTTTTCCATTCTATTTACAACCTATAGACCTGGTCCTTCACGAACTGCGCCCACTCCACAGGCTTCTTGCTCTTGTCGAAGGTCTGCCAGGGGATGGGCTTGCCGATAGCGATGCGGAAGGTCTTGTGCACGTTCTTGTACATCTCGTCGACCAGGAACAGCATCGCCAAGTTAAACGGCAGACACTTATCGGAGAAGTTGGCCAGGCGATAGAAGAAGTTGGAGTTCTGTCCGCCAAAGTGGATGGGAACGATATCGCGCTGGTACTGTACGCTCTTGGAAATGAAGGTCTTAGTCCATGGAATATCACGGATTACTCCATCCTTCTTTCGTGAGCAGAGACCAGCAGGGAACATCAACATGTGGTTGTCGCTCTGGAAGCCCGTCTCTACCATCGCAGGGAAGTTGCGGCTCTGATTGCCCGTCTTGTTGATGGGAATGCAGACAGGTGCCAGACCAGGGAGGTTCATCAGCAGGTCGTTGACCAGATAACGGAAACGTCCATCGTAATGGCGCCCGATGATAGCACCGAGGGCCACACCGTCCTCACCACCTAAAGGGTGATTGCTCACGAAGGTGTAGAGACGCCCGTCGTCAGGATCGGGGAGATTCTCCTTGCCCACAATATCGAGGGTCATATCGAGATAGCGCACGCACTCCTCGAGCCATTCCACGCCCACCTTGTCGCGACTCTCCCACAGGAAAGCGTTGACTTGGTCTTCATGCGCCACGCGCTTGAGCCAATTCACAAGAAATCCAGGCACAAACTTTGCCTTTGCGCCCATCTTACCTTTCAGGATTTTATCAATGTCGATCGTTTTCTCCATTGTTTGTTATCTCTCATTTCCTCTAACAAGGTGCAAAAATAGCACAAATCTTTCAAAAATGAGCAAAAAACGGGAAAAAACTTTCTATTAAATTGCATTTAACTCTATTTTGTTATTTCGGAGCTATCGAATTTTACAAAAGAAAGTTAAATTTCGAAAAAAGTGGGGAGTTTTGGAGGAAAGTGGGGGAAATTTATATAATTTTGTACCCACAACTATTAATAAGGTGAAACTATGCGTTTTTTAGGTAACATAGAAGCCAAGACAGACGCGAAGGGAAGAGTCTTCCTGCCCTCTGTTTTCCGCAAGGTGCTCCAGGCATCTGGCGAGGAACTTTTGGTGCTGCGGAAAGACATCTACCAAAAGTGCTTAGTGCTCTATCCTGAAAGCGTATGGAATGAAAAAGTGGACATGCTGAAGGCGCAGCTCAAACCGTGGAAACCATCCCATCAGCAGATGCTCCGCCAATTCATCTCGGAAGCGGAAGCCATCTCGCTCGACGGCAATGGTCGCTTCCTCATCTCCAAACGACTGCAAAAGGCAGCAGAGATAGACCAGGACGTACAGTTCATAGGCATGGACAACACGATAGAACTCTGGTCGCCACAGCATCTGAAACAGATCCTCAAGAGTGATGAGGACTTCGGAAAAGAATTTGAGGACATCATGAATACCGACGACGCCGTATGTTAGATTCTTCGACGACATATCACATTCCAGTACTCCTTAAGGAGAGCGTCGACGGGCTTGAGATCAAGCCCGACGGTGTTTATATAGATGTAACATTCGGTGGTGGCGGACATAGCAGGGAAATCCTCAGCCGTTTGGGCAAGAAGGGGCATCTCTATAGTTTCGACCAGGATGCTGATGCGGAAAAAAATATCGTTGATGATGATAGATTTACCTTCGTCAGGAGCAACTTTAGATATATCAAGAACTGGATGCGCTACTATGACGTGGAGAAGATTGACGGACTGTTGGCCGACCTTGGTGTCTCGAGTCATCACTTAGACGATGAGAGCCGTGGTTTCTCCTTCCGTTTCGACGCCCCGCTCGACATGCGGATGAACAAACAGGCTAGCAAGACTGCTGCCGACATTGTCAACGACTACGACGAGGATCAGCTAGCAGACATCTTCTATCTCTATGGAGAGCTGAAGAATGCAAGAAAGATCGCTGCCGCCATTGTCAAAGCCAGACAGACGCAGCCCATTGCCACCACAGGCGACCTGCTGCAAGTGACGGAAAAACTGTTTCCTAAGGAACGCGAAAAGAAAGAGATGGCAAAGTTGTTTCAGGCCCTGCGCATCGAGGTGAACCACGAGATGGAAGCCCTCAAGGAGTTGTTGAACGGCAGCAAGGACCTGCTTTGCGAAGGCGGACGGCTGAGCGTGATCACCTACCACTCGCTGGAAGACCGTTTAGTGAAGAATATGATGAAGGCTGGCAATACGGAAGGGAAGGTCCAGCAGGACTTCTTCGGACATATGGAATCCCCTTTTAAGCCCGTAGGCAAGGTGATTGTGCCTGACGACGAGGAGCAGGAGCGGAATCCAAGGAGCAGAAGTGCGAAGCTGAGAATCGCGGAGAGATGTAAGATGTAAGAAGTAAGATGGCAGATATGGACGATATTCAGTTAGAGATCGAGGACGTAGTGGAAGAAGAGAAAGCCGCGACCAAGGAAGAGGTAGACCGTCTGAAGGAACAGACCAAGAAGACGCTGCAGAAGATCAAGGAGAACGCTAAGGAAGAAGACCCCAAGTTCTCTTCGACGATGACCCTGCGTACCATCCTCGGTGGCGACTTCCTGACGGCCCAGATGGTGCGCCACCATATCGGTATCATCGTGCTGGTTGTGGTCTTCGCTATTGTCTATGTGGCCTTCAGATACCAGTGCCAGCAGGATATGATTGCCATCGACAAGATGGAAAAAGAACTTCTGGATGCCAAATACAAGGCCCTGTCGAGCAGCAGCACCCTAACGGAGAAATGTCGTGAGAGTCATGTGCTCGAAGCCCTCAAGAACAATAAGGACAGTGTGCTGCACATTGCAGACCAGCCACCATATATAATTAATGTACCCGAATGAAGGAGACAAGGAGACAAGGAGTCAAGGAGACAAGGAGACAAGGAGTCAAGGAGACAAGAGGATGAGTAGGTTTAACAGTGAAAAGGTCATGCCCCGCTACTTCGCCATCGCAGTAGTGTTCACGTTTATTGGGTTTGCCATTGTGGGCAAGGCCATGTATATCATGACCGCCAAGAAAGACTACTGGACACAGGTGGCCTCCCGACTGAAGCGTGATTCTGTCAGCGTGAAACCTACACGTGGTAATATCCTCAGCTGCGATGGTCAGCTGTTGGCCAGCAGCATCCCGGAATACAAAGTGTTTATTGACTTCCAGGCAGGTGCCACCGACTCGGTCAGCAACCACAACCGCGACTCCCTTTGGGCAGCCAACATCGACACCATCTGCTACGAACTGAACCAGATTTTCCCCACAAGGAGTGCCGCTGAGTTCAAGAGCCATCTGTTAGAAGGCAAGCGGAAGGTGATGAAAAACGGTACGGTGGGTGCCCGTCACTGGGCCATCTGGCCAAGACGCGTGGACTACAACACCTTCTGCGAAGTGCATAAGCTGCCTATTTTCTGTGAGCGTCCTGGTGTTGGCGGTTTCCACTGGGAGGAATACAACTCCCGTCGTCACCCCTTCGGCTCGTTAGCCTGGCGTACCATCGGGGATGTGTATGTTGCCAAAGACAGCGCCAAGAACGGTCTGGAACTCTCATACGACTCCTTGCTGCGTGGTACCAACGGATTGATGCACCGTCGTAAGGTGCTCAGCAAATACCTTGACATCCCCGTGCTCTCACCCGTTGACGGTGCCGACATCGTAACCACCATTGATGTGGGGATGCAGGATCTGGCAGAGCGCGCCCTCATCGACGAGCTGAAACTCGTGAATGGCGAGATGGGTGTGGCCATCCTCATGGAGGTGAAGACAGGCGATGTGAAGGCCATCGTGAACATGCAGCGTGCCGATGACGGTGAATACTATGAGATGGTGAACAATGCCATCAGTCACCGTTGTGAGCCAGGTTCTGTATTCAAGACGGCCTCGTTCCTCGTAGCCTTCGACGACGGTGTCATTGACACCACCATGACCATCAACACCGGCTGTGGTGTGATGGAGATGCATGGCAGGGCGATGAAAGACCACAACTGGCGTCGAGGCGGCTATGGCACCATCAGCGTGCCTCGCGCCCTCGAAGTGAGCTCGAACATCGGTGTGAGCTGGATTATCGACAAGTACTATGGCTCGAACCCCACGAAATATGTACAGGGGCTCTATCGTGTGGGCATCCATGAGGATCTGAAGTTGCCATTGGTAGGCTATCACCCACCCTATATCCGTATGCCAGACACGAAGACCATCGACCGCGCCAAGTATTGGAGTAAGACCACGCTGCCCTGGATGAGCATCGGTTACGAGACACAGATTGCGCCCATCAATACCGTTGCCTTCTACAATGCCATTGCCAACAACGGCAAGATGATGCAGCCCCGCTTTGTGAAGCAGTTAGTGAAGGACGGACAGGTCATCAAGGAGTTTGAGCCAGTGGTGCTGAAGGAACAGATTGCCAAACCAAAGGCCATCAAGACGATGCAGACCATTCTGGAACATGTGGTCAGCCAGGGCTTGGGCAGAAAGGCAGGCTCCAAATCCTTCAAGGTGGCAGGAAAGACAGGTACCGCACAAGTGGCCGATGAGCATGGCAGCTACCACTCCGGTACTACCCGTTACTGGCTGTCGTTTGCAGGCTTCTTCCCTGCTGACGATCCCCGCTATACCTGCATTGTCTGTATCAAGAAATCCGGACTGCCAGCTTCGGGCGGTGGTATGTCGGGTGTAGTGTTCCACCATATCGCAGAGGGTGTAATGGCACAGAACCTGAAGCTGAGTGTGGCTGATGCGCGCGATTCTTCCTCTGTCTTCAGACCTGGCATCAAGCAAGGCAATAATACGGCTGCCGACTATGTGCTCACCGATCTGAATATCAAGGACAAGCCCCAGCTCCAGCAGAAGAATGAGTCGAAAGACATCATCCCAGATGTCACAGGAATGGGTGCAAGAGATGCGGTCTATGCATTGGAGAAGCGTGGTGTCAGAACCATTATCAAGGGACGTGGCAAGGTGAAGTCGCAGAGTCTCTATGCAGGCACGACCGTAAAACAAGGTATGAAATGTGAACTCCTGTTGGAATAGTGAATAGTTAATAGTGAAAAGTGAATAGTATGAAACTGAATGAACTGCTCAAAGATGTAAAAGTCCTCAACACCGTTGGTGATGCAGGAATAGAGATTACAGGCGTGAACATCGACTCTCGCCGTATTGAGACAGGACATCTGTTCGTTGCCATTCCGGGCACCCAGACAGATGGCCACAAGTTTATCCCCAAGGCCATCGAATTGGGCGCTGCTGCTATCCTCTGCGAGCAGATGCCGGAAGAGCAGGCTGAGGGTGTGACCTACGTCGTCGTGGAATCCACGGAGAGTGTGGTGGGCATCGTGGCTACTCATTTCTTTGGCGATCCGTCGAGAAAGCTGAAGTTAGTAGGCGTCACGGGCACCAATGGCAAGACCACCATCGCCACCTTATTATATAATATGTTCCGCAAGTTCGGTCATAAGTGCGGTCTGCTGTCAACCGTCTGTAACTATATCGAAGACGAGGCCATTCCTGCAGACCATACCACCCCTGACCCCATCGAACTGAACCGTTTGCTGGCTCAGATGGTGGAGGCAGGCTGCGACTACGCTTTCATGGAGTGTTCGAGCCACGCCATCGCCCAGAAGCGAATCGGTGGATTGAAATTCGCGGGAGGACTCTTTACGAACCTGACACGCGACCATTTAGACTACCATAAGACCGTTGAGAACTATCGTGATGCGAAGAAAGCCTTCTTCGACGGTCTCGACAAAGATGCCTTCGCCATCACCAATGCCGACGATAAGAACGGGCTGTTCATGGTGCAGAACACGAAGGCTCAGGTGAAGACCTATTCCATCCGGAGCATGGCCGATTTCAAGGCCAAGATCATTGAATGCCACTTCGAGGGCATGTATCTCGACATCAATGGCAAAGAGGTGGGGGTACAGTTCATTGGCAAATTCAACGTCAGCAACCTGCTGGCCGTCTATGGCGCAGCCATCATGTTAGGCAAGAAACCGGAAGACATCCTCGTCATCCTCAGCACCCTGAAGAGTGTTAGCGGACGTCTGGAACCCATCCATTCGCCTGAAGGCTATACGGCCATCGTCGACTACGCCCACACGCCTGATGCCTTAGAAAATGTGTTGAACACCATCAACGAGGTACTCAACGGCAAAGGCAAGGTGCTTACCGTCTGTGGTGCTGGTGGCAACCGCGACAAAGGCAAGCGTCCCATCATGGCACAGACAGCCGTCAAGCTCAGCGACAAGGTGATCATCACCAGCGACAATCCCCGTTTCGAGGAGCCGCAGGACATCATCAACGACATGCTGGCAGGTCTCGATAATAAGCAGATGAAGAAGGTGGTGAGCATTGTCGACAGAAAAGAAGCCATCCGTACCGCCTGTATGATGGCCGAGAAGGGCGATGTGATTCTCATTGCTGGCAAAGGCCATGAGGACTATCAGGAAATCAAGGGCGTGAAGCATCATTTCGATGACCGCGAGATTGTAAGAGAAATATTCTCGGAATAATCGGAGAAATCAGAGTAATCAGAAGAAATTATGTTGTACTACATTTTCAGATTCTTAGAGCAATATGACATTCCAGGCGCACATCTGTGGAGTTACATATCCTTCCGTGCCTTGTTGACGCTCATCCTCGCCTTGTTGATCTCAGCATGGTTTGGTGAGAAGTTCATCAGATGGATGAAGCGCAGGAAGATTTTCGAGACGGAGCGCGATCCGAGCATCGATCCCTTTGGCGTGGAGAAGAAGGGCGTGCCCACAATGGGTGGTATTATCATCATTGTGAGTATCCTCATACCCGTCATCCTGCTATGTCGTATCCGTAATATCTATATCATCCTGATGATCGTTACCACCGTCTGGTTAGGCTTCCTCGGATTCATGGACGACTATATCAAGATCTTCAAGCGCAACAAAGAAGGCTTAAAGGGCAAATACAAGATTGTGGGACAGATCAGTATCGGTTTCATCGTCGGACTCACCCTCTGGCTTAGTCCTGATGCTGTAGTGCGTGAGAATGTGCAGATACAACAGCAGAACCAAGAGGTCGTGGTGAAACACAAGAAAGAGGCGGTGAAATCGCTGAAAACCACCATTCCCTTCGTGAAGAACCACAACCTGAACTACTCCGAGGTATTGGGTTTCTTAGGCGATTATAAGGTGGCTGCAGGTTGGGTGATCTTCGTGCTGATGACCATCCTCGTGGTGACAGCCGTCAGCAACGGTGCCAATCTGAACGATGGCATGGATGGTATGTGTGCGGGTAACTCCGCCATTATCGGTGTGACATTGGGGGTGTTAGCATACGTGTCGGCACATATCGGCTTTGCCTCGTATTTCGACATCATGTATATCCCACAAAGCGAAGAGTTAGTGGTGTTCCTCTGTGCCTTCGTGGGTGCGATGGTAGGTTTCCTGTGGTACAACGCCTTCCCTGCCCAGGTGTTCATGGGCGATACGGGCTCACTGACCATCGGTGGTATCATCGGTGTCTGTGCCATTATCATCCATAAGGAACTGTTGTTGCCCATCCTCTGTGGCATCTTCTTCATCGAGAGCCTCAGCGTCATCATCCAGACACAATGGTTCAAATTCCAGAAGCGCAAGGGCAAGCGTGTGCGTGTGTTCAGGGCAACGCCTATCCACGATAATTTCCGTAAACTCGACTCACAGCTCGATGCTACGAGCACCTATATTTTCAAGGGATGGCCTCACCGTCCGTTCCATGAGTCGAAAATCACCATCCGTTTCTGGATTACTACCATTATATTGGCAGCACTGACGATTATTACGTTAAAGATGAGATAAGGCCCCACCCCCTAAATTAGATAAAGGAGAATATCAAAATATGGAAACAGGAAATTTATTCAATGGTAAGAGTAATCAGGCACCCTTCCCCTTGGGAGGGGCTGGAGGTAGGTTAGTAATATTAGGAGCAGGAGAGAGCGGCGCTGGTGCTGCCGTCCTGGCAAAGAAAGAGGGGTTCGACGTGTTTGTATCAGACATGTCGAAGATTGCCGACAAGTATAAGAAGATGCTCGACGACCGTCATATTGAATGGGAGGAAGGACAGCACACAGAGGCCAAGATCCTCAATGCCGACGAGATCATCAAGAGCCCTGGCATTCCTGATACCGCCCCGATGATCGTAAAGATCAAGGAGAAGGGCATCCATATCATTAGCGAAATTGAGTTTGCGGGTCGCTATACCGATTCGAAGATGATCTGTATCACGGGATCTAATGGCAAGACCACGACCACCTCGCTCATCTACCACATTTTCAAGCAGGCAGGCTATGACGCAGGACTGGCTGGTAACATCGGTAACTCTCTCGCCCTGCAGGTGGCTGAGGATCCGCATGAGTACTACATCATCGAGCTCAGCAGTTTCCAGCTCGACAACATGTATGATTTCCGTGCCAATATCGCCATCCTGCTGAACATCACGCCTGATCATCTGGACCGCTACGACTTCAAGATGCAGAACTACGTGGATGCGAAGATGCGTATCATCCAGAACCAGACCCCCAAGGATGCCTTCATCTATTGGGCTGACGACCCCATCATCAAGCGCGAACTCGAGAAATACGACATCAAGGCCATCCAGTATCCTTTCGCAGAACTGAAGGAGAAGGGCGTCATCGGTTATATCGAGAAAGGCCAGTATAAGATTGAGAAGCCTGAGCCCTTCAATATGGAACAGGAGAGTCTCAGCTTGACAGGCAAGCACAATATCTACAACTCCTTAGCAGCTGGTATCGCCACCGACATTGCCGGTATCAAGAAAGAGGAGATCCGCAAGAGCCTAAGCGACTTCCCTGGTGTAGAGCATCGTTTGGAGAAAGTCTGCGTGGTGCGTGGCGTACAGTATGTCAACGACTCGAAGGCCACGAATGTCGATGCATGCTGGTATGCCTTAGAGTCGATGAAGACCAAGGTGATCCTCATCATCGGTGGCAAGGACAAGGGCAACGACTACGAACCCATCAAGCCCTTGGTGAAAGAGAAATGCTCTGGCATCGTGTACTTAGGGGCCGACAACCAGAAGCTGCACGATAATTTCGACAATATGGGCATTCCCGTTCGCGACACCCACTCGATGAAGGAGTGCATGGAGGCCTGCTACGAGATGGCCCAGCCTGGCGAGACCGTTCTGCTGAGTCCCTGCTGCGCCTCTTTCGATCTTTTCAAGAATATGGAGGATCGTGGAGAGCAGTTCAAAGAGCTGGCCAGAAATCTCTAAAAAACCTAGGAGAACCTAGGACTGCCTAGGAATGCCTAGGCAAGCCTAATAATAAAAAAGAAAATTATGAAAATAGGAAATCTGTTTAAGGGCGACAAGGTAATCTGGATGGTACTGCTGTTCCTGTGCCTGATCAGTGTGGTGGAGGTCTTTTCGGCATCCAGCACACTCACCTACAAGAGCCAGGATTACTTAGGACCCATCATCGGACACTCTTGGAAGATGCTCGTGGGTGTGGGAATGGCGATTGTCATTCTGAATATCCCCTGCCGATATTTCAAGCTGATGACGCCTGCTTTGCTCTTGATTTCCGTGATTATGCTGATCTGGGTGCTGGCCTTTGGCGAGAAGACCAACGACGCAGGACGCTGGATCAGTCTGATGGGACTGAAGTTCCAGCCCTCGGAGATTGCCAAGGGAACACTGGTCTTGGTGACAGCCCAGATTCTCAGTGCCATGCAACGTGATAATGGGGCCGACAAACGCGCCTTCAAGTATATCCTCATCGTGGTGCTGCCCTTCTGTTTTCTGATTGGTGTTGAGAACCTCTCTACAGCAGCCCTGATCTTTGCTGTCATCTTCCTGATGATGTTCGTTGGGCGCGTGCCCATGTCGCAGTTAGGAAAACTGGCAGCAGGGGCAGTCTTACTGCTCGTGGTATTCATCGGCTCCATCTATATGTTGGGCAGCCTCGATCAGGATGAGGAAAACAGCGAGACACAGACAGAGGCAATCGTCAATGGTGAAGTCAAGAAAGACACTAAGAAGTCAGTCTCATTCCTGCACCGTTTCGGTACCTGGAAGAACCGCATCGACAAGAAGCTGAACTCGAAGCATGTGGCTCCTGCTGATTACGACCTCGACAAGGACGCCCAGGTGGCCCATGCCAACATTGCCATCGTAGGCAGTAACATCATCGGCAAGGGACCTGGCAAATCCGTCGAACGCGATTTCCTGCCTCAGGCCTTCAGCGACTTTATCTATGTGATCATCATCGAGGAGTTAGGCATCATCGGTGCTGCCTTCGTGGCATTCCTCTATATCGTGCTACTCTATCGTGCGGCCCGTATTGCCAGCCGTTGCGAGAACAACTTCCCCGCGTTCCTCGTCATGGGTCTGGCCCTGATGCTGGTATTGCAGGCGTCATTTAATATGCTGGTGGCCGTAGGTATCGCCCCCGTCACAGGACAACCCCTTCCGCTCATCTCCCGAGGTGGCACATCCACCATCATCAACTGTGCCTATATCGGCGCTATGTTAAGCGTTAGCCGTTCTGCGAAAAAAAGAGGGGAAAAGTTGGCGCTAAAAGAAATTTAATTTGTAATTTTGCACCCCAATATAAAAAGATATGGAAAAGGAGTTAAGAGTCATTATCAGTGGAGGCGGCACGGGAGGACATATCTTCCCCGCAGTATCCATCGCCAATGCTGTCAAGGCCATGCGTCCCGATGCGAAGATCCTGTTTGTCGGCGCCCTCGGACGAATGGAGATGCAGCGTGTGCCGGCCGCAGGTTATGAGATCAAGGGCCTGCCTATCTGTGGCTTCGACAGAAAGAACCTGCTGAAGAATGTCAAGGTGCTCTATAAGATCTGGAAAAGTCAGCGCATGGCGAAGAAGATCATCAAAGACTTCCGTCCCCAGGTGGCTGTAGGCGTGGGTGGCTATGCCAGCGGTCCTACGCTCAACAAGGCCGCAGCAATGGGTATCCCCTGCCTCATCCAGGAACAGAACTCCTATGCGGGTGTTACCAATAAGCTTTTGGCCAAGAAGGCCGAGAAGATCTGTGTGGCTTATGAGGGCATGGAGCGGTTCTTCCCTGCTGAGAAGATCATCCTCACGGGTAATCCCGTCCGTCAGGCGCTCCTCGAGACCACCATTACACGTGAGGATGCCATCCGCAGCTTTGGACTCGACCCAGAGAAAAAGACCATCCTGCTCGTAGGCGGTAGTTTGGGAGCCCGTACCATCAACGAGAGCATGCTCCGCCACCTCGACCTCATCAAGGAGAGCGGCCTGCAGTTCATCTGGCAGACCGGCAAATACTATAGCGCAGAAATAGCAGAAAGACTAAAAGGGCAAGAGCTTCCCAATCTGAAGGTCACCGACTTCATCACCGATATGGGCTCTGCCTATCGTGCAGCCGATCTGGTCATCAGTCGTGCAGGCGCCAGCAGCATCTCTGAGTTCTGTCTGATAGGCAAACCTGTGATTCTGGTGCCCAGTCCCAATGTGGCTGAGGACCATCAAACCAAGAATGCCCTCGCTCTCTCCACACGCGGTGCTGCCATCTATATCAAGGATGCCGAGGCCCCTGAGATCTTGCTTCAGACCGCTATTGATACGGTCAACGATGCCGACAAGTTGAAATCATTGAGCGAGAACGTGCTCAAACTGGCACTGCCCGACTCTGCCAATATCATCGCCAAGGAAGTCATCGCCCTCGCCCATCAGACCCATTAAACCCATCAGACCCATGAATATCAAAGATATAAAAGCAGTTTATTTTATCGGAGCCGGTGGCATCGGCATGAGTGCCATCGCCCGATACTTTATCAAGAAAGGGCTGGTTGTAGGCGGCTATGACAAGACGCCCTCCGACCTTACCCGCAGACTGGAGATAGAAGGTATGCTCATCCATTATGAGGAGAACATCGACGAGATCCCCCACGCCTGCAAAAAGAAGGAATCATGCCTCATTATCTACACACCGGCTATTCCAGACAACCACCAGGAACTCCGGTATTTCCGTGAGAACGGTTTCGAGATCCAGAAGCGCGCCCAGGTATTAGGCACGTTGACACAGGCCCACAAGGGACTTTGTGTGGCTGGTACCCATGGAAAGACCACCACATCCACCATGTGCGCACACATCATGCACCAGAGCCATCTCGACTGTAACGCATTCCTCGGCGGTATCTCAAAGAACTACGGCACCAACTATATCCTCTCCGACTCCGACTACGTGGTCATCGAGGCCGATGAGTTCGACCGTTCATTCCATTGGCTACACCCCTGGATGAGTGTCATCACCTCTACCGATCCTGATCACCTCGATATCTACGGTACCAAAGAGGCCTATTTAGAGAGTTTCCGTCATTACACGGAACTGATCCAGCCAGGCGGTGCCCTGATCATCCATCGTGGTCTGGAGATGCAGGAGAACATTCAGGACGGTGTCCGCCGCTATGACTACAGCCTCCACGAGGGCGACTTCCATGCAGAGAACATCCGCATCGGCAACGGAGAGATCTATTTCGACTTCATTTCGCCCATCGAGAGTGTCACCAATGTAAAGCTCGGACAGCCCATCCCCATCAATATCGAAAACGGTATCGCCGCCATGGCCATGGCCCAGCTCAATGGCTGTTCGAAAGAAGAGCTGAAATATGGCATGCAGACCTTTGGTGGTGTCGACCGTCGTTTCGATTTCAAGATCAAGACCGATCGTCTGGTCTTCCTCAGCGATTATGCCCATCACCCCAAGGAGATCTACCAGAGTGCCAAGAGCATTCGTGAGCTTTATCAGGACAAGCATATCACGGCAATTTTCCAGCCCCACCTCTACACCCGCACCCGCGACTTCTACAAGGATTTCGCCGATGCCCTGAGCCAGCTCGACGAGGTGATACTGACGGAAATTTACCCAGCCCGTGAGGAACCCATCGAGGGCGTCACCTCCAAACTCATCTACGATAACCTGAAGGAGGGCGTGAAGAAGGAGATGATCCTGAAGGACGAGGTACTCAATTATGTGAAGACCCACGACTTTGAAGTGCTCATCGTCTTAGGTGCCGGTGACCTGGACAATCAGGTACCGCAGATTACAAAATTATTAAATAAACAAATTGCACAATAAATTGCATGACTTTTAACTGGAAGAAGACATTCATCGTCATTTTCGACATCGTCATCGCTGTCTATCTGGTCCTGGCAGTCTCGGCATTCAATACACCTGCTGAGAAAGCCACCGTATGCACGGAGGTCAAGATCGACATCAACAACGAGGCCGTGGGCGGGTTTGTCAATCCCAGCGAAGTCAAGAATATCCTTGAGAAGAACCGTCTGTACCCCCTTGCCAAGAATATGGCCGACGTCAATACGCGAGCTATTGAGGAAACGCTCATGAAGAACCCCTTCGTGGAGAACGCTGAATGCTACAAGACCCAAAGCGGACACATCTGCATCAGCCTCCGTCAGCGTACGCCTATCCTGCACGTCATGGCCAACAACGGCGACAATTACTATCTCGACACCCACGGAGCCATCCTCCCAGAGTCGAAATATGCCACCGACATGATCATCGTAACGGGCAACGTCACCAAGAAATATGCCCAGAAAACCCTGCCATCGATTGGCAACATGCTCCTGAAGGATAAGTTCTGGCAGAACCAGGTGGTACAGGTGAACATTCTCAACGACGGTACGGTGGAGATGATTCCACGCATCGGCGAACATATCATTTATCTCGGAGCCCCCGTCAACATCGACAAGAAGTTGGAACGCATGCGCAAGTTCTACCTCTATGGCCTCAATGTGGCGGGCTGGAATAAATACACCTACATCAGTGTAGAATTCGACAACCAAATCATCTGCAAGAGGAAATAACCCATTATACCCATCAAACCCATTAGACCCATCATATAATATGGCAAAGGAATTTATCGTAGCAATCGAACTCGGCTCATCCAAGATGACCGGTATCGCGGGACAAAAGAATCTCGACGGTAGCATTACCGTCCTCGGCGTGGTGAAGGAAGACTCTTCATCCTTCATCCGCAAAGGGTATGTGTATAACATTGACAAGACTGCACAATGCCTGACCAACATCATCAAGAAACTCGAGAATCAGCTCAAGACAGAGATTCTCCAGGTATATGTAGGTGTTGGCGGACAGTCCATCCGCAGTGTCAGAAACGTTGTTGCCAAGGATCTGCCTGCGGACACACGTATCACGCAAGACATGGTCATCGAACTGATGGATGCCAATCGCAACATGAAATATCAGGATCAGGAAATCCTTGATGCTGCCGTTCAGGAATACAAGGTTGACTCCCAGTACCAGCTCGATCCCGTGGGCATCCAGGCCTCTCATTTGGAGGGCAATTTCCTGAATATCCTCCAGCGCACCGCGTTCTATCGCAACCTCAACAAATGCTTCGAGGTGGCGGGCATCAACGTGGCAGAGATGTATCTCGCTCCGCTGGCACTTGCCGATGCCGTGCTCACAGAGGCTGAGAAGCGCTCGGGCTGCGCACTGGTTGACATCGGCTCCGACACGACTACGGTTTCCGTCTATAGCAAAAATATCCTGCGCCATCTTGCTGTCATCCCGCTCGGCAGCAACAACATCACCAAGGATATCGCCACCCTCCAGATGGAGGAGAGCGATGCCGAGAAGATGAAGCTGAAATATGCCTCCGCCTTTACCGATAATAATGATATCGACAATAACCTGAAATACTCCATCGATCCGGAGCGTCAGGTGGAGAGCCGCAAGTTCATCGAGATTGTCGAGGGCCGACTGGAGGAGATCATCGAGAACGTATGGTACCAAATTCCGTCGGAATATTACGACAAGCTGCTGGGAGGTCTTATCATCACGGGTGGCGGTTCAAACATGAGCAACATCGAACAGGCATTCATGAACCACACCCATGTCGACAAGATCCGCACGGCCAAATTCGTAACCCATACCATCAATGCCACCCAGGAGGATATCAAGGCCAAGGATGGTAAGATGAACACCGTGCTGGGCCTGCTCGCCAAGGGCGATATGAACTGTGCCGGCAACGCTGTCAGCGACGATCTTTTCTCTAATCAGTCTAATTCGACCGGTCAATCAAGTCAGGTTACCCCCAACCGTCAGGCCCGTCAGGCCAGTGAGATCCCTGCTGGTGTCATCCGCACCGAAGCTGAGAAACAGAAGGCTGAGGAGGAACGCCGCCGCCAACAGGAGGAGGAAGATCGCGCTCGTCAGGAAGAAGAGCGTATCAAGCAGGAGGAAGAAGCCCGTATCCGCAAGGAGAACAGCCCTTGGAACAAGCTGAAGAAAGGTATTCTGAAGTTCGGTAAGTCAATCGTCGAAGAAGAAGACTAACCCATTCGCCCCATTATCCCCATTTAACCCATTCAACCCATCAACAATATGTCAGACAATTCAAATATCGATATCCTCGACTTCGGAGCCCCCGAAAAGGATCATAGCATCATCAAAGTGATTGGTGTAGGCGGTGGTGGTGGAAACGCCGTCAACCACATGTATCGTGAAGGCATTCACGATGTGACATTCGTTCTGTGCAACACAGACAACCAGGCCCTCAACGATTCTCCCGTGCCTGTACATCTGCAGTTGGGCAAGGAAGGACTCGGTGCTGGTAACAAGCCCGAAAAAGCCCGTCAGGCCGCTGAGG
>JAEEGG010008513.1_pt1 | contig 23261 bp, 23 predicted proteins | sample 9134161 | NCBI WGS metagenome assembly JAEEGG01 (sample SAMN16246543, study PRJNA631951) | gut metagenome | biome: gut microbiome; feature: rumen; material: CR-attached | host: Bos | place: Iran: Karaj | collected 2018-10
TTCCGTCAATTTCGTACTGTCGTACGATTTCAACCGCCGGGTTTCCGCTTCGGCCGACTGGGTGTTCTACAGCGGTGCTCCCACTACCTTCCCGAACGGCCGCTTCGTCTATGGAGGTTCCTACGCGAACATCTATTCGTACCGGAATGAAGATTCCCTGCCCGACTATCACAGGATGGACCTTTCCCTGACGTTGAAAAGCAAGCGGAGAGCGGCGGGAAAGCCCTGGGGCAGCGAATGGAACTTTTCCTTCTACAACGCCTACTCGCGGCATAACGCCTGGTCGCTGGCATTCCTCTACAGTAAAAAGGAAGACCGTCCCCTTGCCATGAAAGTCTATCTGTTCACAATTATTCCGTCCGTATCCTACAATGTCTATTTCTAAAAACAGATTCCTGACGATGCTGGTCGGCCTGGGCATCCTCCTGCTGTCGGGCTGCAGCGAAGAAGTGGACGTCCACACGCGGAGTATGGACCGGACCTATCTTGTTGTCGAAGCTATGCTTACCGACCAGGCCGATATGCCGCAGAAAGTAATGCTGACTGAATCCATCGATTATTTCGAAGAGGAAGAGCCTCCCGTGGTTTCTGGAGCCGAAGTGTCGGTAAGTAACGGGAAGGATACCTACAGCTATACCGAGTCTCCTGCCGGAAGCGGCTGCTATGTCGGACCGGAAGGCTTCCACGGCTCCCCGGGTAACACCTACAAGCTTTCGGTCGATGCCGTCGTCGGCGGACAGCGCAACCACTACGAGGCCGTCTCCACGATGGAGGAACCGGGATTCGAGGTCAAGGCCGTGGACTATATGTATCTGGGGGCGACAAATCCGCAGGCGGACAGCTTGTGGTCCGTGGCAGTATGGGGCCAGGACAGTCCGGAAACCAACTACTATTATGTCAGCGCCCAGCTGAACGAAGCCGCTTTTCCTCTCGCCCTCTCCCTTGTGATGGATGACAAGTATTTCAACGGACAGCAGGTGGTATGCTTCCCGATCACCACGCTTTACCAGACCGAAGCGACCCGGAGACAATTCGGAGACTGCGGAAAATATCTGGAGACCGGCGACGTTTTCACACTGAACGTCTATTCCGTGCCCAAGGAATACTTTACTTTCTACACGGGTTTTATTTCCAGCAGTGTAGGTGCTGCCGTACCGATGCTCCAGTCCCAGCCGGCCAACTGTCCTACCAATATTACAGGCGGGCACGCCGTAGGCTATTTCGTAGCCTGTTCATCATCGTCAGCCAGCGTCGTTATCGACAATCCGTTCCGGCCGTTCTACAAGAAGGCCTTCGGCGGATTCTAGGGGCTTATTTCTTTTTCGCATTCCGTGCCGCTTTCCTTTCGGCCTTCGCGCGCTCTTTTTCCTCTTTCTTGGCCTTTGCCCGCTGCTCGCTCACATATTGGGCCGATTTGGTGGTGATGATAATCACTCCGCCCGCTCCGCGGACACCGTATATCGACGCAGAGGCGTCCTTAAGCACATCCACGGAATAGACATCCCTGGGATTGATGGAGTTCAGGTCGGATTCGCTCCCGTCCACGATGATGAGCGGCTCAGTGCCGGCGTTGATGGAGTTGTTCCCCCTGATCTGTATCTTGTTGCCGGGAGAGACCGTCACACCGGGAACACGACCGCGGAGATAGTCATACATATTGCTGTATGAGGTTATTTCATTCTCCTCAGGCTTGAGCGAAGAGACTGAATAAGTCAAATCATTCTTATTTACTGTGCCATAGCCCATTTCCACGGACTGGTCGACTTCCTGAATGGCGACGCCCTGCGTGGATCCGCAGGAAAACAGAAAAGGCATTGAGATAAGCGCCAGGAAGAAAAAAACGGGAAAGAATCGGTTGTTCATGGTTGACAGCGTCTTTGGGATTGATATACAAATATAATCTTTTTTCAGAATACAGAATCTGGAGATTGAAAAGAATCCGCTTCAGAGGGGCGGCCGGCGGCCGAACCACATGGCATTTGCCACAGAAAGGTCCGCTCTCAAGCAAGCTTGGCGCGGACCTTTCTACGAAAAACGCCACGGCCTGCGGACCGTGGCGTCCATCCCTTTCGTGATTCCGTCGGGATTCGAACCCGAGACCCACAGCTTAGAAGGCTTATTTGTCGAAAAGTAAGTTATTGATATTGGCAACATTACGATTTTAATAAACGCACACTCACATATTTCTCACTACTTACCTTTAATCGCAGACAATATCTTGTTTGCCATGTTCTCAAGCAAGAGGCTGAGTTCTTCATGTGTTACTATCATGTTCTTAATACTTTCCACATCCCTCTTGAGAATTGTCAAATCAGATTCAGAGACGGCCTTCTCGCCACCGATCATCTCACCCTCACCCGTCAGCAACCAAGATCGGTTGAGTTCAGGGCAAATTCGAATCAAAGAATCGGCCAGAGCCTCACTTATACCAATTTCACCGTACTTGATTTTCTCAGCGATTGTGTCATTCACAGATAAAAGTTGGGCCGAGTTACCAGAATTCTTTATCTCAAGACCATTATAATAACCGAACACTTTGAGAAGCCTGGTATGGGCTGGTACAAGTTCTGCTGTGTCCCAATGCTTTTCTCCAGCCGAAGCAAAGAGCCTGTCAATATTAGACTTGGACAACTTTGATATTCCTGTTTCTACCATTGAGATATAGCCACCAGTAACGCCAAGATAATCGGCAATATCCTGCTGCACTAACCCATTGGCGCGTCTGAAATCTGATAAGTGAATGAACGAGACCTGATCTTTTCCCATAATTATTGCTTATACTCTATTATCGATGAAATTATTTGCTTTTTACAAATAACCTTAGTATTTTTACAACTGATTTTATTAGTAATATTTAGGTTGTGCCATTTTTTTTTATAAAGATACATCTTTTTTATTAATTACTCATAGCTATGACCAAATCTCAACCAAATGTATCACCGACTTACAAGTATGAGTTGCGTGAAGCAGCAAAAGCATTGGACGTAAGCACGTCGACCATCGTCAAGTGGACAAATAAAGGCATCCTCCGAGCCAGTACCAGACGCGCCAACGGCCGTCGCGTCTGGTCCGGCGAAGAATTGATCAGGGCATGGAAAGCCACAATGTAATCAAACAGAGTGATAACCAATAATCCGGCAAAAAAAAAGCAGCCCGGCATCCGCCGGACTGCCGATATCCCCGAAAGGTTATCTATTCGCTTTCAAATCTGCGCGAATATAACAATTATGAGGGAATTTGCCAAATTTAGTATATGGCTAATCTCAAAAAAGAACTGAATTTTTACCGTCAGCCCGTTAATGAGTTGTGGGAAAACGATCGACTCCTCCTTTTGATTGAAGATCATTCAGCGCTGATTTATGCTCTTTACTGCGCGTTGAAGAACGAGATATTCGCAAAAGGATATTATCTGGAGATAGACAACGCGACCAAACTGAAAATTCGTAAAAACCTTTGTTTTAAGAACAAAGAAATCGACGATTATTTAGCAGCTTTAATAGATGCCGAAATATTTGATAAGGATCTTGCCCAGCAAGGTATCCTCACATCAGTCATGATACAGCGCACTTATTTAGATTGCATCAAACAGATGGGGCGTGAAGTAAATAGAATCATGATTTCGTATTGCCTACTGGACAATGAAGAAATAAACGCAGCGCAACAGTTCGTTGATAAACGAAGTCGGAAGAACAATTATTCCGCTACGGAAAGAGGTGATTCCGCTACGGAATATAGCCATTCCGCTACGGAAAGAGGTGATTCCGCTACGGAATATAGCCATTCCGCTACGGAAAGGGGTGATTCCGCTACGGAATCGGCACATAATATAAGAGAGTATAATAAAATAAATAAAAAAATAGAGAGAGAGAGTAAAGAGAGAGAAGAGCTCTCCTCTCTCACTCTCTCTGCTGCTTTAAATTATTTTTTTATTTTTGGTTATAAAAATGCGGAGAAGTGTGCTGAGAATTCCGTACATTACTGGAATTCAGTGGAATGGAAAACCGCGGGCCAAAAGATCAAGAACAAGGTCGAGTTCCTCGCTTCACGTGAACATACAAAAGGAGAATCTTTCGGAGTTGTAGCGACTAGGATTACAATGGCATTAGGCTTTGCAACGGAAGGATGGAAGTTGGAAGACAGAAAGATCTTTTTAGATATTTTCGGAATCGAAACATTTGATTCGTATGATAGAATTCGGGCCAGCGAGATACGTGATTTTGTTAAGGATACACATATTGAAGTAAATCCTAATCATATTTTAGTTGTTATCCGCATTCCAAGGGACAAAGTGGCTGTTATGATAGAAACGATTAAAAGAATTGAAAGAGAGTACCCCGATTTTCGTCAAAGCAACAATATTGCAGAGTTCCATGTCACCCACCTAAGAAATAGCGGAGGATAGCACCTGTTCAGACAACTTAAGTATCGAAAAAAAATCAATAATTTCCCGCAGCGTCCTCAAGTTCGTCGCTTCAGTCAAGGAAGACGGGGAAATTATCCAAATATTGGTGTAGAAACGGTCGAATTTCCGCCGTTCGCAGATTAAACGGGTAATCTCTCGCCGAAGGGCCAAAAGGGCGCGAAATCGGCCGAAATCAAAACAGCCCGTCCAATTCCAATGCGAAGAAATCCTCGAGAGGAAGACCGGAAGGACCCACGATGAAGGAAGCGGCAATCCTGTCGGCGTAGAGCCTCTTGAACTCTTCGTACCCTTCTGTATCGTCGGCCCTGCCACTCTTCACCTCAATCGCGACCAATGACCGGCCTCGCTTCAAGACATAGTCGCACTCCTTCTTCTTCTCGCGCCAGTAGAGCAGCTCGAACCCGTCGACGAAGGAACGGTTGGCCAGGTGTGCGCCCACGGCAGACTCGACCTGATGGCCCCACTCCACCGGATTCATCCTCGCCTCATCAAAGATATGCCGGCCGTACCGGTTCCGGAAACCGCTGTTGCAGACCTGCATCTTCGGGACCGAACTCTTCTCCCTGACGGCGGAGGGGGCGTACTTCTGAAGGGAGCGCACCGCCATAGCCTTCTCCAGGACGTCCAGGTAATTCTTGATCGTCGGGACGGAACCGCTGTTCATGCTCCCCTGCATCTTCGTCAGCGACAGCTCCCTCGACGACTCGACGCACGCCAGCTCGAAGACCTGGCGCAGCAGCGCGGGGTTGCGGATCTCCTCAATCTCCATGATGTCGCGCGAAAGCATGGGGGAAATGATCGAATCCTCCATCAGCCTCCGCCACCGCGCCTCGTCTCCAATATCAGGAGCCAGGCCGGGAAATCCTCCGAAGTATATGAACTGGTCCATCGAGAAGCCGAAGGCGTCGCGCATCTCCCGCCACTCCCAATAACCCATACGGAGCAGCTCGAACCGGCCGGCCAGCGACTCCTCCAGTCCCTTCTGGAGCAACAGGCTGGACGAGCCGAGAAGTATCACCTTCAGGTTGCGGCGTTCCCGCGTGTCGCGGTCCCATTCCGCCTTCACCTGCTCGCTCCACCCGTCAATCTTCTGGATCTCGTCGATGACCAGTATCCTCTCCGGTTCCTGCCTAACGTCCATCTTCATCCTGCTCTCCTGCCAGCGCTCCGCAATCCAGGACGTATCGTTGCGCCTCACTCCGTCCGCGGCCAGGAAATCGGCCGGGACCCCAGACGACTCCACGAACTGGCCCACCATCGTCGACTTTCCGACCTGACGGGGTCCCATGACAATCTGGATCCGCCGGCGCGACTCGGCCATCCGGGACTCCAATAACGATAAATGATACCTGTTATACATACTTTTTGTTAAATACACTTTACAAAAGTATAAAACATATTTTACAAAAACAAACAAAACTTCAAAATACTATTTTGAGGTTTGTTCTGACCAAGCAAAGCGACCTGATTTTGAGACAGCAGAGAAACTGCCGATACAACCAGAATCTCGAAAAAATCGTATATTTGCACTTGCAGGGAAGACGAACCATCTGAAATGCGTCGGAAGACACAACAAGGTCGTTTCCAGATCTCGAATTCCTTGCTGCGAAGCATATCATCATCCGAACACGGGAGAAGACAGCGAGTAGGCATCAGTTAGTGCGGACCGTAGACCACGGGGCTCGACATTGGGGAAAAAAAACTTCCTGGATTCGCGACCTTCCAGGAAAGCAGTCGAAAGCCGATTCCGTGTTGGAAATTGTCGGGGTAATTATGGTCACATCGGGGTCACAGAATAGTGGCGCCAAAGGAGTTTGTTATCTTTTAAACCCCCCGGCATATGTCACAACAAGATTGTACAAGCATTTTCCTTCTCATCATCATCGCAGTCCTCTTCATAAAAGAGCAGCAGCGACAGCGGCAAGAACGCCACAACCAAACCATCTCCGACCCGCAAAAGGCTGAGGCCATCCTTCACAGCCTCGACTTGCAGGCGGACGTCATAACTAGCATGAACGGCCGGATCGACACCCTTGGCCAAGTCGTCGAAGCAGTCGTCAGGATCCTTGAGCTTGAGCATCGACAACAACAGCAAGAAAAAGGGGGGACAAGACAATGAACACTCCGCTTGTCATCATACCGGACGTCCACGGCCGCCCTTTCTGGGTGGACGCCGTCCAGAACGTTCCCGACTTGCCCTAATCTTTCTGGGTGACTACCTCGACCCATATGAATACGAGGGTATTCCATCCGATGAGGTTTTTCCGCGTTTCGAGCAGATTCTGGATCTCAAACGGAAGTATCCCGACTCCGTGACGCTCCTTTTGGGCAACCACGACCTGCACTACGTGGACCGGAAGCTGGAGGGCGGCCGTTACGACAGCTTACACGCCCGCCGCAACAGGGACGCCATCCTCGACAACGCCGCCCTGTTCCAGATGGCACACGTCGTGACCATTGGCTCCACGAAATTGCTGTTCACGCATGCCGGCTTGCGGCTCGGATGGATCGCCAAGCACCGCAATATCTTCAACCTAGCCCGATACACGGATTGGGCGGAATGTCTCAACGATATGTGGCGCGACGAGGCCCGGCGTCAAGATCTGCTGACGGCCCTGGAAGACGTGCCTTACAGCCGCTGGGGCAGCTGCAGGTATGGAAGTCCCATCTGGAATGACGTGGATGACTTCGAGGAGGACAAGGAAGAACTGCCCGGCTTTTGCCAGATCTTCGGCCATTCACAGCAGGAGTACGGTCCGATCATCACGGACTACTACGCCTGCCTCGACTGCCGCCGGCCATTCCTGTTGACGGAAGACGGCGTCATCGAGGAATTTTCAAGCCATTAAATTAGGGAGAGCATGACACAGAAAGAAGCGATATCTTGGCTCCAGACAGAGCATCCGGAAACCATCATCCCGGATCCGTATTACGGGCGATACAGCAACGCGCAGTACCTTGCCTTCCCGCTTGAGTTCGTGAAGGTTCCTAAGGGCGTCTCAGCCGACGATGAGGCCTGCATGGCGTTCTGGGCCCACTATAGGGGCCCCGTCGGCAAGGGCGACACTCCACAGGAAGCTCATGATGACCTGTACGCCAGGATTGGCGCCCTCTATGAAGAGAAGAAGGTAGAGGTCATTGGCCCGACGATGACGGAAGCGGGCAGGGAGCCGGTCTACCGGTTCGACGCAGACCACATCTGGTTCACGTCGGACACCCACTTCTGTCACGAGAACATCGTCCGCTACAGCGGCAGGCCGTTCAAGGATGCCGCGGAGATGAACGAAGAACTCATACGCCGCTGGAACGAGACCGTCCCGGAGGACGGCACGGTGTTCCATCTGGGCGACTTCTGCTTGGGAAGCAGCAAGGAATGGAACGATATCATGTACCGCCTGAACGGAAGGATCTACCTCATCCTGGGTAACCACGATTTCCGAAATATCAAGCAAGCTTTCATGAAGCGCTTCGAGTTCGTGACCCAGCAGATGACCATCCGCGTGGGCGGCCAGACCATCATATTGAACCACAATCCTTTCCTGAGCTACGGCGGCTCGTACCGCGACACGTGGCAGCTCTTCGGACACGTCCACAGCGGGCCGCTGTCGAAGACCGGCCTGGATCTGCCGCGCCTGAAGATGCTGTTCCCGCTTCAGTACGACGTCGGCGTGGACAACAACGGCTTTCGCCCTATCTCCTTCGCCGAGATCAAGGCAAAGATAGAGGCGCAGGTGCAGGCGGCTCGCGAGGCCGCCGGGCTGGAGGTACGTGGCAATGGCGGCGGCCGTTTGATAGTGTTCCTCGCCCCCGCGGCAAAGCCCGCCACCGGGCCGCAGAAGAAGGCGTTCAGGCGCCTGGAAACCGTGGCGACGGACGTCATAGAATTGCCTCTCAAGAAGGGTCAATCCGTGAAGGAGGAGATAGGCCGCAAGATCGCGGCGCTGTCGGGGAATGTGAGGTATGTGTATGTGGGATGTCAGCCACTGGAGGACTTCCGCTGCGTCGTAGTGGACAGGAACACCGGCATCACAGAGAGCAACGTCGATACTGCGATAAAGATATTGAAGTGATGAGCAGGAGCAGGAAAAAGGAGCCCGGATCGACGATAGCGTGCTGCAAGTCGCAGAAGGCGGGGAAGTCAGCCGCGAGCAAGCGGTTTCGCCGTATTGCAAGGCAGATGCTGCAACGGGGTGTGGACGTGCTTCCCACGAGAAGCCGTGAGCTCACAAACCAGTACGACCTCGGCGGCGACGGAAAAAGATATTGGAAAGGACTGGAAAAGAAGTATTTGCGAAAATAATCACAAAAGCATGAAAGATATTCGCATAGAGACGTCCGAACTTCTGGAAATGCTCGACCGCGACAACATGTTATCATTCGCGATCGGATCACTCATCAGCGCCGACACGCTCCTATCGGCCGAAGATTGCAGACGAGCCGAGGTGCAGCTTGCGACGTTCCTCGACGCCCTGGATATCGCCGAAATCAAGAACAAGGAACGATGGAGGACTCGGATCGAGGAAGGCTTGGAGATCGTCCGCAGAGACAAGGCCGCATTCGAAGAAAACGACACGTGAATACGACAACTGTCAGCTTCCCCTATTGAGACGGGAGTATGTCAATCCTTTGAATTCATCAACAAAGATTTAATGTCTTACAGCAGTATGACGCACATTGAAAACGAAGAACAGTACAACTTGGTTATGGCCCGCATAGAAGAGCTTCTGAAAGAGCCGGAAGACAACCTTCTCGCCATGCGGGAATTGGAGAAATTCTCTATCATGGCCGTCGGTTACTTGGAGAATCCGCACTAAATTGACCCCCTCAAACGCAGGGGTCACTTTGCAGCGGAATTTCCAGTTACTCCTTGAAAAAAAATATTATTTTAACAAAACGAAAATAACAAAATAGCGAAATGGGCAAATGGGCAAATGGGCAAATGGGCAAATGGGCGCAAGCCCATACGTCAGAAAATCAATCACAAGCTTACTCAAGTAGCTTAAAAACACCAGAATAAACTATTTCCATCAACAAGTTGATGATAAAACAAACAAACTTTCTAATTTTTTTGATTTATTAATGTGTTTCTTGTCTATTTGCAAAAAGATTTGAAGTGCTATAGCCTCAAATTTCAGCATTGACAAGATGTGCAAATGATGCCCAGCTCGAAGTATGATGCCCACACTTCTCCCTAACGGGGTCACATTTACAATCTTGCTTTTCTGAAACGCTTCGGCTAATGGCCTCGGATTTCAGAAAAGTTCACACCTTCCGGACGAGTCCGCAAGGTGAGTTTCGAGGCTCCGCAGTCGCCTCGACCTGGCAGGGGCCCAAACAAAAAGGTGAATTTAACCGGATTTTTCCGGTAAAAAACAGCAATAAAATTGGCAAAAAAATGGCCGATAAAAACATAAAAAAAGAATACGATAAACGCCGAATGCACGTCTATCTCTGGCTTAATGCCAAGGAGGCTGCCGTGCTTGAAAAACTTATGTCGGAAGATGACTGGTCAAACAGTGCCGGCTTCATCAAAGACAGAATCTTCGCCGGCAAGCTCGACACGGTGTACGCGCGGATGATCCGCGAAGCAAAAAAGGACGATATCGAAATCGTCCTTCGGTCTTTAATGACGGAACTGCAAAACACCCTCGGTTATCTCAACTATCGTTTCACTTACGAGCTCGACAAGATCGAGAAGCTTGCCGCTGATGACAAGTCCAAGGAGCTGCGACAGAACATCGCCAAGATGCGCGAGTGGAAGAACGCCGTCCAGGGCCGTACGGAACAGATTTCGGAAAACCTTGAAGCGATCTTCCGGATGCTGAAGATCCGTTTCGAGAAGCAGCGCGTCGAATCCGTGCGATATGCCACGGACGAGATGCTGGAGAAAGCGACCCGCGACTGGAACGACACCGACTCGCCGGAGATCCACGAGATCGCCCGAAGGGCGCACGAAAGACTGCGCAAGCAAATAGAATCAGTGGGATCACAAAATGAACACGATTAATAATTATTCCGTCCCCTTTTGACTCATGTCAATTATTCAGGTAAAAACATTCTATGTCTCTATAAGTCACATAACGGCGGAGCACTTACAAATCTCTATCAATCTCTATTATTCCATCATTAAGACTTGTCAACAAACGCCTTCTTCAAAGACTGAACGGTACCAGTTGATATGCCGCAAAGTTTCGCCGTATTACGAACAGATTCACCGCTCCGGAGCAACCGGATAGCCTTGGAATACTCTTTCTCTTTTTGTTCGCGGGTCTTCCGGTAACCGGCTTTACGACCCATCTTTACACCTTTCTCCATCGCGTTTTTTCGGCCACTATTCAAACGGCCAAGAATCTGCTTGCGTTCAATCTGCGCGCCAAGACCGAGAACCGTGACTAGAACGTCCGCCATCGGATTCTCCTTGCCGTCGGGTCCGACCGTGTCAAGGTTGATGTCGAGAACGTGGATATTGACTCCAGCCTTCGTCAGTCGCTCGACGGTCTCCGTTATGACTTTTACCGTTCTGCCGAGGCGTGATAATTCCGACACCAACAAGACACCGGCGTCACCCGCACAGCAGCAGTCGAGGCATTCAGCTAGTATTGGACGATCGTCCTTCGCTCCCGAAGCCTTCTCCTCGAAGACTCGGACCACTTCTAGCCCTGCCGCCGTAGCATAGTTGGTCAGCTCGGACACCTGCCGGTCAGTACTCTGGCGGTCTCCGTCGGAAGAGACGCGGGCATATATAGCGGCCTTCTTCATTATTGTCCTTCAAATACTGCCTGCAAGCATCGATTAATAGCGACACGAATGTCGTCGGCTTCGGTACTACCCACACCTTCGCCAGACACCGTGCACAATATTTCGCTGGTAGAGGCCGAAAGGAACTGGAGAGTCGCTTCGAGAGTATAACTACCCCATATCCCAAATCTCCGCCTCCCACTTTCACCATAATTAATGATAAGGGTCTCTTCGAGATTCGGCCCCGGCAATTCGGCGACGCGTATATACCCCCGCTTGATAAGGAAACCGGAGATCACATCAGCGGGGTTTGTACTTTTTTGATGAGTCGTTCCATAAGTTCCGTAGCCGGCATTGTAGATTGACGTGGTGGTTCCGGACTTTTCACCAGTAGGCGTAATGTAAAAATACTTGTATCCATCCAGGGACTGCTTTGAATCCACGTTGACTGGAAGAAGCTTGACGCTCCCGCAACCAGTAAGCGAGACTGTAGCTAATATGATGAGAGACAGATATATCCGTTTCATAGTGTTGTAAAAAAACGACTAATCCACATGAATAAGCAGCCCGGACACGATGTAGGCATTAACAATCCCGGAGTCTGAGCGACGTACATCAATTTTGAAATTGCTGATGCCATTAGCACCACGAGCTCTGGCCTCGGCTACAGCCATTGCCAGTAATTCGTCACCGCTGATACGTTCGAACCGCAAAGCTCCCCGGTTTTGGGAATAGATACCGTCCGTACTGATCTTCGAATTCGTATGGCCGATTGCCGGCTGAATCTCGATGAGAAGATCGCCCAAGACCTTATGCTGCATAGAACAGACATTCGGGCTGATCCACATGTCCGGGAATGCTGTGTAATCTGAATAATACACATCAGTTTGACGCTCGCGCGTCAGCGAAGCGCAGGATGCCGCCATCAAGGCGACAAATGCAAAAAGAATAAAACGTTTCATTATAATCACATTATGTTATTCATTCAAATGACCCCAATTTTATCAATCTCCTTCATAATCCGGTCGGTCTGCTCTAAGGCGTAAATGATACGTCCGTAGTGCAGGATGTCCTGGTAGTCCAGTGCCCGGCCTTTGCGGTCCTTGAGCCATTTCTGGGCAGGCTGGTAGCCGCCGATATAGAAGTTCCAGGCGAGCTCGGACACGTTGCCGAAGTATTGTTCCTTATTGATGAACACCTTGCCGTCGGCATAGGACACCTTGTCGACCAAGTTATCTCCCGTGACAGGGAAGGATACGACACGCGGCCAGGAGCCGGCATCTTCCATCAAGTGCAGCCTCCGCATCTCAGCACCCTTTTCGGCCAGGCGATGGAACTGATTGGCGTCCTTGGGATATGGGATGCGAGGGAAGTCAATCTTCAAGAACTCCTTATAGGTCTCACAATATGAAGGGCTGTGAAGTATAGCATACAGATAATCAATCAAATCTAGCGGTGCAACTGAATTCTGAAGTGTATTACAAAAATCCTTAATTATATGTTCCCTTATGTTGAGCACTTTTGTTCCGTCATCTAAATAAATATAGAGAGGAAATATTGGGCCACTACCAAATTTTTTTGCAGAACCGGTTAAGTTACACCCCGTAGGAATATTGGAAACAAAACAATGCTGGAAACTTATTGGGACTTGTCTTGGCGCAATAATCCCCAAATTGGGATAAAGCATACTACTCATCAATTCTGCTGCTGGCCGCCTTTGCAAAAAAGTATCATAATAGCAAGCACGAATATCAAAAGGACGGTAATGGACAGACACTATCTTCTTGCAATCAAAAGACGCCTGCATAAACTTTGTGCGAAAACGATAATTGTCTGAGTCTTCAATATTATACTTACGGACAGCCTCTTCCTTATCACTAAATGCGATACTTAATCGATCACGCAACCCGGCTGTATCAAAATCTAAGAAAAAATCATCTTTTCCTGTTTCAATACCATTGTTATACTTGATAAATAGATCAGTTATCTTGAGGTAGTTAAGATATTCTTTGCCAGTGTCTAAGTCTTTGGGTATAAAGAAGAAGTTAGGTCTCGAAACCGATATTGGTTTACAAATTGACTCAATAGTATGGTGACATAAATACTCGTATTTTGAATTACGATCGCCGAAAAGGTCTTCGTAAAATACATCAGCCATGTTATCTAAGTTTTTCTTCTTATACTTAACAAAAATACCAATAGACACCCCCTGCATAATATCAAACACATTTTCGTCAGGATGTCCTTCTTTTGACGTTTCACCACTCAATGAATACCCATGCAAATTCAAAATGAAAATCTTATTAAAAGACTTGAGTAGGCTTAAACGCATTTGTCGATGGACAATACCGCCCAAATAACTGTTGTTTGTGATAAATGCCAAGACGCCCTCTCCGTTCTTGTCTATAAAATACTGACCAAGACGTATAAATTTGACATAATCATCCGACAAGGCTTGTATATTCTTTTCATTAAGATCACTTTTATAGGGTTCAACCAAATGATTGATCCATTTGTTATTATTTTGGCTACTTATCGAATACGGCGGATTCCCGATGGCCACCATGACGGGCGTTTCCAACTTTACGCGATTCGCCTCATTTGCCTCGTTTGACAACCAACTGGCGAACAGCGTAGACGCCCTCGGCGTTCCTTCCTCAAGTGAATTCGTCAGGAAGACATTCAGCCGTCGATTAAGCTCGTTATTGTATCCTGTCGCTTTCAGCATCAACGAAAGCTTCAGGTGAGCAATGGTGTACGAAGCCATCAGAATCTCGAAACCGTGGATGCGCGGGATGAGACTCTTCTCAACATAGGACGGCCACATACCCTCCATACCGTCGAACTTGTCCCGTATCTGGTTAATGATCTCCGCCAGGAACGTGCCCGTACCCGTCGCCGGGTCGAGAATCTGCACGCGGTGAACCTTTACCTGCTCGTGCTTCATGCCGTCCTTGCTGCGCTTGTCATAAGACTGCTCGACAACACGGTCTATGGTGACCATGGAATCGTCAGCGAGCCCCATCGGAAGGCCGAACTCTTTCTGCAGGATCTCGTCCACGGACTTTACGATGAACCTCACGACCGGCGCCGGCGTATACCACACCCCTCGTGCCTTACGAAGCTTGGGATCATATTCCGCAAGGAAATCTTCATAGAAATGCACGATGGGGTCGTCATGTCGCTTGTTCATGCCGTAGTTGGCCATGATTTTCTCCGCATCCGTCACGGCAAACATCGCCACCAGGTCATCCACAATCCATGCGATACTCTCGTCAAGGTCATACCCGGCGATGCTTTGGAATATCTGGCGAAGGAACGGATTGGATTTTGGAATGAGGTTCGCCGCCTCCTGCCTGGAAAAGTCCTCCGGCGTGGCGTCGTTCAGGCGTGCCGTGAAGAGCCCGTACACAATGGTCTGTGCATAGATATCGGCAAATTCCTCAGCCTTAAGATCGTGAATCAGATAAGCCCTAAAGGCGGCGAGCTGGGCGGCGATGCTGTTCTGCGAATCCTCGCCGGCAAGCAACAGCCGCTTATTAACAGCTTCTGCCAGAAGATGCGCCTTTGAGGCCATATGCCGAGCCAGCACCGAAGAAGAAGTTATCTTCTGCCGTCCGCCGGTAGCGAGAAACCGGACCATCTCCTCGAACTTCGGCTGGCCGTCCGATACGGCTACGATACGGTTTCCGTGAACATCGGCAATACGGACGCTCTCACACCATTCTCCACCGATGAACATGTGGAATACGAGGTAATCCGTAAAGACGATGCGGTCCAGGGATTCCTTGTAGCGGTTGAACTGCTCCTTGTGCTCGCGCCGGCCCTCTAGGTCATGATCGTTGATATCCTTCGCCTCGATAAAGGCGAGAGGGATATTATTCCTGGTAATGACGTAATCCGGAGCCCCGCACTCGATGCGGCCAGGTTCATTCGTCACGACGAAATCCTTGAGAATCTCCTGCAGGTACGATGCCAATGCTCCCCTGAAACTATGCTCTGTGGTGTTACCGACGGAGTAAAGCCGATCCAACTCCTTGATGTATTCTTTATAGACCATATTAATCGATGTACTTTTTCTTCAAGGTTGAGAGTTTCATATGTCTACCTCGATAATTGACAACAGGATCAGAAGGGCGCCTGCGGACCGGCGTGGGAACTTTCTTTACCGGAAAACATGCGCATCTCGTACGTTTCGTGACAATATCACGGCCGGCCAGTTTTCGCTTTCGTTCGATTAAACTAACATTTCCATCGAACAACCCTTCTGCGGTAGTCATCTCTTCAGTCGTCAGATCTGGGAAAGCCCATGCTCCCAAAGGAGTCTTATGCAACACAACGACTACTTCATAATTCCGGTTGCATTGGGGGCAGACACAGGACTCCTTGACAAGAGACTTGTAAGTGTTCTTTGTGTTGTATCCGGCACAAACCCTATTGCAACAAAGAAAAACCTTGGACCTCTCGGCAATTACAGCATCAATATCATTCAAATCAAGGCTTTCATCACGATCCAAGTCTACGGTAACCATAACAATACCGTTTTCTTTGTAATACGAGACGGCTTGCTCTTCTGGGGAATGTGTAACGACGACCTCAAAAGCGACGACGGGGTTTCCTTCCTTGTCCAACAGCGCCACATCAGGCCGGCACGGGCCGAGATCGTGTTCTACCTTGACGGATGCTACGGAAAGAAGCAGGTCCCCGCCCTTAAACCTTAGGCCACAGTCAGGGCAGGTCCAGGAAAGAGAAAAGCCTTTTCCTTCAACGAGCAGGCACTCGAACAGTTCCGCCGCCTTTATTTTGAAGATAGCATGGAGCGTACTTTCGTTCGTGCAGTGGCCTCCGTTGATATGAGCGAAATGATGGCGCCGGACCTCTCCGTGCCGGAACTTCAGGCGTTCACCGCATTCGGGACAAAAATATGCCTTCCCTTTGACCACCTCTCGCACATTGACAACTCGGCCGGAATCATCGAAAGCATATCTTATAAGGACATCTTTCCCCATCGCATCATCTTTCTTGAAGTGTATCAATGACACAAATGTATCAAAATAAATCGGGAAATGCAAATTTATTACACTTCCCGTTGTGTCAATTTAAATCAAAGGTTTATTTCAATACTTCAGCTATTCGTCCTCCCCGGAACCTGGTGTCAGTACCAGATTGTCGGATATGTGTATTCCGTAAGAAACATTTCTTTGTTTTCCGTCCTGAGGGACAAGGATGCCAGCATCAACCATGGCCTTGACATCGCGCTCTGCCGTATCTACCGAAACCCCAGCTTGCTTAGCCCAGTTCTTGACTGTCAACTTTCCGATGTACCCGTCGAGATAGATGTTCAGGACTTTCTTCTGGCGGTCGTTGATGGCAGTTTGGGAATGTATTTGCCAGAAGATGGCTTTATTGAAAATGGACGAAAGCATTTCCTCTGCGCCCTCGATGGCACGCAGCATGCAGTCCAAATACCAATCTATCCATGCCGTGATATCGCAACTTCCCTTCTGGCACCATTCCAGGATATCGTTGTATTTTCGCTTCTCCTTGTTGATCTGGCGGGAAATGCTGAAGTACCGCATCGTAGAATTGTCCGCCTGGCTCAGTGCCATATCGGCGATGGCCCGGCTGATACGGCCGTTCCCGTCATCAAACGGGTGGATGCTCACGAACCAGAAATGCGCTACTGCCGATTTCACATAGTCTTTCGGCGTATCTTCAGAATTGAACCAGGCAAGGAAGCGCTTCATTTCTGCTGGCACACGCTCCGGCTCAGGCGCGCGATAATGGATCTTCTCGCAGCCCATGGCGCCGGACTCAACGTTCATCGGATCAACGCGGTATCTACCAACATTGATGATCTCCATTCCGCTACGCCCTGTGGGGAATAGGCAGTTGTGCCAGCCAAAGAGTCGCTCGTCCGTCAAAGGCTTGGTATAATTCGTTACAGCATCTAGCATCATTTCAACGACGCCTTCCACATAGTGGGAGGGCTCCGTCTCATTGGTGATGCGAACGCCCATTCTGCGGGCGACGGAAGAGCGAACCTGATCCGAGTTCAGCACCACATTCTCGATCTCAGAAGAAGCAACGATGTCGTGTGTCAATGTCTCCACGGCCGCCTGCTGCTGCACGTCAAAACCAATGGCAGACAAACGCCCCTGTAGGAATCCAGCGGCCTTGTTTACCTTTATCAACTTCTCTCCAATGCTGGCCCTGTCCCATGTGAAATTCGGCCACTCTGTTGTTTGATGGATGTACATACTGCACGCGATTTTTTGCAAATATAATCATTTGCGGATTACAAACCGCAGGAAATGCGGATTAAAATCCGCAACGATAAAGGAAGGAATTCTAAAAAATAACCTAAAACGTTTTTCGAACAGTGCATTGTGAACCTAATTTTGCGGTTATCCCAAAAAAGTTATACTTTTGTAAAGCCGCGAAAGTGGCGACATAAACAACGCTGAGTCCGGGTCGGAAATCGGGAAATTTTTGAACACAGGATTAGGCGGCAACTTGCTTTGTGTCAAGAGCCTTACATCGTGTCGTAAGGCTCTTTAGATACGAGTGTGGGGCTGTTCCTATGTGTTCCGGTTTTCCCGAACCTCCGACCCTAGGGACACACCCCACACTTTTTTTAACCCATATCAAATATGCAAAAGTTATTCGCGAACAAGAACAAACTGGTCCCTCCCAAGGAGGACCAGGAGAACGGCCTTCTGCCCCTGGACTCAATTACCGGAACCCTGATATCTACCGACATTCGGCGTGGAAAAAGTGCTTCAAGGTTTTGGCTCGTTTTAAAAATCAAGAGGGACTACAATTACGTCGATGTGTTTTTTGACGCACTCAATGCAAGCGATATGGATATCGACCGATATAACCTCCTCCGCGGGAAAGCTGTTACCGTCAAGAGTGTCAATGAAATCCCCGAGATAGAGCCTGTGGGCATTGAATCCGAGGAGAACATCCGGGCCATTCTCCTGAAGGGCGTCGCCGCCGGCAACATCAAGATGGAAGACATTCCGGCCCTGCTCAAGTTCGCCAATGGGGAGGACGTCCCATTCGAGATGTGGGACCTGCTCAAGCAACAGATCGAAAACGAACGCCTCGCGAAGGTAAAGGAAGATGTCGCCAAAGAGGCCGACTCGCTCAAAGAGGCAATCGAACATGAAAAAGACCGGCTGCATCAACTCAGAAAATTACTGAGCGAGGTCAATGCCGAAAAGGAAAGGATGCTCCAAGAGTTGTACTCGGCGCTGATGTTTCTGCAGGGAAACGATCATCTGGAAGGAAGCCAATTCGGCTTTTCGGCTGCGGCCTCTAGCCAGTCAGAGAATCTCGTTTCCATAGGCAAAGGATACAATGAACTCATCGCTGCTTTCGAAAAGTTTAGGACCAAGAAAGGTGTCTACGTCGTCTGCGAGGACAAACTCCACCTCATTCACGATGCGTACCTCGAGAAGGGCGGCCGCGCGTTCCTGCTCGGAGATTCCAAGGAATACCTCCGAACCAAGCCTGAAGAAGTCAGGAAGCTAATTGACAAGCTCATGGACCTATATTCCGTCTATCGAAGCGTCAAATGACTCGCCACTCATTACAACTAAGGCAGTGTAAGCACCCTCATAGACCCAAGAGGGCCCTGTAGAGCACATTCATATGGAAGAAAGCTGGCTCTTGAGCCACTTTAAACTATTACACTTTTTTTACCTGCTGCATTGGGCGTTTTTCATAAAAAACCCAATCCAGAACCATACGATTGGCCTCATCGACCTTTCTGCGCCAGTCAGTCCTAAGATAAGTCGATGTAACATCAACCGTATGATGGCCTAAAGCAGCAGCTATCACCTCTCGTGGGATATCCAGTTCCTCCTGTGCGATTGTCGCCCAAGACGTTCGCGCCGAGCCAATACAGATGCCTGGAAGAATAGCCTTTCCATTGCTCTTTTTGCCCGATACGCGAATCAAACCAACTTTCCTTAGGTTTTTCGACATTCGGTTGAAATATGTTTTATAGTTTGAGCTCCTATCAAGGATATTGACAAGCCTGCCGTTCACTCCCCTATACTTATTAATCAATTTCTGAGCTTCAAGTTCTATCTTGACAGAGTATGGTTTATGGGTCTTCATCCTGACATAGTTTAATCTACCTCGATCCGCTTCGGCGGCGTAAGCTAGATCCACGCAGTTTATCCCGATTAAACAGAACATTAATTTAAACATATCGACCGATTCGCGTTGACCTCCTTCATAGCATTCATAATTAAAGAATGTTCTCAATTCTTTTGCCGTATATGATTTATCCAAAGTCTCTTCCTTCTTAATCACAAACTTTCGGAAAGGGTAACACGTTGTGATTCCCTCGTCAATAGCAGAATTGAACACAGCTCGAATATCTCTAAGATGTCTACTCGCAGTGTTTTGTCTCTGAGTAATAAGACATTCATGCTCAAAAGACTCTAACCATTTTTTATCAATATCGGAAAAAGAGAGGATTTGGGGATCAATATCATGCGCGCGGCAATATCTGATAACTTTATTGTATGTATCTCTGTAAAGAGTACGGGTGCCATCGTTTTCAATCGTTTCTAATCGCGCCGAGAAGAAACGCATGAAACTATTTTTCTCCATCGCTATCCTTCTATTCTCCTCCGCTTTCTTTGCCGCCAATTCAGGATCAAGATACTCTTTTAGAATTTGAAGTGATTCCTTAGCTGTTTTATTGACAAACGCTCCATTGTAGGACAGTTCAATGATTGCCCTATCTATATCTCCTTTCTTTGCCGAAAGATAGCTGTTCCAAAATGCTTTTTTAGGGTGATCGATGACAACTCCATTCTTCCACTGAGCACGCATCAACTTCAGTCCTGACGAAAACAATGCCCGAGTACCATTCTTAGTTAATACGAAATACAATGTGAAGAGTCCTTGTTTATCCTCCTTCCGAGTATCCAAATATAAGCTTGCCTTTAGCATAGAATCCCATCATTTACTCACGTTATACTCACATTATTTTACGTATTATTTCGCAAAGTTACAAAAGTTTACTAAAAAAACAAGTGATTTTTCAAGTAGAAGATTTATATAGAACGAACAACGGAAAGAATAAACAAAGAAGGTCAACTTACTATATTTCAGTAAGTTGACCTTTTTGTGATTCCGCCGGGATTCGAACCCGGGGCCCACAGCTTAGAAGGCTGTTGCTCTATCCAGCTGAGCTACGGAACCGGTCCCTCGATGTGCCGAGGGTGCAAAGGTATCGCTTTTTGGCGAGTTGTCAAAAATAATTACTCAATGTCCTTGAAGGCGTACGGGGCATATTTGTATCCACGGGCGTCGTAGATCGGAAGCAGGCCGTTCACGATACGGTCTACGAAATCGTCGTAATCCGTACGGTTGTCATTGCTCCAGGCCACCTCGGCCAGGGCGGCCAGGCGCGGAAGTGCCATGTGCTCGACGTGGTCGAACGTGGCGATGTATTCCGTCCATATATTGGCCTGAATGCCTTTGATGTGGGTCTTTTCGTTCTCGTCGAGCTGGTCGTAGGGATCGAAGGCGTAACATTTGCGCAGCGGCAGGTTGCCGCCGATACCCAGCGGCTCGCCATTGCCCTTCGGGTCTCCGGTCTGATAGTAATCGAGATAGAAATGGCTGTTGGGGGTCATCACCACGTCGTTGCCCATTTTGGCGGCAGCAATGCCGCCCTTGGCGCCACGCCACGACATCACCGTCGCGCTCTGTGACACGCCACCGTCGAGAATCTCGTCCCAGCCGATGATCTTGCGGCCTTTTTCAGCCAGATACTGCTCCACAGTGGTAATCAGATAACTCTGGAGTTCCGCTTCGCGGGTAAAGCCCTTTTCCTTCATCAGGGCCTGGCACTTCGGGCATTTTTCCCACTCTTCGCGGGGAGCTTCGTCGCCGCCGATGTGGATGTATTCCGAAGGGAAGATGTCGCAGATCTCATCGAGCACTTTCTCAAGGAAAGTCACTGTCTCGGGGTTTCCGGCGCAGAACACTTCAGGGAAAACGCCCCAGGTGGTCTGCACCTTATAGGGATATTCGGCACCACGGCAGCCCAGTTCGGGATAGCTGGCCAGCGCGGCGGAAGCGTGCCCCGGCATTTCGATTTCCGGGATGACGGTAATATGACGTTCTGCGGCATAGGCCACCACATCGCGCATCTGGTCCTGCGTGTAGAAACCGCCGTACGGCACACCGTCATACTGGTTCGAGCCATAGTGGCCCACCAGCGTCTCGGCACGGACCGAACCGACTTCGGTCAGGCGCGGATACGCCTTGATCTCCGCACGCCAACCCTGATCTTCGGTCAGGTGCCAGTGGAATACGTTGATTTTGTGCAGGGCGATCATATCGATGAACGCCTTCACCTCGTCGACCGAAAAGAAGTGACGGCAGCAGTCGAGATGGGCGCCCCGATAGGCGAAAGCAGGCTTGTCGTGGATCAACACGCCGGGAATCCGGTCACCTCCCTGTTTCTTGACCTGGGCGATGATCTGCAGCAGCGTCTGCTGACCCCAGAAAATAGCGGCGTCAGAGCCGCCACGGATCTTGACCTTGCCGCTGCGTGTATCGAGGATATATTCCTCGGGGGCGAGCTGCTTGTCGATCGGAGCATACAGACGCGGCATCGTGGCATCGGCGGGGATTTTCACACCCCTTCCACCGTATTCGACCGACACGGGATTAGGGACAATGGCCAGTTTGACCGGCGCGGCGGTTTCACCGCCGCAAGCACTGACCACCGTCAACGCGACAGCCGCCAGCAGAAGGAAAAGTCGGAGTTTCATAATAATCTATTTATTACAAGATGCTATTGACGCTTTGCGCTGCGGGCAGCGAGCCCCTCGACGCCGAGCACCAGCGCAACGCCGAGAATGCACCAGAGCGCTGCCGCCCCGTAATGGGGATCGGGCAGCGCTTTTGCACTTTCATTGGCCCACGGCCAGACCTTGACCAGCGAGCCCAGAATGAATCCGAGCAGCACGAGCATCGTCTGCTTCTCGAAACGGGCCAGCAGCCAGTGCAGGAACTTGGCGAAAGCCAGGATGCCCACGACGCAGCCGAGGCCGAAGACGATGAGCACGGGCCAGTTCAGGTCGGCGACGGCCTGCATGATGTAGTCGTACTTGCCCATGATCACCAGGATGAAACTGCCCGAGATGCCCGGCAGGATCATCGTGCACACGGCGATGGCGCCGCACAGGAAAATGAAGAACCAGTTGTCGGGCGTCTTCGTGGGCGAGAGCGTGCACACGATCAGGCCGAGGGCCACACCACCCAGCGTGAAGAGGATCTCCTTGATCCCCCACCCTTTGATATCTTTGAACATCAGGATGGCCGAGGCCACGATCAGGCCGAAGAAAAAGGCCCAGGTCTGGACGGGAAAATGTTCCAGGACATAGGTCATCAGCTTGGCCAGCGAGAAGACGCTCAGCACGACGCCGATGGCCAGCCAGAGCAGGAATGTGCCGTGGACCTGCTTCCAGAAACCCCGAAAGTCGCCCTTAAAGAGCGACTTCCAGGTTTCTTTTTGGGTGAGGCTTCCCAACGCCTCGATGATCTCCTTGTAGATGCCCGTTATCAGGGCAATGGTGCCGCCGGAGACCCCCGGCACCACATTTGCCGCACCCATGAAGAATCCCTTGAGCGCGACAATCAAGTGCTTCAACACGGGCCTACTTCTCGTCTTCGATGGCGGCCTGTGCGGCTGCAAGGCGGGCGATCGGCACGCGGAACGGCGAGCAGGACACGTAGTTCAGGCCTATCTTGTGGCAGAACTTCACGGATGCCGGATCACCGCCGTGCTCACCGCAAATACCGCATTTGAGGTTCTCGCGGGTGGAACGGCCGGTCTTCACGGCGTAGTCCACGAGTTTGCCGACGGCCTTAGTGTCGAGCGTCTTGAACGGGTCGGCGTCGAGAATCTTGTTGCCCAGGTAATCGCCCATAAAGGTGCTCACGTCGTCGCGGCTGAAGCCGAAGGTCATCTGCGTGAGGTCGTTCGTACCGAAGGAGAAGAACTCGGCGGTGCGGGCCATCCGGTCGGCGGTCAGCGCGGCGCGCGGGATCTCGATCA
>JAEEGG010008516.1_pt1 | contig 23254 bp, 13 predicted proteins | sample 9134161 | NCBI WGS metagenome assembly JAEEGG01 (sample SAMN16246543, study PRJNA631951) | gut metagenome | biome: gut microbiome; feature: rumen; material: CR-attached | host: Bos | place: Iran: Karaj | collected 2018-10
ATGGTGGTCAACGTCATTTCCTATGCGTATCCTGAAGGCAAGACGGCAGACATCGAGCTGCTGGCGGAGTCGGACGGAAAGGAACTTACCTTCGTTCTCAGTGATCGTGGCAAGGAGTTTGACCCCACCATGAAGGAAAGCGCCGATATGGATGTCAATCCTGCGGAGCGCGACCTGGGTGGTATGGGCATCTTTATTGTCAAGAACATCATGAACGAAGTAACCTATCAGCGTCTGGAGGGCAAGAATTTGCTCACGATGAAAAAAGACATTCAAGTTTAAAACATTAAAAAATTCAATAATTAAAAAAATCAAAAATTATGACACAGATTATCAAAGAAGGTGGTAAGACCATCATTAAGACAGGTGAGCGTATTGACACCATGAATGCTCCTCAGTTCGAACAAGACATCCAGCCCGCGCTGGCTGACGGCGGCGTAGATCTCGAGATGGACTGCTCAGATCTTACTTACATGGCCTCTTCAGGTCTGCGTATCATCCAGAAAACCATGCGTACTGTCATGCAGCAGAAGGGTCAGTTCAAGATGACCAATGTCAGCCCAGAAATCTATAAAGTGCTGGCAATGACCGGTTTCACCAAGTTTATGAAGGTCGAGAAAAAGGCCTGATAGCATTTCCTGATTAGCGTTTAACGTTTAGAGATTATGGTTTACGCTTTTGTTGTAGCATTAGTCGCAGCTATCGTGCTGGCTTACGCACTGTACACACAGAACAAGGCCAGCGCCAAACAGGCTGAGGAGCAGCAGCGTCTGCTCGACGACTACCAGCAGCGCGTCAACGAACAGCAGAAGCTGCTCGAGGACTATCGTGCGCTGGAGAAAAACTTTGACAATGTTGGCGAAGGTTACGAGCAGGCTTTGCTCGCCTTCGACAAGATGAACGAAGAGCAGGACAAGGCACGTGCCGCTAACGAGGCCCTGCAGAATACCGTCCAGCAGTTGCAGGAGGCTAACAACCAGTTGCAGCAGGACGCTCAGAAGAAGGCTGAGGCCATGAAGCAGGTCGTTAGTGACCTTATGGCTACAGGCGACCAGAAGCTGGCAGCTTTGGCTGGCAAGATTTCCGATTTGGACGAGATTCAGCCCAACCAGGCTCCCTTCGAGCGCACCGATAACATCATGGTCGCTCAGGTGGCCGAAGAGGCTGTGCGCCAGTCGGGCATCGACCAGGCTCAGTACATCAAGTTCAATCAGACGGTAGACCCCGCAGCAGCCGCTACGATGATGTCCACCAATCTGCAGAAGGCCGCACGCTCGCTGGTTCACGTGTTGGACAACGCGCTGAAGTTCACCACCGAAGGCTCTGTCACGCTTGCCGTTACTGTCGATATGGACAAGATGCAGGCCATCTACACCGTCGAGGACACAGGCTCAGGCATTGAGGCTGACGACGCCGAGAAGGTGTTCGAACCTTATGTGAAGCTCAACCAGTTCTTCGACGGACAGGGCATCGGACTCACCGTAGCCCGCAACATTGCCCGTCGTCTCGGTGGCGACCTCGTGCTCGACACCGCCTTTGCTGGTCCCGGAGCCCGCTTCGTGCTCTCACTGCCCATCTAAGACCGAAATTACCAAGAAAAGTAAAAAAGGTAAAAAACCTCCGCCACCTATTCTAACTGCCTGATAGACAGCAGAATGATGGCGGAGGATTTTTTTGTTATCCCTGCTCTCTGCTCCCAGTTCCCTGCTCTTTGCTCTCCGCTCTTTTCTCTTTGCTCGCCGCTCCCTGCTTTTTAGGCCGGACTTAAGCGCCGGTTAAGTCCCTGTTCTTTAATCTGCCACTTAAGTCCTAGGATGCTACCACTATAGTAGCAGTATCATAGCACTTTAGTCCTAGATATCTACCACTTAAGTGGCAGATTCATTAAGTACGGCCTCATCACTGCTTAAGTCCGGTCTCACGACGGCTTAGGTGCGACCTCATTGCAATTACCTCCGTTGCTCAAAAATTCTCCGCCATTATCTTTCTGTCAATCAACGGCTTTACTTACTTGGCGGAGGATTATGCAAAAAAAAATAAAAGGGTTCGGGCTCATCGTTTGGTGGGCCCGAATTTTATTTTGTCATAAAGGTTTCTTACGTGCTACTTACATACGGGGCGGATGTTGTTGCCGTCGGCGCGTGGAGCGGGATCGTCAATGTCGGCTCCCTCGTCGTCGAAATAGAGCACGACAGCAGTTCCTTCGGGGTAGGTGCTAACGCTTGACGACCAGTAGTTACCGCTTTTGCCCACCTCGTGTACCTTCTTGTCCCACCAGGAGCCGGCAGCAGGAAAGAAGATGGACTTGCCATTGATCTTGCTGGTGAACAAGCCGCCCTTGACACCATTCTGGGAGGTCCACTGGTAGGTGCAATTGGCAAGCAGTTCCGCGAAATCGTCAGACGAAGGCATTTGCCACGAACCGCCTAACACAGTATGGGCGACGTCGTACTGGGTTCCGGCAATGTTGCTGCCTATGTCCGTCACAGTCGTGGCTGATGTGCCATACTGATAGTCTTTCCAGGAATAGCTTGTCTTCTCGCTCGTCTCACCCCATGAGTAGTAGCCGCCATAGACGTTTGACTCGTTAATGGCAAGATTTACGTTTGCCCACTTCGTTCCACTGGGCAGTCCGAGGTCGACGGCGGTGATGGTCGTGTCGTCAATGGGGTCGTCGCTGTTTCGCTCGCGGAAATAAACCCGCACAATGTCTTCCACATTGGTAACGATTTCCGTTCCGTCGGTTTTTTCGACCACCATCTCGTATTTCTTCTGACCAAACGCGGCTACCTGCCACAGGCTGATAACAGCTAACAATAGTACTTTTTTCATTTTCAGTTATTTATAAGATGCCTGCTTCTTTGCATGCTCTGCCTGCAAAGATACGAAGTTTCTGCGACATAACAAAATCTTCGAAGAAAAAAATCGGCATAACCTTTGGTTATGTCGCGAAAACTTCGTACCCTTTCGCTACGCGAGAAGTTTCTCTGACCTGAAGGTCTGAGTGTGGCGTTGCAATCTTTCGCTCGAAAAAACAAAGAAAAATGAATTTTCCTTTGGTTTTTTGCTCGCTTATTCGTAACTTTGCAAGCGAAATGTGTATATTGCACACAAGCATAAACTGATCAAGCAGAAATAATAACAATTAAAAACAATAACAACATTATGAACAAAAGATTTTTCAACCAACAAAACCTGACGCGAAGGCTCAGAATGCTTTCCGTCTTGTTTGCAATGCTGCTTATGCCGATAGGGGCGTGGGCACAGACTACCTATCAAGGAGGTGACTATACCTCTACTAATGGTTCCTGGGGTGACTGGACTGTAACAGGTACCAATGTCGAATTAAGCTCATCTGGTAGTAGTCTGATGTGCTATGTTCCTGCTGGTCAGACGTCAACAATCGAGTTAAGCATGACACAAACGCAGAATACATCAGAAAAACTATGTGCATTAACTTATTCGCCAGGCGGTTCAAGCTATAGTTTGCTTTCTGCTAAGATTGTAAGTATCGATAATCCGACTGAATATACTGATTTTACGACGCAATTAAAAGTAAATGGTGGCTCTCGCTCTTTTTCTGCCACTACACCTATAGATTGGGGAGTGGGGAAGAAATTGGTGCTTACTTGCCAATTAGAAAACACGACAAATACGGCTGTAACAAGATCTATTTCTGGTGCAACAGTCACTACCGGCACACCATATGACCTTGTTGTTGATGGTAGAACTGTAACAACAGCAAATAAAGACTGTGTTACGGGAGGTACAACTGATTGGAATGGGCAAACATATGTATCCCATGTTTCTTATGACCCCACGAGTGGTAAACTGAATCTGTGTAAAGCTGACCTTACTGGTCCGATTCAACTTGGAAGCAGCATGAATTCGCTGACTATCGACATCAATGGCGAGAGTGATATAACAACGACGGATGCGGCAGCGATAATCGCTGAAAGCGCAGCCAGTATTACATTTACTACTTCATCAACAGGCTCACTAAATTTAAAAAGAACCGATGGTACAGGACTGGTTGGTAGCAATATTACGCTCAGCTATAATGCGGGGTTGTCTGCAGTCATAGTCGCCCCCACAACTGTGAGTACTTTGGCTGACGCCACGGAAGCCACTATTAAAAACTCATATAATATTACCGTTGCTGGTGTAATGGTGACGGAAGCTAATGCAGGAAACATCACTGGCGACAATATAAGTGGAACGGTCAGTTACGATGTAGAGAACAAGATCCTGACGCTGAACAATGCGAACATTACTGGTAATATTCTGAGGACTAATTCTGATGACCTGACAGTTAACTTGGTCGGCTCCAACGAGATTACAATAGCGAATGCGAACGATTATGTTTTTGTTGGCAATGCAACTGAGGCTTCTCCAAAGTTGACATTGACAACTGATAAATCTGCACCTGGTACGCTTAAGGTGAATGGTTTAGCAAGTAAGACCTCTATTGCATCTGGTTGGTCTTCATCTTCTTCTTCGACATTTGTATATGCATCAGATGGTTACCCTGAAGATGGTGACTGGTGGGTCCAGACACATGATACTTATATGGATATTGTCTTAAACAGAAAGTATGATTTATGGATAAATGGAACGCAATACTGCGCTGCTAATATAGAACCTGCTTCAGGAGCTAAATTCGTACCAGAAGAATCAACATTGGAATACGGCTATCATGGAACTTACTCATTCACGAGCAGTCTTCCTGCATTGAAAGTGAAGGTGACAGCCGAAGATGCCCAAATGGGTACAATCACATTCCAATCCAAAGGTGAAGTGACATCGGGTACGCTGACTTTTGAGGCAAAAGATGCAGATGGAAAATATAGCCTGTCATTGAGTAGTAATGATGGAGGACCTGCGATTTCGGGTTTCAGTTCTGTGAATTTTACAAGCCCGATGCATCTAACTGATCCTGCGACGGTTGCTGACTTAGCGACAGCTTCGTATGTATCGATTGCAAATTACGACTCTTATAATTTGCAAGTTGGCGATATAAATGTCACAAGTTTGAACGCAGATAATATTTTGAATGACGCCAATGCAACAGTAAAGTATAATTATGAAACAAATACACTGACACTGAATGGTGCAACAATCAATGGAGGTATATTTTGTGGACGCGATGTCGCTTTTACAGTACATTTGTTAGGTAATAATGTCATTGACGGTCAATATAACGAGGCTACTAGTGGAGATTGGACAATCTTTGCTGAAACTTGTCCAAAACTGATTTTCACTACCGATGAGAATGCCCCCGGAAAACTGGTAATGAAGAATACTAAGCCCAACGAAGGAGGTTATCCTCAATACTATGAGGGCTATGATGAAGTGGAATATGCAAGCGGCCTATCTGCAGCAGATAATGATACTGGTAATAAGCAACTGATAGCCTCTGCTCCAGTGATAAGTCCTGCAGAGGGTGTCTACTGGCCTACCCAGCAATATACGATAACAGGACTTTCTGGTGCGACATTAAAGTATTATTATAGAGATACTGTTACGGATCCTTTTGTTGAGACGACCGCTTCGTCATTTACAATGGAAAATATAGGACGTCATCTTGTGCAAGCCGCACAAACGCTTACTGTTGATGGAACATCGTTTGAAATGATAGGTGGTGATAAAGTCTATATTGTACGCAATGCACTGACATTTGATTTGCCTACAGGAATATATGGCGGTACACAGAATGTAAAAATTGAGAACCTTCCCGAAGGATATGACAATACATATGATTATACTCAGGTTTGGTATTATCTGGGTGACGATGAGGATAACCCCGTACAATACACTTCTGCTGACCAGACGATTGCCGTATCTGAATCTACAAAAGTAACAGCTTACATTATCGACGGTGACTCAGGCAAACAATTCAAGAGTAAAAAGACTGAGGTAGAATATACCATAAAGGCTAATCCGAATCTACGCTTTACTTATATACAGACAAATGTAAAAATGGGTGAGACTTTCTCTCAGGAAGTTTTAAGCGATATGCCAACAGCTCCAGTGGTAACTTGGAGCAGTAATCATCCAGAAATAGCTACTGTTGATGAAACAACGGGTGTGGTTACGCCTGTGGCAGTTTCAGCGACAAACGCGACGATTACAGCCACTTTTGCCGGTGATGACACCTATGCTCCGGCTACAGCGTCTTATGATGTAACAGTTGCCCAGGGTAAGGATTATCTTTCTATTAATTATAAAGGGGAAAACATTCCTTTGGCAAAAGTCAGGGTGACGAAAGGCAAAACGCTTAACATCAAGGAAAATTATAATCTGATTTGTCCTGCGGAACTTGTATCAGATTTGACTTGGACTCCTGATGCCTCAACCATAGCAACTGCGGCTGATGGTGTCGTAAGTGGTGTTAGCTGTGGCAATACAAGGATTGTTGTTGCTTTTGAAGGTAATGACAATTACGCGGCTGATACTTATGAGTTCTACGTTGATGTAGCACCTCTTGCACCGACGATTGAACTTGAAACCGGTACTTATCTGAGCACGCACGCCCCGATTACGATTACGAAGGAGAATATTGCCAATACTGCCATCAGCTATACGTGGGATGACATTACAGGTAATAATAATGCAACATGGAAAAATTACACTGATGACGGTGTGACATTCCAGGGAGGAACCCTGTCGGCTAGGGTAGAGTATTATGATGCCGAGAATTATAATACAATCTATAGTGACACCGTATCTGTTGCCTACACAGTTATCATAGACCCAGAGTTGAAGTATATGCAAGGTGCAACAGCCGTAACGACTGCTGAGTGGACGCTCGGTAAGGACGATAATACGGCGCTGCCTGTGCTGCAGAACACACACAGTGTGGCTGTGACGTATGAGAGCTCGAATACGGATGTGGCTACGGTGGCTACTGACGGAACGGTGACAGTTGTCGGCATAGGTACGGCAACGATTACTGCGACGTCTGCTGCGACGTCTGAGTATGCAGCAGGTGAAGCGTCCTATACGCTGACTGTTAACCGCCAGCTGACCGTTAGCTTCAGTGCTTCGAACGAGTGGGCAACCTATTATGGTAGTGAGAATCTGTCAACGCCTGAAGGTTTGAAGGCTTATCAGGTGACAGCGGTTGAAGGCGCAACAGTAACGATATCGGAAATTGGTTATATTCCCGCGAATACTGCCGTACTGCTGCAGAATGTTTCTAACAACAATACATGGTCTAACATTCCTGCCAGCGCGTATACGGGTGCTACCTCGACGTTTAACAATAAGCTGATAGGAACGGCATCGGCTGTTGACGTGAGCACTATCACAGGCGGAACGGTGTATATATTGGTTAACAATATGTTTAGGCGTTCGACGAGTGGTTCGATTCCTGCCAATCGCGGCTATCTGGTGGTTGAGCCTTCGGCTGTCAACGCTGGTAACGCCCCGCAGCTGAGCATCAGCATTGGCGACGATACTACCGGTGTCCAGACGTTGAACGTTGAACGTGGAACGTTGAACGACGATAGTTGGTATACGATAGACGGTCGCAAGGTCAATGGTCAATCGTCAATGGTCAATGGTCAATTAAAGCCGGGTCTCTACATCGTGAATGGAAAGAAGGTTTTTATCAACAAAAAGTAATAGGAGGACATGATGATGAAACAATATATGAAATCAGTAATGACAATGGCCTTGATGCTTCTGTTTACCTCAGGAGCATGGGCTGCCGACGTGACTATTAAGAAGCAGCTGAACGGTACGGCTACTGAGACGGGAACGGCGACAAAAAGCATCAGTGAAGGTGTGTGTACCCTGACGGTAACGCCCCCCGCCGGAAGCTATGTGACCAAAGATTTTATCACGGCATATGCAGTTTGGAATGGTAATATGGCACAGACTCCTCGCCGCGATCCGGGATTGGTAGATAATCCCATTGCGGTAACGGCGTCGGATGCTAGTGCTGACCCCAGCGGCGAGACGAAATATACGCTCACAATGCCTACTGACGGCAGTGATGTCGAGGTAACGGTCAACTTCCAGTCGCGCAAGCTGCTGACGCTGGATATGGTTGAAGATATTGACGATTTTATCTTCAACTGGGAAGGTCATGAACCGGAATTGACGATTTTCTACGAGGATGCCGATGGGGAGGTCGAACTGGAAGAGAATACGGACTATACCGTTGAGTTATCGGACACCGTGAATGCCGGTACGGCTAAGGCAACGATTACCGGTAAGGGTATCTACACGACCATCAGTGATGGTGCCACGTCTATCGTAAAGACGTTCACCATCAATCCGATGGATTTGTCGAACGAAGGAATTGTTGGCGAATTGACTGCTACCAATTTTGTATATGACGGTGAAGAACACATGCCTGCGTTGGGCGGAATATCCTATAATAACCACGATTTGGTAAACGAAGTGGACTATTGGACAGCGTATCCTGACAGCGTCAATGCTGGTATTGGTAAGGAGACTGAAGTGGGTGGTGCAAGTGGTCCCAGATGCGAGATCACTGGTAAGGGCAACTTCACAGGTAAGGTAATCAGGTATTATACCATCGACCAGGCCGACTTCAACGTTGAGATTGCTGATATTCCGGAGCAGACTGCCACTGGCGAGCCGATTGAACCGGAGCTGACGGTGACGTTTAAGAATACAAATAACAAAACAATCACTGTCGATGCCAGTGACTACACGGCAGATTACAGCAACAATGTGAACCCCGGAATGGCAACGGTGATACTGTCGTCGACGGGCAATAACTTCAAAACGGAGCTGACGCAGACGAAAACGTTTATTATTAACGGCATCAAAGACTATCTTTCTATCAAGGACGGAGAGGCTTTCTTGTCGAAACTCAGAGTGACGAATGGCAATACGTTTGACGTCAAGGCGCATTATCAGGTGGTTTGTCCTGAGGACATCCCAGCGGCGAATTTGACTTGGGAATCTGCTGACGATGATGTTGTATCAGTTGACAATGGTGTGCTTACTGCTGAGGGATATGGTAACGTAAAAATTACTTTGTCTTACGCAGGAGGTGGCAAATACGAAGAGGATACTTATGATTTCTACGTGGATGCCGCACCAAAGACTCCGACCGTTAGCTTGCCTGCTGGTACTTATCCGTCGGATCAGGGCGCGATTACGATGACCAAGGAGAATGTCGCCGGCATGGCCATCAGCTATACGTGGGATGACATTACGGGTGATAATGATGCTACATGGACAGATTACACGGATGACGGTGTTGTGTTCCGGGAAGGAACCTTGTCGGCAAGGGTAGGGTATACGCCTGCAGCCGGTGGTACAACGATATATAGCGACACCGTCTCTGTGGCTTACACGGTTTTGATTGATATTTCCACTTGTACGGTTACCGGCAATGATGACCAGACTTATAAGGGCTCGGCCTACACTCCTGAGCTGACGGTTACTCCTGCAGGAGGTGGAACAGCCTTGACGTTAGACACTGACTATACGGTAAGCTACAAAAAAGGCAACGCTGCCGTTGAGTCAATGATTGATGCTGGCGACTACTCGATAGTCATTACCGCCAAAGAGGGTTCTGCCTATGGAGGTTCGAAGGAAGTGCCCTTCACCATTATCCCGAAGACGATTGTTGCCGACTGGGTGACGCTGGCGCAGGATACTTATGACTATACTGGTGAGGAAGTCAAGGCGGAAGTGAAAGTGACGGACAGTGACAGGGGTGTTGACCTGACGTTGGATACCGACTTTACCGTAGCCTATTCGAACAATGTCGCTGTCGGTACAGCTACGGCATCAGTGACAGGTACAGGCAACTATACCGGCGGACCGTTTGTCAAGAGCTTCGAGATTGGCTATAGGGTGTCCGGTGAGCAGTTGGATGAAGCGATTGCTGGTCATACTTATGGCACTTACTATAACAATGAAACCGACACTTATCTGCCTGACGGCTATTCGGCATATTTCATTACGGGAGTCTCGGGAACGACGGCTACCACGCAGTCGCTTACCTATATCCCGAAGGGATCGGCGGCGATAGTGGCAAAGACGGCAAGCACGGGTGCTACGGCTCCAGGCGCAGGCAACATGATGATTCACATGAGTGCCGATACGGATGTCACCACGATGGCCGGAACCATCTACGGACTCTATAACGGCAAGCTGATGAAAGTCACTATGGGTACGATTGCTGCCGGCAAGAATGTGCTGCAAGTGGCTGGCGGCAGCGGTGCTCCCGAACTGAGCATCAGCATTGGCGACGATACCACCGGTATACAGACGTTGAACGTTGAACGTGGAACGTTGAACGACGATAGCTGGTATACGATAGACGGTCGCAAGGTCAATGGTCAATCGTCAATGGTCAATGGTCAATTAAAGTCCGGTCTCTACATCGTGAATGGAAAGAAGGTTGTTATTAATAAATAATGTACGCGCGATATGAAACACAATATGAATAGAATCTTAACCACAATGGCCCTGCTGGTGTTGACAACCATGACGACATGGGCAGAGCAGAAGGTGAATGTCACCATTACTCCCGCGAATAGCGGTACGGTGACTTATGCGATAAGCAACGGAGTATGCACACTGACGGCTAAGCCTGCTGACGGTTACTACCTCACCGTTGACAACCTGAAGGCTGTGGCAACGCTCGACGGTGGTGCGGTGCAATCGCCCAGACGAAGAATTGACGTCGTTGACGGCACACCGATAACAGTCAGCCACGCAACGGGCGACGACCCCAGCGGGGAGACGACCTATACGCTGGCAATGCCTGCGGACGCCAACCTGAACGTCGAGGTGACTGCCGAGTTCCAGAGCCGCACGAGCATTGAGGGCGCTACCGTTACGGTGGTTGTGCCCGAGGGTGGCATCATCTACAACGGTGCGGAGCAGAAACCCGCTATCGCCTCTGTCGTGCTTGCTACCGGTGCGACGCTGACGAGTGCTGACTATGCGGTGTCGGGTTACGCAAACAATATCAATGTGGGTAATAATGCCGAAGTGACCGTCACCGGTAAAAGTAAATACAAGGGCTCGGCAACGGGTACGTTTACGATTGGCAAGGCAGATTTCTCGATGGTGACGATTGGTGCTATTGCAGACCAGACGTTTACGGGTGCTGAGATTAAGCCTGCAGTGACGGTAACGTTCAACGGCAAGTCCGTTTCTGAGGATGAGTATAACGTAGCCTACAGCGACAATGTCAGTGCCGGCACGGCAATGGTCACGCTGACGTCGAAGGACAAGAACTTCTCTACCGCAAAGACGAAGACAGCTACGTTCAAGATTAATCCGGCAGAGGCAACGTTGTCGTTTGACAAGACTGAGCTGAGAGCTGCTGTCAACGAGACACCCGAATGGCCCGTATTGTCTAATCCCCAAGGTGTGAATGTAGCCTATACGAGCTCGAGACCGGAAGTGGCTGAAGTTGATAAGGATGGTTTGGTAACGATGAAGGGTACGGGTACGACCATCATCAAGGCTGCTGTCAACGACCCCAACTATCAGGGTGCTGATGCCAGCTATAAGCTTATCGTGACAAGTAAAGCATACAAGCTGAAGATTAACGGTCAGGTGGTGACAGAAGAAAACCGTTTGCAATTGTTTGATAAGTCGGTGATGTTCGACGGTGTGGCTACGCTGACGCTGACGAATGCCCACATATCGGGTATCGAGAGCGGACTGGATGCGTTGGAAATCTATGTCATTGGCGATAATTTCATTGAGTCGGAAACCGCGTACGCCATCTGGGATATGACAGGGGGCGAGCAGTCTCTGTATATTTATACTGATATGACGGAACCGGGTAGACTGGAGTTGCACAGTAAAACGCAGGTGGTATCAGGATTCAAGGAAATCTCCATCAAGAAACCGATGACCATCATAGACCCCGACTATATATCATACCTCAATGAAGAGGATGTTACGTATGTGCTGTTGGGTTCTCCGTTGGATCCTATTGTTGACGACGGTAACAAGAATAACAATGTCGACTACGGCCCTGGAGGCCCTAAAGATCCACTGACGAATGTCGTTGTTGACGACGTGCTTTATACGCTGAACGACTTGCAGGAGCCGGGCCTCGATGACGATGGTACTTACAATGGTATGTTGGTTATCAACTCCACCATGACTGATGGTGATGTGGAGAACGCCATCAAAATGGTTCCTACTACTGATGAGTATGCCAAGACCTTCAAGGGTATCACGTTTATGGTTCCTGCCGGTTCGGGTACTATCACCATCACGTTAGTGACGCAGCCGGGTCACGCCCTATGCGTAAAGGTAGGCAACATGCCGGCAATACCCATACAGACTAAAGGCGATACTATTACATACACTCAAGATTATTCTTGTACGTCGGCCACCTATGTTTATGTATATCACATTCTGGTGCCTGGTGCAGCGAGTGCTCCCGCTAATGGCAATCACCGCATTGGTCCTAAGGCAACAGTATCAACTGGTGTTACCGGACTGTCTGTAAAGGCCCTGAGCGTGGATACACCTCCGAAGGGAATGGCTAACTACCTGAGCCTCTCGAGAGACGACCTTAGGATTCCTGAGGGCGGTGTCGGACATATCGTTGTGATTAACGATAAAATTACTGACCTCAACGATGATGCTTTCGCCGATTTGACAGGTGCTACGGTTAGCGCCCCACAGCGTGCTTCCCGGAACAGTGATATCACCTATATCGACCTGCGCGGCACGAGTATCACGGGTAAGGAGTTCAGTCGTGAGGAAGGACCGTTCAAGGGTCTGCCCGAGACAACGTTCGTCTATCTGCCTGCCGGTAACGAGGTCAGCAGCCCGAATATGGTCGTAGGTAGTGTTTGTAATGAGATGTCGCTTGGAGACGGAAATTGTACTTTCGAGTGTGCCGAGGGAGGCTTTACTGCAGGTCGTGCCGTCCTGGAACGTTGGTTCCCTGCAGATGAAAAGTATCCTATCTACGTGCCGTTTGAGATAAAAGATCCTGAGAAATATGGTATGTTCTTTGAATATAACGGTATTTCTGAAGGTATGGCCACAATGAAGAAGACAACAGCGATTGCTGCCAATACGCCCTATTATCTTCAGGCTAAAGAGGGTGGGGTTGACATCATCGAGGAAACTGGTGTCAATGTCAATCCCGTGACCACTATTTCTTCTACAGGTTTAATAGGTACATATAAACCGGAATGGCTTCCGAATGCCTATTTCTATGACAACGAGACAAAGATGTTCCAGAAGGGGGCTGACGTGATGCCCTTTGAGGCATATCTTAATATCGCAGGTTCCGCTCCGCTCAGTGTTTGGTGGGAAGGCGAGAAGAAACCCACTGCCGTGGAGACCATTACTGTTGATGGCAACGACGAGGGTAAGTGGTACTCGCTGGACGGTCGCCAGTTGCAACAGCAGCCTGTCGAGAAAGGCATCTATCTGAAGAACGGAAAGAAGTACATCGTGAAGTAATCTGGGATAGATTTCATACTGGAAGAGGCGGATTTTTAGGAATCTGCCTCTTTTTTTGAAAAAAGTCCCGAAAAAGTTTGGCAGTTTCGCAAAAAGTGATTACCTTTGCACCCGCAAATCAGAAATAGGAACTAATTTGCCGCCCGGTTTTCGGGAAAAAGGAGGTTCCGTAGCTCAACTGAATAGAGCATCTGACTACGGATCAGAAGGTTGTGGGTTTGAATCCCGCCGGAATCACAAAAGAAACGCCATCAAGAGAGATGTGACGTAACGAAATGCGGAAATAGCTCAGTTGGTAGAGCACAACCTTGCCAAGGTTGGGGTCGCGGGTCCGAGTCCCGTTTTCCGCTCCACATGTTGAACAAAAAAGAGCATTAGGACGCTGGGTCCTAATGGTAAAAATGCCCAGGTGGCGGAATTGGTAGACGCGCACGTTTCAGGTGCGTGTGCCGCGAGGCGTGCAGGTTCGAGTCCTGTTCTGGGCACTCTTTTTTATTCACACGTTATTAAATGTTGGAGAGGTGGCGGAATTGGTAGACGCGCTACTTTGAGGGGGTAGTGTCAATTGCGACGTGGGAGTTCGAGTCTCCTCCTCTTCACATCGCGGTTTTAGTTTGCGGAAATAGCTCAGTTGGTAGAGCACAACCTTGCCAAGGTTGGGGTCGCGGGTCCGAGTCCCGTTTTCCGCTCTTTTTTTTATACGGAAAAACAAAACAACCTTTTTAGATGAACTTATATATTCGATACTTTGACCAGGAAGTATTGGTTAAAAATGCAGATGAAGCTGTTGCTTTTCTCTCCGAGATAGAGGAGGTAGGAATGAATCCAATGCTTGAGCGCGACATTCGTGAGTATGTCGACAGTAACGTGATGTATCCCAAGCGTTATAAGGTTCGTCCGCGCGTTTATTTCATCATCATCAAGACCGAGGCAGAATCAATGGTAGACTTTAAGGAGAAGAAGGCCGTGCGTCCTGCTGCTCCTGCTCCCAAGCAGGAACTTCCAGCGCTGGTGCGTCTCACCGAGGAGCGCTTCGGCTGGTATGAGGGTGCGCTCGATTTCAAGCGCGTCGCTGTTGTTCCCGGCACGAATAAGTTCCAGTATCGCGACACGCATTTCGTGGCTCGTTGCAAGGCGGTATCGGGCATGGACTGCTACAATCGCATTGTCGACCACTTGAGCGAGCGTGTGGATCCCCGCAGTCAGTTCCCTTCTGCCAAGGGCAAGAATTTCAAGTTTACTTTCTTAGGACTTTGCAAGTAAGCGCTTATGAATAAGGTGATGTTGATAGGTAACGTAGGTCAGGACCCTGAAATCCGCTATGTCGATCAGGGTGTTGCCGTAGCACGTATCCGTCTGGCTACGACAGAGCGCGGCTATACGTTGCAAAATGGCACGCAGGTTCCCGACCACACCGATTGGCATAACGTCATCCTGTGGCGCAAACTGGCCGAAATCGTCGAGAAATATGTCCACAAGGGCGACAAATTGTATATCGAAGGCCGTATCCGTTATTCTACCTACGACGACAAGCAAGGACAGCGTCGCAGCATGACGGAGATCTGGGCCGACAATATGGAGTTGCTCACTCCGCGTTCATCATCTGCGGCTCCTTCCGAGACAGACGCAACGACTGAGTAAGTATGGACGAATATCTTCAACAATTCTCTCAGTTTTTCGACGGTGTGACGCTGATGTCACCGTCGTTAGGTGCTATTATTGCCGGTGTGTTGGCCTGCCTGTTGTTGCTGGTATCGGGCTTTGCCTCCGGTTCTGAGATAGCATTTTTTTCTTTATCACCGAGCGATTTGAACGAACTCGACGAAGAACGCACTTCCGAGGACGTCAAAATCAAGCAGCTGCGCGAGGATTCTGAGCGGACGCTGGCGACGATACTGATTACCAACAATCTGGTGAATGTCACCATCATCATGCTGCTCAACTATTTCATCGCGCATGTCATTGACTTTGGTGGGTCTTATTGGCTGCAGTTCCTGTTCGTCACCGTTCTGCTGACGTTCCTCCTGTTGCTTTTCGGCGAAATCATGCCGAAGGTCTATGCCGGACAGCACCCGCTCAGTTTCTGTCGTCGTGCCGTCAGTGGCATCATGTTTTTCCGTAAGTTGTGCTATCCCTTTGCGTCTATTCTCATCAAGTCGGGCATCCTGGCAGATAAAATGGTGCGTAAGGAGAGCCACGTGCTCAGCGTAGATGATTTGGAGCAGGCGTTGGAACTGACCGATAAGGACGATATCCGCGAGGAGAAACGCATGCTCGAAGGAATCGTGCGCTTTGGCGACGAGACGGCGAAAGAGATTATGACGTCGCGCCAGGATGTTGTCGATCTCGACTTCAAGGCGTCGTTTGCCGAAGTGCTGCGTTGTGTCGTGGCCAACAACTACTCGCGCATTCCCGTTTATCAGGACAATAGCGACAACGTTCGCGGCATCCTGTATATCAAGGACCTGTTGCCCCACCTGTCGAAAGGCAGCAGTTTCCGCTGGCAGTCGCTCATTCGTCCACCGTATTTCGTTCCCGAGACGAAGAAGATTGACGATCTGTTGCGCGAGTTCCAGGAAAACAAGGTGCACATTGCCATTGTTGTCGACGAGTTTGGCGGCACCAGCGGTATCGTGACGCTGGAAGATATCCTCGAGGAAATTGTCGGTGAAATCAACGATGAGTACGACGAGGACGAGAAGAACTATGTGCGCGTCAATGCCAATACCTTTGTCTTCGAGGGCAAGACGCTGCTCTCTGAAGTTTACCGGATTCTGAATGTCGACGATGATATCTTTGAGGACGTTGAGGGCGACGCCGATACTATTGCCGGCCTGTTGCTTGAAATCAAGGGTGACTTCCCGAAGCTTCACGAGAAGATAGAATATAAGAACTTCACCTTCGAGATTCTCGATATGGAAGAACGCCGAATCTCAAAGGTTAAAGTGACTATACACGAACACGAAAAAGAAGAGACTAAATAAAAATACTCTTGGAGAAATTCTTTTTTCTCCAAGAGTAATTTCTTTTACTCCAAAAGTATTTTACTCCCAGCCGAAGCGCGTCCAATCTATTATGCGGCTCCAGGCAAAGTTTTGCACCGTTTTGTTCATCGGCATAGAGCCGTAGCTGTAGCTTTGTCCTGCTCTGGGGGTGAACATACTCACGCAACCGTATTTCAAGTTCGGGTCAAAAGTGGAGAATGCCTGATATTGTTCATAGCACTCCGTCATCCATTTCATAGACATCCGATAGTAAGGCACCGCCTGCTGGTAGGTTTTGTCCCACGTTGCAAAATCCTCTGCCGACAACAGCCGCTCCATGATGGCCCTCATGTCGTACATCATGTCCACAGGCCAAAGCGAAAAGGTGTTGTAACAGTAGAACGTAATGCCCGACAGTTCCGGACTCTGGGGGTACATCGGATAACCGCCTTGGGCGCGCTCCAGCATATCGTGTGTCTTGTTGGCCAAATCACCGACATATTTCGTATCAATGACCGACAGCGGCACGCTATAGCCGTCCTTCATATACGGCCACGAAGTTTGCTCCGCATAATTCAGGTTGTTGAAGTCGGCATAATAATTATAATAGGTGTCGATAATGCCCCGATACAGGTTGCTGCCGCTCTTGAACAGCTGGGCCACCATCAATTTGTAGGGAGCACCGTAGCCCGGAATTTCGGCAGGCGAACCAATCATATACTCCGTCACGTCCTTCAGTTCGTAGGCCGCCTCCACACACATCATGTTACAACAGTCTGCAAAGATGAAACTCAGCTTCGGCATCACGTTTTTCGTCTGCAAATCCTTCAGTGCACGGGCCATCTGCGTCATATTCATCCACTTACCGCTAGAGCCGCTACCTGTTTCGTCGATACCGTAAGCACGATGCTGGGCAACAGTGTCAGGTTCTACGAGCCATCCGGAACCGTGTCCCCACAGCACCAAGCCGTATTCCTTCGATGGACACAATCCCGCCACACGCTCCAATACTTCGCTGAACAAATTGGGGTCGGAGGCGTAGAAGTCGGAAGAATATTTAAACAGCGTGTCCAACTTGTCGTTCTTGATTTCTGCGATAAAGGGCTTGTCATCGCCCCAATTGCGGTCTACAAACGCCACCAGACGGCTGTTGGAAGGAATGCCCGTAGCACCCTCTTTCATCTCGTTGATGTCACTCAACGCCGCCGTCGACAGGTTATTGTCGCCCGAGATATATACCACCACAGTTCTCTGGGTGTCCTTCTTCGCGGGCTCGTCGTTGTCTTTATTACAGCCAGCCAACAGGATGGCTCCACATAATATGATAAACAGTTTTCTCATTGTTGTTGTTCTTGTTCAAACATTGTATATTGTCCTTGCTGTTGCTTACGCAAACGCTCCTGGTACCACCACAGGCCAAACAGCATTCCGACAGCCATCAACACCATGTACACCCAGACGGCTGCTGGCGACAGCAACGGACTCGGGGGCACTGTGATTTCAATGGTTCGTGTGTCGTAGGCCTCGGGCGACTCCAGCAAGAATGCCTTCACCTGGAAACGATATGTTCCTGCGGGCACGTTATGGTAGTGTGCCGTGCGCGTCTTGTCGGCATTCACCCAGTCGCGGTCGTAGCCGTCCAGCTTATACTGATACACCATGCGGTGCTGCAGCTGATAGTTCAGTGCTGCAAAGCGGAACGCAAATGCCGAACTGTGCGAGGGCAGCTCCACCTTGCGGCTCTCGGGCACGTAGAAATCGTAGGTGTCGTTCAGTCGCGGACTCTGTAACTCGTCGTCCAGATAGAAGTCCGTGATGCGCAGTTTCAGCAGCGAACCCGTCGCATTCTTCAGCTTCTTACGGTCGATGGTGTAGTATCCGTTCAGCGTGCCTATCAGTATGTTGCCCCCTTCACCCATGATGACGGAACCCTCCGAGCACATTGTCTCGTCGACACCGTCCAACTGCGAATAGGTGGTGAAAATCTGTTTCTTCACGTCAAACGAGCTCAGCACGTGGTCCGTCGAGAACCACACGTTACCCTTCTCGTCGAAGGCCATACCGCGAATCTCCTCCGAAGGCAGTCCGTCGGCAATGCCGTAGTTCTTGAATTTATATCCGCCATGCTCGTCGCGGCCCGTGACATAACTCAGACCACCGCTGTTCGTACCAATCCACATCGTACCCTTGGCATCGCTAGCCAAGTAGACAATGTCGTTACTCATCAGACCATCCTCCAGGCGGTCCGTCATCCGCATCTCCTCGATGGTGACGTTGTTGTTCCTCATCTGCATGATGAGGATGCCGTCCGTCGTTCCTGCCCACACCTTGCCGTCCTTGGCAACAGCCAGTGTGCGCACCTTCTGGTGAAGGCTCTGCGGATAGCGCTTCAGCGCGTTCTTCGCGTGGATGGCGATATATTTGCCGGCTTTGTTCTTGCGCAGGATGTTCACGCCACCGCCGTACGTCGCTATCCAGATGTTGCCCTCGTGGTCCTCCACGGCCTGATAGGCGGCATTGCTGCTCAGCGACCATGCGTCACCGTCCGTATGACAGATGTTCTGCACGTTATATCCGTCGCCGCTGGGCGTAATCTTAAACACGCCCTTGTCCTTGTCGCACACCCAGTAGTTGCCCTGCGAGTCCATCGACATACCATACGGACGACTGATGGGCGTCCCCTTGGCGTCCTGGGTGATGGTACCTGTGTGGTTACCATGGGCGTCATAAATAAAAATCTTTCCGCGCTTGTTACACAGGAATGTCAGGTGGCGCTTGGCGTCGTAACACATGGCGCGCACCTCGTTATCCATCGGGTGCTCCGACTCTGGCATCACCAGCGTCCTCGTAATCGTGCGCTTCAGGATTTCCAGTTTCTCCAAACCTCGGCGGATGGTCGATTCCCACACCACGCCGTCGTTCATCTCCAGACGGGCGTTCACCGAGTTCGACAGGTTCCACGGGTTGCTGGGGTCGTTGTGGAAGTACTCCACCTCGTCGGCTTCGCGGTTGTAGTATCCGTAGCCGCCGTGGTTCATGCGCACCCATACCAGTCCCAATGCCTCGGTAAATTCCGCACCGCGACTGGTGAATTCCGGTACGAGCACGCGCTGTTTGAAGAATTTCACGTCGCCCGTATCGGGATTCAGGCGGTAGGCACCGTCGCCCGAATCCGAGAACCATATCAGTCCGTTGCTGTCGACAAACAGTCCGGTAATCTCCTTTCCGAAGTCTTTCACCATCTTCGGCTCCTGACCATACGAGAATTCCATGATTTTTCCCGACCTGGTACCTGCGAAGATGTTGTATCCGTTCGAGGCCAGGCAGGTGATGTCCTCATCCAGGAAGAAGCCGTCCTTTTCCAGCGACAGGTTCGATGTGTTGATGCGGTGTACGCCTTGGTCGGTACCTACCCACAGGTCGTTGTGGTAGCCTTCCACCACGCATTTCACCGTCATGTTCCGCGTCATGATCTGCTCCTGCTTCAATCCGTTGCGATCCAGGCGCAGCTTATAGAATCCCGTCTCACCGAACGACATCAACACGTCGCCCACGCTCGTCACGTAGGGCACGAAGAAGTAGTCCACCTTGAATTCGCTGTGTCCGCTGATACCTTCCAGCGGGTCTTCTATGCGGTCCGTCTGGCGGTTCAGCACGAATACGCGACCGTCGTACATCTTCAGCCACACGTTCTGCATCTGGTCGATGGTCATGCGGTCAATACGGTTGTGCAACCCCTTCACACCGCTGGTGATACCCGTGCGGTAATTGTAGAAGTTGTATCCGTCGAATCGCGACACACCGTTCCACGTGGCTATCCACACGAATCCGTAGTCGTCGTTATGGAGGGCCGCAATGGTGTTGCTGGGCAGCCCGTCGTCGGTAGAGTAGTGGGATAATGAAGCCTGCAATTGCTGGGCGCTGGCATCCGTCGGAAACCAGAGCACCAGCAATGCAAGCAATGTTAGTAGACTCGTTTTGTAGTTTATAAATACCATTCTATGTGTTTAATAGGCGAAGAGGGGATAGCTCTTCATGGTCTCATTGACCTCGCCGCGTACTTTTGCAATCACCTGCTCGTTTTCGGGGTCGTTCAACACTTCCTCGATCCAGGCGGCAATCTGCACCATCAGGTCTTCCTTCGCACCACGTGTGGTGATGGCGGGAGTACCCAAACGGATACCACTGGTCTGGAATGCAGAACGGCTGTCGAATGGCACCATATTCTTATTCACAGTGATGTCAGCAGCAACCAGAGCGTTCTCGGCCACCTTACCGGTCAGCTCGGGATATTTCGAGCGCAGGTCAACCAGCATTGAGTGGTTGTCGGTACCGCCGCTGACGATGCCGAAGCCGCGCTTTACCAACTCCTCGGCCAGCACGGCAGCGTTCTTCTTCACCTGCTTGGCCCACTCCTTGAACTCAGGCTTCAGGGCCTCACCGAAGGCAACGGCCTTGGCGGCAATGACGTGCTCCAGCGGTCCGCCCTGCTGTCCGGGGAATACGGCGCTGTTCAGCAACTGCGACATCATCTTCACCTGACCCTTCGGAGTCTTGTAACCCCAAGGATTCTCGAAGTCCTTGCCCAGCAGGATGATACCACCGCGCGGACCGCGCAGCGTCTTGTGGGTCGTAGAGGTCACGATGTGAGCCCACTTCACGGGGTTCTCCAGCAGACCTGCGGCAATCAGACCAGCGGGGTGAGCCATGTCAATCATCAGCAGTGCACCCACCTTGTCGGCAATCTCACGCATGCGCTTGTAGTCCCACTCGCGGCTGTAGGCCGAGCCACCGCCGATAATCAGCTTCGGCTTGTTCTCCAGAGCCAGCTTCTCCATCTCGTCGTAGTCCACGCGACCCGTCTCCTTGTTCAGGTTGTAACCCACGGGCTTGTAGAGGATACCTGAGGTGTTTACCAGCGAACCGTGTGAGAGGTGACCGCCGTGATCCAGGTTCAGACCCATAAAGCAATCGCCGGGCTTCAACACAGCCAGCAGCACGGCAGCGTTAGCCTGTGCACCGGAGTGGGGCTGCACGTTGGCATATTCGGCACCGAACAGCTTGCATACGCGGTCGATGGCCAGCTGCTCCACCTTGTCCACCACCTGGCAACCGCCATAGTATCTGTGGCCGGGGTAGCCCTCAGCATATTTGTTGGTCAGGTAGCTACCCATAGCTTCCATGACCTGGTCACTTACAAAGTTCTCACTGGCAATGAGCTCAATGCCCTTCAACTGGCGCTGGTGCTCCTGCTCAATCAACTCGAAAATCTGATTGTCTCTTTCCATTGTTATTATACTGTTTTTGATTGGGATGTGCTAAATATGCTGCAAAAGTAGCTAAAAAATCTTGTTCTACCAAATGTTAGCGCCATAAATCGTATGACTATACGAGCTCGACTTTGTTAATGTCCTGTTCTTTCTCGCAGTAGTGACAGGTCAGAAGACCGTTTTCTACGTGGAAAAGTGTAGCCATCGGTTCGTTGTTGGTGATGCACTTGGGGTTGTTACACTTCACAATGCCACGAATCTCGGCTGGTGTTTCTACGGTTTTCTTCTCCACAACCTCATAGTCGCGGATGATACTGAGGATAACCTTGGGGGCAACGACTGACAGACGTGAGATCTCGTCATCAGTGAAAAACTTGTCAGAAACCTTGATAATGCCTTTGCTGCCCACTTTCTGTGAGGGATAGTTGAAACCGATGGTGACGGGGGTCTTCAGGTCGAAAAGCCCCAGAAGACTAGCCACTTGGTAGGTTTTCTCTGTGGGTATGTGGTCGATGACGGTGCCTTGCTCAATGGCGGCAACTAATCGTTCTTTCTTGTTCATAATATTCTTCGTTATGACGTTATATCGTTATTACGGTATTACGAAATGATGGTTTTATCATTCTTAACTTCTTCTAAACTGATGCCGAGTACGTCGCAGAAGATGGCTTCGCGGGCAAAGAGTCCGTTGCCAGCTTGCTGAATATAATAAGCATGGGGATTCTCATCGACATCGTATGCAATCTCGTTGACACGGGGCAGCGGATGGAGTATCTTCATGTTGGGCTTGGCCAGACGCAGCATGTCGTTGTTGAGAACATAGACGTTCTTTACACGCTCATACTCCATAAGGTCGCTGAAACGCTCTTTCTGAACGCGTGTCATATAAAGAATGTCAGCATCGGCAATGACCTTTTCGTTGAAGGCTGTGTGCTCAGTGAACTTGATACCGTGTTCCTTACAGTAGAGCTTGTACTCCTGAGGCATAGCCAACTCCTTGGGGGCCACAAAGTGGAAGGTGGGGTTGAAGTGGCGCATGGCCATAATCAGAGAATGAACAGTACGACCGTACTTCAGGTCGCCCACCAAATATATATTAAGGTTTTCTAAGGTTCCTTGGGTTTTATAGATGGAGTAGAGATCGAGCATGCACTGCGAGGGGTGCTGATGGGCACCATCACCAGCATTGACAATGGGCACATCGGTAACCTCTGAAGCATATTGCGCTGCACCTTCGATAAAGTGACGCATCACAATGACATCGGCATAGTTGGCAACCATTGATATGGTGTCTTTCAGTGTCTCACCCTTGGTACCACTGGTGATTTTGGGGTCTGCAAAGCCAATGACACGAGCACCTAAGCGGTTGGCTGCTGTCTCAAAACTGAGGCGGGTTCGGGTTGATGGTTCGAAAAATAAAGTGGCAACTACTTTGCCTTTCAGTAGTTCGCGGTTGGGGTGCCGCTCAAACTCTTGTGCCATCTCAATCATGTAGAGAATCTTCTCACGAGTGAGGTCGGCAATCGTTACAAAATCATGCTTTTCCATCCTTGTTTG
>JAEEGG010008517.1_pt1 | contig 23249 bp, 15 predicted proteins | sample 9134161 | NCBI WGS metagenome assembly JAEEGG01 (sample SAMN16246543, study PRJNA631951) | gut metagenome | biome: gut microbiome; feature: rumen; material: CR-attached | host: Bos | place: Iran: Karaj | collected 2018-10
ATCGCTCGACAAATACGAGTTGCATCAATTGTCGTTGCTCAACGATGCCTTGGCGCGTTTCTTCGAGACCGACAAGGCCGACACCCTCGACCGCGAAATGGTGCGTAAAAACCTAAAGGCTTACCACGACTACCTGCTCAAGAACAACCGCGAAGCCTACGCCCATTTTGTGTCGCTCATCGATGGCACGGGCTATAAGAAGATGCTGCTTCTCATCAATAAGGAAATGCCCGACACCTACAAGCAAATTGTCGAATTCATCCAAACCCTATGACTTCCCTTCGACAAGCTCAAGGCAACGCCCGTGAACGCATACAACAGGTAGCGGAGCAATGGTTCCTGACCGAGCCGGTGTTCTTTGCCGTGTATTGCAGTCATCGCCTTGCGATGAATGCCAATATGCAGTGTCCGTTGCGCACCGGGCAGGGACGCATCGAGTACAACCCGACCGTTATCGATGCCTTGCAGGACAACCAGTTGAATGAGTTGCTGAAGGTGGAGATGATCCGTATCCTGCTGCAACATCCCTACGCACGCCAGCCTTTGGGTTGCAAGCCCCTCGTTCAGCATGCGGCCAGCGACATGGTCATCTCGCCTGCCTACAAGTTGGCATGGATTGAATTGACAAAGCCCGAAGATTTTGGCTTGCCTATGGGACAGCACTACGAATGGTATGCGACGCGCCTGAATGATATGACTATTCATGTTGATGGAAATGCTCCCAGCGAGGGTGACTCGGGAGGAAGTGGCGACGCCGGTGGAGGTGGCAAAGGGAGTGATTCCCAACAGGAACAAAGTGGCCAAGATACCTCGTCAGAAGGAAGCAAAGAAAATGGCCAAGGTGTAGAGAAGGGACAAAGTTCTGGGTTAGGAACAGGAAAAATGAAGGGCTCCGACACGGGACAAGGAAACGCTTCGGGTGAGGCTAGAATGAGCGAAACTGATTATGGCAAGAACAATAGCAAAACACAGGCCGAGGGCGACTACACAGCTCTTTGGGAGGAAGACCAGTTCCAGTCGCGGTTGATTACCGACCTCATCCAAAGCACGACCAGTTGGGGCAGTCTGCCTGGCGACATGATAGAACTCATCAAGAAATCCACGGAAGGCCGCATCGACTATCGCAATGCCCTGCGAGGTTTCCGTGCCAGCATCTTGTCTGAGAAGCGTCGCCTTACCCGAATGCGTCCCAGCCGTCGTTTCGGCTTCGAGCAGATGGGCAGCCGTTATGACTTCATCACCCGCATCCTTGTGGCAGTCGATACCAGCGGATCGGTAGGTTCAGAGGAACTGGGTCGCTATTTCAACGTCATCACCACCTTCTTCAAGTATGGCATCCAGCAGGTGGATGTGCTCTTGTTCGATTGGGAAATTCAAGGTGACATCATGAAACTGGACGAAGCCAAGAAGCGGAAGCAAGAGTTTAAGGTTCAAGGGCGTGGCGGCACCAACTTTCAGGCGCCTGTCGATTACTTGGCAAAGCATCCTGATTACGACGGCATGATTGTCATTACCGACGGCTATGCCCCTGTGCCGGAAATACCACCTCTTTGTAAAGCTAAACTCCTTTGGATTATCGACAACGAAGCATCATACCAACGAAATGGCAAAGCCTTGCGCAAGACGGGTCGCGTCTGCCTGATGCAAGTGTAAAAAGATAGACCGTTTTTTGAATTTCTGACAGGATGTTACTATATTAAACCACTAAGTATAGGGAATAAATGAAGGAGTATAAATCATATTGGAAGAATGGGCGGAAAAGAAACATAACATGGGAGGCAAAACTCGCCCGCTATCTTGAGCACCACACCTCACTTGAATATATTCGGCAAGACCTTTTCAAAGCCTTCGACGAAGGTCTTGATGACTACGAACTTTATAAAGAAGTCGAGGAGGAATACGCCTTCTACGTCAAAGGATACAAACTTGCCGTCATGGATGGTATAAGTGCCGATGACATCGATTTCAAACTGTGGGATGATGAGATGATACCAAAAAAGTTGGAGTCTTGTATCCGCAGATCATCATCTTTTATTGAAGATTCTGCCATAAGTGCGGCGCTGAAGCCTTGGATGGCTGCCGTCAAGAAGTTGATGGTGAATGCTACACAGGCAGGTTTAGGTATGAGAGATCCGATTTTCAAGCCATGGCTTTGCAACTCGAGCGGTTTTTATGTCGTGCCTCCAAAGGACTATGTCATGCATGTCCTTCGCCCCTATCTGGATGCACAGGGATTGCAGGATGCGAAGACCTATGTACATGAGCGGGGAAAGTCACTCGTCATCATCGAATTTCAGGGATGCCAGTTGCTGCTGAAAGAGGCTTTTAATGCACTATCGTCGTACAAATGCTATTTCTACCCATACGCAGAAGAAAATGATTCATTCATCAATGCAAAATATCCTGTATATGATGACTACCATATTACGTTCAGTATGCTCACTTTGAACGCCATCGCCAAATATGTGAAACTGATGCCGAAATACAAGGACACTATTGACAACATGAAAGCAAAAGTGACAGAGTCATACAAAGCGATTAAAGGAGAGTAATTATGGAAGACTTTAAATCGTATTGGAAAAAGAAGGCGGCCAAACGGAAGAAGGGCTGGGCCGCAAAAAACGAGCGTTACGCTAATGAACATACCTCAATCGAGCAAATTAAAGAAACCGTCTTTATGCCTATTGATTACGACAAAAGAGGTTATGACGCAGATGCCTTTATTGCTACATATTTCAAAGCGACCAATCCACTTGTGAAATGGAATAAAGGTGTCTTTAGTTATTCTGAATCTGCCTTGAGAGAAGCGATGGAAGCAGAAGGGGCTGATTTGCAGAGTTTCAAGATAGAGGTAAGTAAAGCATGTATCCAAGGTCAAAAGGCTCCAGAACCCAAAATTATAGATTATGGCCATTACGAGTGGAAAACCGGCCCGACAAATAAGGTGTATGATTTTGAGCAGAAATATCATGCATGGCTGAAACAGATTTATAAAGTCTGTGTTGACGTGGAGTCGCTCACGATAACCTATCGTCAGGCGGTCATGACCATCAAGCGTTATACGATGCCTGATGTCTCTTTCGCCTATTATGAAGTAAATCCTTGTGTGCAATTGATGCAATCGCCGCTGCTGATGGAGGAAACGGGTTTTACCGTCCTTAACGTTGCCTTCCTGCTTATGGATATGGCGGCCGAATTGGAACTGCGACAGGAGGAGTTGAACTACTATGCCAAAAACCTGAAGATTCGTAAGATGGAGGCTGCAACGGCAGACCGCATCGACCTAGAACAATGGAAAGGACTGTCGTGGAAAGAAAAAATAAACGAAGTGAAGACTTTCATGGAAGCCGTTATTGAGCGCGACTGTGCCAACGGGGCTTTGGACATACATTTTCATTATGCGGATAGTATCAGCATGATAGAGCTGCTAAAGAGACGAATGATACCATACTTCAATAGCAATGGTTTACAAGAGGTACACGCATATATTCCTTCTGATTCTTTCAATTGCATAGCGGTGGAATATCAAGGATGTCGAGCGCTGCTGAAGAATCTGAATCATAAAATGTGGTTTTATCCTTTCGTTGAAAGTTCAGAATGGAGTGTGAATAATGAACAATCTATTGAGTTCAAGCGTCTTACCATCAGTGCCATCGCTGAATATTTGAAGCAGATGCCTGATTTGTGGCCCATTGAAGAACAATAATATTCCGAGTATTTGAATTTTTGACGAGAAATGACTATATTAGTGACAATCATAAAACATTATAATTATGGCAAACATTTGCACTACCAATTATGTCATCGAGGGCGAGAAGAACGAACTCGATGCGCTGTATGAAACTATGAAGAACCTCCAAGGCCAAGCTCTCGGGCAACTGGTAAAAGCTTTGGGCAAGAATCCTGATGAGGTGATGTGTCGTGGAGAATGGTCTGACTTGGAACGCCAAGGCAACACGCTACGCACGACCTTCGAGACGGCCTGGACTCCCTGTTACGAAGTGACGGACTTGCTGAAGGTCGCATATCCTTCGATTCGCATCTACTACAAAGCCGTGGAGCCTGGTTGCGAAGTCTATCTGAAAAACGATGCCGAAGGCAAATATTACACCGAGACCGAAGAAGACGGTTGCCCCTTCCAACTGATGACCGAAGAGCAGGAACAGTTGCAGGCTCGCATTATCCACGGAATTTTGAATGGAAGCGTAGAGGTGAAAGTGACTAAACAATAAAAACGCAAGTGGAGTGGCTAGCCGCTCCACTTTTTTCGCTTGTTTTTGAATTTCCTGACAAAAGTTTCTATATTTGCAATCCAACTACATAGAGGCAGGCAAGGATTTGCCTCGGAGTTGCGCCTAATCAAACATATTAAAGGCTCTATTGTTATTCGATTGTTCTTCGATTGTTCTTCGATATTAAATCGAATAACAGACGAATAACAGACCTGAAAGAATAGAGTAAAAGAGGGTGCAACTACGAGGTTACTTTGAAACTGCCACCTGATTAAAACGAATCTGATATGGGAAAAAGACAAGTCAAAGGTTTATCGCTGATTGGGAGAATGCCACAATCGGGAGTGACCATCTATGAGAAACAGGGGAAAACAGTAGTACGGACTGCGCACAACAGTTCAAAGCCGCGCCGGTGTACCCTAAAACAATTTGTACAACGACAGCGAATGAGGCATTCCATCGCACTATGGCATGGATTGTCGCTTTGTGATACGATGTTCACCGAACACCAGTCGGCCTACAACGGCTGTGTGGCGCTTGCCAATAGGCTGCCGGCGGTTTTTGTCGAAAAAAGCTTTATGGATAGTTATGCTTCGTTTCTGATGCCCGATATCCCAGTGAGCGAAGGCAAGCTGCTTACAGTAAGGCAGCATCTTGGCGAGGTGGACGGCGTCGCAGCGCTCATTGCCAACCTGGATAAAAAAGACATCCGCCAAGGTATGGAGTTGCGGCTTTACACGGCAGAGCAACGAGTGGAGCATGGCGTGCCGAGAGTGTTTTTCAAAGTCAAAAAAGTGAAGAAAAACGAGTTGGTTGAGGCGGCAGAAGGTGTCGCGTTGGTGGGAGAGGAGTTCGCCGACCACGACAAAGGCTGGGCACTGGTGTTGGTTGACGGTGAGCGATGCTCGACGCAAGGCATCATCACGCAATGCACGCTTTACGAGCAATACACCACCCAGGAAGCCCTGCTGGCCGCGGCCAAATCGCACAGCAATAGAAAAATGAAAATAGAATTGCCGTCAGGGATTTTTTGAATTTTCCCGAAAAAGTTTCTATATTTGTAGCGTCATAAAACCAGCAAACCTATGCGTATCGACCAAGAAAACAACATCATCTATTTCGACAATGACGAGGAGTTTTACGACTTTTGCGTTGAAACATATTCGATAAACCGAAGGGTTCGAGACCATCGTGTAAGAAAAGCCGGCTGGGACTTTAGCGACTGGTACCAAAGTAATGTCAACGAAGACACCAAAATCGTCATCCTCGACAGCGATTCAACCATTTTGCGTCGTGGCGGCATGGTTACTGGCCGTGCTGGCATCACAAGAAAAATCAATGCTTACCGTGTCAATCCGGTGGAGCCGGATAATCCGGAGCTGCTGATGGAGGTGGGGGAAAGAGAATAATGGTTTTAATATGAGTAATAACCTACTATGACATAACAAACTTTATATATTATGAACGAAATTAAAATTGATAAATTTGATGAGTTTATTGCAACTTGTGTAATAGACAAAAAAGCTATATTAACAACACAACTCTCGAACAATAAGAATGAACTACTCTTTAGGAAAGAATACCTTAAAATGGTACAAGCTTTCTTAAAAGAGGTGAAAACATTGTTTGATACAAAGAACGCAGAGGCACATAAGAAAAATGAGGAGAACGGAAACATGAAAGAAAAGACATGGGGCATCGGTGATATCTTTTCTGGTTATGTGTTTCAAGTTTTAACGAAAAAATATAGCGAGAGCCAAGAAGTAATTATTAAGATTCTCCTACATTGCAACTGGCTGATGTATCTATGCAGTGAGAGGCAGCATAAGCAAGATACAGGAAATAATCAGTATTACAAAGATAATATAGAATCATACTACGAGACCGAAACATATTGGTCTATAGGTCAAGCATTCTCTGGAACATCGTTAGATGCGATGCTGTTCATTGTAGAATTATTTTTGAAATTAGATGAATTCAAGAAAGACAAAAAAGAAGAAATAAAGATAGAAATAATTAGGTTATGCAATGATTCCAATTGGAAAGATGGATTGAAATGGAATGAGAAGGATAACAAACCCATATCAAGCAATTCTATTTCAAATGTTCTTCTGTTTCTTTGTAAACCTGATTACTATCTGCCTATTCCTGCACAGAACAAAAAAGTACTTATCTCTAAAAATCTAAAAGCCCCACAAAACGAAGAGCAGACTGAAAAAAAAACTGCGCCAGAGATGGTGTCTGAAATAGACAGAAGTCTTTTTAAAATCAGGCAAGAGATAAGAGGTGTGTATCAAAAACTAGCTGAAGCTGCACAGACAAATAGTGAAGAGGAAAAAGCAAAGGAATTTCTAAAAATCGCTGACATGCCTAATCCCTTTTGGCAACCCACTATTCGTCCTTTCTGGGACAATTCGACTTCAGACTTAACAAGTAAAGATCTGTCTGACGAGGTTCTGCTTGAATATAAGAAAGCGATGGTTTTATACGGTCCTCCTGGAACCAGTAAATCTTATCAAGCTCGACGCATGGCAGAGAATATGATAGCCAAAGCATTAAAGAACACAAATACAACTATTAAAGAATGTTTGGAAGCTATTGATACTATATTCAAGCAACACATACATATTTTACAATTGCACCCCAACTACACTTATGAAGATTTCATCATAGGCAAAAGTATTACTGTTGATAAAATGGGTGGAACAAAGATATCTGTCAAACCAGGAAAATTGCTGAAGATTATCGCTGGGATAGAATCTAATGACGAACTTCCTCATATCGTTATTCTAGATGAAATCAATCGTGTTGATATCTCACGGGTGTTTGGAGAATTATTTACAGCTATGGAACCGTCCTATAGAGAAAAGGGCGTAGAACTTAGCGCAGATATATCACAAATAGAAAAAGAGGATAAGAAGAGTTTGAATATTGACGAAGAAACTAATAGAATCTATTTGAAAGTCCCTCAGAACATGTATTTCATCGGTACAATGAATATGATTGATTTCTCATTGGAACAGGTGGACTTTGCGTTAAGACGTCGTTTTTTATGGCGACTTAGCACCTATGATGAAAAACGCCTTGAGGATATTCTTAGTGAAAAGGTCGAAAAAAAGATAGATGGGATTAAAGACTCTAATACGAAAGAAAAGTACCGCAACCGTCCTGATAATTATGTCGATTGCTGTACCAAACTGAATAATAATATTGAGTGGGAAAGCAATCTTGGGAAGGATTATCTAATCGGTCATGCATTCTTTGCAGAAATCGTTGACATCTTTGAACAAGTAAATTATGATTGGGATGTGGCGAAGAAAATACTCTGGCATATAAGTATTCTCCCTACCATTGAAGCCTATTGTGGAACGATGGATGCTAATTCCAAAGAGAGTTTTATTGGAAAATGTAACGATGCTTTCTTTCCCAAACCTAAGCAGGATAAAAACACTAAGAAGGAACAGCCTGAGTCTACAGAGGAATGAGCCAATACGTTTTAGAAGCTAAAGATTGTTTGCCTTTTGAAGTAAAAGGTGGTAAGCCGATTCAATATACAATTGATATGGCTATGCGTCAGTTTTGTGACTATTGGCATCGAGCCGATGGTTATTCTGACGGTGATGACTATTTGGCTCGTATGCATACTGCTCTTGCATTTGATGATTCGGCGAATCCTACGACACAATGGTGGGCAGGGCGCTATATTGGCATGGCGCGATTGAGGGTTCATGTAAATGCCGCTATTCATCACGTTAATATCAATATTCGTCCACGATTCGGTGAAAATTTCTTATTAGTTATTCTCGAAGACCTCTATAATATCAAGGTTGGGGAACATGATGCAAAGGATACGCAATCATCTGAATGGTTCAGCAGTTTGCTATATTTGCTGCAAAAGCGAATATGGGTAGAAAAGTGTTCTAAGGCAAATCGGTATGGGTTGCCTCGAACTAATGTCAAATGTGAGCACCAAGGGGCTACATTGCGTGGGGCATTAGACGTTAATAGGACGATAATACCATGGTTAATTCATAAGGAAGTATGTTCCAATACGTATGAAAAGACTATAGATGAACACATTTGCAAGATTGTATATGAGGCTCATCGTATTCTTTCACGAAGTATTATCTCCCAAGAAAGCAAAAAGAAAAAGAGCACAAATACAAGCGTTGGTTTTGGATTCTCTATGCCGTCAACTGTACAAGATACCATTAATGCTTTAAATACCCAATTTAAAGGGACACGATTTGACCTAAACGAGAATGACTACCAGCGCATTCGCTACAAGAGTATATATCAGAGTTGGAAACCATTGGTCGATTTTTCATGGTCGATAATAAGAGGACGGCGACTTGGATATACCACTTCTGATAATCAGACGGAATGTGTTTTTGTAGATATGGCTGAGATTTGGGAGTCATTCTTGCGCAAGAAACTAGGTGAAGGATTGGCTGATGAAGGCTGGCGTGTATGGCCGGTAGAGGAATGCCGTCATACTATTTATGAGAAGACATTCTATAAGCGCGATATTATCCCGGACATCATTTTGCAGAAGGGAGACAGATACATTGTTTTCGATGCAAAATACAAACGTATGCAAGGCAAAAAGCAATATGTCAAGGATTCGGATGTTGACCGTGCAGACCTTTTCCAAATCCACACCTATATCCAGTATGTCCAACATCATATAGGGAAAGTTGTTCTCGGTGGGCTGCTCTATCCGCTTGAGGTAGATATTGATGGTAATGACGCAAGCGTTTTAAACACTTTCCATTCCAAACAATTATTTGGATGTGATGCCAAAGTTGACAACAATGAACCGATTCCTTTTATCATCGATGGCATTTATTGTAATGAAAAAGAGATGAATAATAGAAAGCCTAAAGAAATTGCAGATGAGATGGAAAAAAGAGTAAAAGGCATGATCAACCGAATAAAAAAGTACATTAACTAACAACTTTTTTGAATTTTCAACCCAAAGTTACTATATTATAAAAGCGAAACAAACATGAAATAAAATGACCAAATCCCTCTCCAAATCACGCTATACGGCCTTCTGCCAATGCCCCAAGAACCTTTGGCTGAAGGTGTACAAACCCGATGAAGCAACCCCGGACGATGCCTTGGAAGCACGCTTCGAGCAAGGCAACGAGGTGGGCGACCTCGCCATGGGACTCTTCGGCGACTTCATAGAGGTGACCACGAAAAACCCCGACGGCAGCCTCGACCTCAATGCTATGGTGGAAAAGACCAAGGAAGCGATGGCCAATGGCACCGAGAATATCTGCGAGGCTTCATTTTCTCACGACGGCAACTACTGCGCCGTCGACATCCTGCGCCGCAACAGCAACGGCTGGGACATCTACGAGGTGAAAAGCTCAAGTTTCCCGGAATGTGATGGCGAGGAGACCAAACTCGAAAAATATGCACCCGATATCGCCTACCAGAAATGGTTGATGGAAAAATGTGGTGTCAAAGTCATCAACACCTATCTAGTGTGCCTCAACAGCAACTATGTGCGACATGGAGAACTCGATTTGCAACAGTTGTTCGTCATCATCGACATGAAGGACTTGGTGGATAACGAATACCTGAAGGTGCCGACCCAAGTGAAACTGGCGATGAAGGTGCTGAGCGATGGCAATGAGCCCGACATAGACCTTTCCAAGCACTGCATGAAGCCCTACAAATGTGCCTTCCTCGACTATTGCAAGCGACAGCATGGCGTGCCCGAGGACGAGCCGACGGTGTTCGGTATTTACAGCATGAACTTCTCGGAAAAGCTGAAATACTATCAAGCCGGACACATTTCGTTTGAGGACGTGCTGGTAGAGCTGCAAAACAAGACGTCAGACCCGAAATATATCAAGAAACCCACCAAGACGCTGCCCATACAGCAGATGCAGGTGGAGTGTACGCTGAACCAAAAGGAACACATCAATGTTGTTGGCATCCGTGATTTCCTTTCCAATCTAAGCTATCCGCTCTATTTCCTTGATTTTGAGACCCTACAGCAGGCAATTCCCCAATTTGACGGACAAAAGCCATATCAGCAGATTACCTTCCAATACTCGCTCCACATTAAGGAGAGTGCCGCTGCGCCCTACCAACACAAGGAGTTTCTGGCACCCAGCGACGGCACTGACCCGCGTCGCGCTGTGGCCGAGCAGCTTTGCAAGGACATCCCGATGAACGTCTGCACCTTGGCCTATAACAAAGGTTTTGAATGCGGTCGAATCAAGGAACTGGCTGCGATGTTTCCCGACCTCGCCGTTCATCTGATGAACATCCAAGAGCATATCCAAGACCTACTCACGCCATTCCAGAGCGGCTACTATTACGTTCCCGCCATGGGTGGCTCGTTCAGCATCAAGAGCGTGCTGCCGGCATTGTTTCCCGAAGACCCAAGCCTTGACTACCACAACCTTACCGGCGGCGTCCAAAATGGCGGCGACGCGATGACCATCTTCCCCAAAATCCAGCACATGCAACCCGATGAAGCCCAGGCCGCCCGCGAAGCCCTGCTCCGCTATTGCGAGCTTGACACTTGGGCTATGGTGAAAGTTTGGGAGAAGTTGAAAGAAGTGGTGCAATAAGTGGTTTTGAAAAATATTTTTGCCCAGATTTACAAATTTTCGGCAAAAAAGAACTATTTTAAGGCCTAACCCCTTAAAACAACATCCTTATGAACACCACCATCAAAACCTCCTCAGAAAAGCAATTCACCCAAATCCGTCGTTTCGTCAAGAAAAACAAAATCCACAACACCATCACAGAAGAAAATGGTCTCTACATCATCACACTCTTTGGACTCAAACCCAAAGACCTCGAAAAGTTCATCAAAGACTTTATCAAAACCAACCACCTCACTAAAGTCCAGCAGCATGAGCCTTTGGCTCTTGCTGCATGAATTTTGAGATGATAAAAAAGTCACGTAGATTTGCATCAATTAAAACTATTCCTATCTTTGCACCGTGAAATATAAATGACAATTAATATAAATTGCGATTAATATTATGAAGTTTTATGACAGGGAAACAGAAATGGAAATGCTTGTCTTGAACGAACGACAAGCCGAACGTACAGCAGTCTTTACTGTCCTGACAGGTCGTCGACGTGTTGGGAAGACTTCGTTGATTACCAAAGCCCTCGAAGGTAAGGATGTCGCCTACCTGTTTGTCTCAAAAGATGGTGAAGCCGTTTTGTGCCAGAAGTTTCAGAGGGCTATCGAAGAACAGTTGGGTATTCAAGTTTTTGGGCAAATCGCACACTTCCGCGACCTGTTCGAAATCATCATGAAAACCTCTGTTGACAGGCACTTCACAGTGTTTTTCGACGAGTTTCAGAACTTGTATAAGGTGAATCCCGCTATTTTTAGCGAAATTCAGGACCTCTGGGATCGCTATCATCGCGATTCACACCTCCATCTGGTCGCGTCAGGCAGCATACAGTCGTTGATGAAACGCATCTTTGAGGACGAGAGCGAACCGCTATATGGCAGGCCTACCTCAAAATTTACGCTTCTCCCATTCAGGATTGACGTCTTGAAACAAATCTTCCAAGACCATTGCCCTAATTATAAGAACGAAGACCTGTTGTGCCTTTACATGATTACCGGAGGAGTGGCTAAATATGTAGAGCTTCTGATGGATGCGCAATGTTTTACCAAGGAAAAGATGCTCAATTATATATGCCGTCCCGATTCATATTTTCTTTCAGAAGGACGTGATTTGATGAACCAAGAGTTTGGAGACGAGAGCAATACTTATTTTTCTGTGCTTCAACTGATTGCTTGTGGTATGACAAAACGTAGTGAAATCGATGGGGCTATGCAAAAGGATATGGGTGTATATCTTCAAAACTTGGAGAAAAATTATCGCATCGTGACGCGACTGAAGCCTCTATTGTCCAAGCCAAACAGCAAAACTACGGCTTATGAAATATCTGACCAATTCCTGAGATTTTGGTTCAGATTCATCTGGCCCTATCAGTCACTGATTGAACGGCAGCAGATGACGGCACTTCGCCAAAACATGGGGCAGGGCTATGATCAATTCTCCGGTAGGACTTTAGAGCAGTATTTCCAAACCAAAGCGATAGAGTCGGGACAATGCACGATAGTAGGCAATTGGTGGGATCGCAAAGGTGACAACGAGATTGACATGATAGCCTTGAATGAGTTCAACCACACTGGCGTTGTGGCCGAAATCAAGCGCAATCCTCGAAAAATCAACCTTGTTGAACTTGGGGAAAAAGTCAAGGTTTTGCCGTCTGAATTCGGACGATTCCAACTCTCGCTTCAAGGCCTGTCCATAGAGGATATGTAGAAGTTAGTCGACCAACATGGACAACTTTTGCGCAATAATACATATTGTTTAATGAATGTTTTAAAAGTGGGACGAAAATCCCACTTTTTTCTTATTTTTGCGCCCTATAAATTATAGGATTATCCCGCCATGCGCAAAATATATCTATTCCTTATTCTTTTGGTATTAGCCTTGCCCTTAAAGGCAGCTTACCTTCTTATCCCGATGGACAATACCCAAACCAACCATCTGAAAGCCTACGGCGTGGCCTATTGGGTGCTGCAACGCGAGGTGGAAATCAGCTGGCTACTGAACTATAGGGGAGGGAGTTACCTGATTCCTTACCACGAGATGTTTGAGCGCGAGTGCAAGATGCGCAACGTGTCGTATAATGTCATCGCTGATGCACAAGCCGACGCTATCCTTGCCGAAATCGCAGACCCAGGCGTCAACATGGACGAGATGAAACTCCAAAAGGTGCCCCGCATAGCAGTCTATGCGCCCAAAAACAACCTGCCTTGGGACGATGCCGTCACCCTTGTGCTGACCTACGCCGAGATTCCTTACGACGTGGTTTATGACGACGAAGTGCTGCAAGGCGTGTTGCCCACCTATGACTGGCTCCACCTGCACCACGAGGACTTCACGGGACAATATGGCAAGTTCTGGGCACGCTACCGTAACTACCCTTGGTATCAAGAGGATGTGCGGATGCAGGAAGCCACGGCGCAACGCTGGGGTTTCAGCAAGGTCTCGCAACTGAAACTCGCTGTAGTCAAGAAAATACGTGAGTTTGTGGCTGGAGGCGGCTACATGTTCTCCATGTGCTCCGCTCCCGACAGCTTTGATGTGGCTCTGGCTGCTGACGGCCTCGACATCTGTGACTATATGTTCGACGGCGACCCCATTCGCAACGGCGACCCGCAACGGCTCAATTACGACAACTGCTTCGCTTTCACCGACTTCTCGGTTTCAGTCAACCCGCAGGAATACGAAATCTCCAACATCGACGTCACCCAAGGCCGGATGCAGAAAGTGAAAGAACAAAACGACTATTTCCTGCTTTTCGATTTTTCAGCCAAATGGGACCCGGTGCCGACCATGCTTACCCAATGTCATGAGCGTCTCGTAAAAGGGTTTATGGGGCAGACCACGGCTTTCAACAAGAACTATGTGAAGCCATCGGTTGTAGTTTTGGGCGATAATGCCGCCTTGAACGAAGACCGTTACATCCACGGTAACTTCGGCAACGGCTTCTGGACCTTCCTTGGTGGCCACGACCCTGAGGACTACCAACATATCGTTGGCGACCCGCCCACCGAACTCGACATGTACCCCAATTCGCCGGGCTATCGGCTCATTTTGAACAATATTTTGTTCCCTGCGGCAAAGAAAAAAGAGCAGAAAACTTGAAAATGTTTATATTTGCCGCTTTAAAATGCATTAATTCACAAAAATCATAGACTATGAGAAGAAATCTACTCGTCATTCTTGCCCTGATATTGGGCGTCTTTTCCCTACAAGCCAAGCCCGTTGAGGTGGGTAAGGCACAACGCTTGGGACTGAATTTCATCCAACACAAGGCCATGTTCGCCAAAAACGCGGTGAATGACCTTGAATTGGCCTACACTTATGGCGCCAGCAATGGTGTGGCCACGGCCTACGTTTTCAACTTCGACGGTGGCTTTGTCATCGTGGCTGCTGACGACTGCTATTCGCCCATCCTCGGTTATTCCTGCCAAGGTAGTTTCAACTATGAGAATGCTCCCGATGGCTTGCGTTACATGTTGGGTGAGCTGTCGAACGACATTGAGAAGTGCATCCAACTGAACCAACCTGTTTCGAGTGATGTCCTTTGCCGCTGGAAGAATCTGGAAGACCACGGCATGTTGCATCCTGAGAGAGGTCAGGTTGTGGTTGAGCCGCTGGTGCAACAACGCTGGAACCAAGATGCTCCTTACAACATGTATGTGCCTGCTGGCTGCCCCTCGGGTTGCGTGGCTACAGCTATGGCCCAGTTGATGAAATATTGGGAATGGCCTTTGCAAGGCACGGGCGAACACTCCTACCAATGGAACGGTCAGACCTTGAGCGCCAACTTTGGAGAGACTACCTATGAATGGGATAATATGATTGATTTTTATGGCAACGGTGCTGGTACCCCCGAACAGAGACAGGCTGTCGCCACACTGATGTGGCATTGCGGCGTGTCGGTCAACATGAATTATGAGCCCGATGGCAGCGGTGCCTTTTCTGGGGATGTGCCTATCGCCATCAACAATTATTTCTCCTATTCCGAACACGCTACACATTACAGCAGAAGTGGCTCCTATAATGACTGGATTGCCTTGTTGAAGACCTATATCGACCAACATATTCCGTTGTATTATTCTGGCCAGAGCCCGGAAGGAGGCCATGCATTTGTTTGTGATGGCTACGATGCCGACGATTTCTTCCATTTCAACTGGGGTTGGGGAGGCGCAAGCAATGGCTTTATCCTCATCGATGGCGAACACTTCGACTATACGGGTAGCCAAGCCATTGTCTACGACTTCGTTCCCGATTATGTTTACAACCAGATGCCTCAGGCTCCTGGAAATCTTAGCGTAAGCATCGACAGCGATGTGTCACGCATTGCCCATCTCAGTTGGACTAACCCCACTGAGACTGAGGCTGGTGAGCCTTTGGCAGGCATCGACAAGATTCTTGTCAAACGTAATGGTTTTATTGTTCAGGAAATCACCAATGTTACGCCTGGAGAGGCCATGACCTGCGACGACGAAGTGCCGTTCTTCGACCAGTTTGAATACACGGTTTTGGCTGTCAATGGTAACAACTACGGTCGTACCACCCATGCCAAGGCTGTCTTTGGCCCTTATTGCGACTGGAAAGTCATCATGACCTCGGCTAGCTTCCAAGGTTGGGACGGCGGTGGCATCACTGTGCAGAATGCAGCAGGGTCATACATCGACTTTTTGACTACCACCACTTCAAGCGCACAGATGCAAGTCTTCCAAATGGCATTAGGCAACAACAACCTCTACTGGGTGGAACCGAATTCTCCTGTCTCAAACCTCTCGTTTAAGATCAGAGATGCTGAAAACCAGATTGTTTACCAATATGAAGGCCCCTCATCGGGCTTGGAAGCGGGCCTTTTGCGCACATTGAACAATACTTGTGGCAATGAGAACATCTGTGAGGCTCCTTATAACCTGAAGGCTACCGTTGACCCCGATAATGACAGAAACATTATCCTTACTTGGGACTCCGATCATACTCCTGAATTCGGTTATAACATCTATCGCGATGGCTTCCTCTTCAATATGGCGCACGAGACAAGTTATGTCGATGAGAATACTGACATCGGAGGACACTGCTATTATATCACGGCTTTGTGCAGTGGAGGTGAGACGGCCAATTCCAATGAATATTGTGTCACTTCAGGAACGGGATGCGAACCTCCCCAAGACTTGTATTTCGACTATTTCAATGGTACCAAAGTGCAGCTGTTCTGGACAGCACCGGAAAACGAGAACGTGACGGGTTATGTCGTCTACCGCAAGACGGAAGACACGCCTTATAAGCGTATCAAGAATGTGGGGGCAAATACGACCAATTGCAAGGATACCAGCGTGTCTTCAGGCGTACCTTATCAGTATGTTGTGACTGCCTATTATCGTGACACTGACTGCAACTCTGCCTACGCTAATGACCTCTATGATGCCGATAAGTTCTTCATCTCGGTGGATTGGACGAACGCGCCTAAGGACTTGCAAGCTTTCTTAAATGAAGATAGCACGATGGTCAGCTTGCGCTGGAAACCTGCCTATCAAGCTTCCTCGTACGATATCATGCGCAACGGCGTGAAGATTGGCGAGACTACAGAGATGGCGTTTGATGACGAGGATTTGGCCTTAGGCGAGACATACTGCTATCAAATTATTGCCCATGGTTCAGAATCTGAAGAGGGCTCCAACGAGGCTTGTGTTACCATGCCCGATGCGCCCGAACCACCTGTTTTGCCTTGCTCGGCACCGACGAATCTGTTATGCGACGAAAGACCTGCATTAGGCTTTTCCACTGCCATTCATGTTGAGTGGCAATCTCCCGAAGACCGCGTTCCCGACTCCTACACTTTGTACATTTATGATTTGATACGAAATGATACAACCATTTTGACAGACTTGACCGAGATGGTGTATGAATCAGGTTACTCTGTTGATGGTACGGACATCATCTTCCAAGTGAAAGCGGTTTATCCTGAATGTGAATCCGATTTCGCATTGTCTATTGACGGAAAGGATTTTGTGAGGTTTACCAGCTTGTCTGTCAATGAGATGGCGAATTTAGTCAAACTCTATCCCAATCCCACATCGGGCCAACTGAGCATCGAGGCTGAAAAGATGACTTCGATAAGCGTTTTTGACCTCTTAGGCCAGTGCGTGATGCAAATGACTGTTGAAGACGGTCAAGCTACCATCGACATGAGCCAACTGCAAGAAGGCATCTACCTCATCAAGGTGAGCACGGCCAATGGTACGTCGATGCAGCGTGTTATTAAGATGTAAATAATTTAAAATCAATAATCTAAAAGTAATTAAACCAATGAGAAAAACTTTATTTCTGATGATGAGCTTGGCGCTGTTCGTTAGCCAACTCATCGCTTCGCCCGTCGACGTGGAGCAAGCCCGTCATTTGGGCATGAAGTATGTGCAGAGCCACTCTGCCAGACAGGTCTCCGAACTCAATTTGGCCTATACTGAGATGACTGAAAGTGGCAATCCTGCTGTCTATGTCTTCAATTTCGACAATGGTTTCGTCCTCGTTTCGGCTGACGATGTGGCACGTCCCATCCTGGCTTACTCAGACGAGGAGAGCGTAGACCCGAACAACATGCCTGACGGCTTCGCCTATTACCTGGGTTTCTATGCACGTCAGATTGCCTACGCTCAGGCCAACAACTTTGAGCCTGAGATGGAGGTGGCTTCCGAATGGCTGCATGTGGCAAAGGACGGCTTCGAGAACGACAACCGCAGCACCCGTGGCGACGTTGCCCCCTTGTTGACCACCCTCTGGAACCAGGACAGCCCTTACAACGCCTATTGCCCAACCGGTCATGGTGGTCCTGGCGGTCATGCTTATGCCGGCTGCGTTGCTACGGCCATGTCGATGGTGATGAAGTACTGGAATTGGCCTATCCAAGGCAATGGCGAGCACAGCTATACGCCCGAAGGTTATCCTATGCAGACGGTCGATTTCGGTGCCACGACATACGACTGGGCCAATATGCCCAACTCCTGCAATAGCTCCAATTACCAAGCTGTTGCTACGCTGATGTATCATTGTGGCGTTTCGGTCGACATGATGTATGGTGGAGGCTCTTCGGGTGCCTATTCACAAGATGTTCCTCCTGCGATTGCCAACTATTTCCGTTACACCGACAAAGCCAGTCGTAAAGACCGTGATCTTTATACCAAATACGATTGGGAGGAGATGTTGATTGCCAGCTTGAAAGAAGGCTTCCCGATGTATTATTCAGGAAGTGACGATTCAGGCGGACATGCTTTTGCATGCTGTGGCTATCGTGAGAGCGACCGTAAGTTCTATTTCAACTGGGGCTGGAGCGGCTCGTTAAATAACTATTTCGCTATCGACGCACTGAACACCGGCTGGAATGGTAGCTTCAACCAAGGTCAGGCCGCCATCTTCGATTACATCCCTGACTATGTTTACAACGAATTGATTCCTGCTGTTGAAGACCTCAGTGTCTCGTCAGAAAACGCCCACTCCAAGACGGGTATCGTCAGCTGGACCAACCCCACCATGTCTTTGGACGGCAGTGCTTTGGAGAACATTGATCAAGTGGTGTTGCTCCGTAATGAAGAGCAGATTTTCACCCAAAGCAATTTGACTCCTGGTGAGGTCATGTATTTCGAAGACAATGTTCCTGATTACGATTGCTACACCTATACCTTGTACTTCCTTTCCAATAATGTTAAAGGTCGTTTTACAGAGTTTAAGTACCAATATGGTCCCACCTGTACTTGGAAAGTGGTTGGTCAAACCACTAATTTCCAAGGCTGGAATGGTGGCAAGATTCAAGTGAAGAATTCGTTCAACACGCTTATTGAGGAGATCACGATGACTTCTTCATCGCCTATCAGCCAGCAAATTGTTATGCCCGAAGGCAATGTCACATTCAGCTGGGTGGCTCCATCAACGGCTGTCCAAAGCTTAACCATCAACATAAAGAACTCGTCCAACAGCACGGTCTATACCTTCACGGGCAACTCGAACCAAGTGCCTGCCACGCTTTATACGGGCGACAATGATTGCGGTGGCTGTCTGCCTCCTACCAATTTCCACGGCGACTACCAGTGGACCAACGAAGGCTTTGGCACACTGCTCACTTGGGACTATGAGGGTGAGCCTCAGTCTTTCAAAGTCTATCGTAGTGAAGACGGCGTAGAATATGCTGAAATAGCAACGGTTGATAAGACATTGCGCGAGTATTTCGACATTACTGATGCCGGTGGGTACTATTACAAGGTGACGGCCTTCCGCAGCTATTGCGAGTCGACGCCCGCTTGGGTCGATGATGACACTGATTATGTCTACATCGAAGTGACATCAGTCAACGAAGATGCCGAAGAAGGCTTCAAGGTGTATCCTAACCCGGCCAATGCCTTGATGAGTGTTGAGGCCGATGGCCTGCAACTGGTCACAATCTGCAACACCATGGGTCAAACCGTTTTGATGCAGCATTGCAACGAAGATGGCGTGGTCATCAACACATCTAACTTGGCTTCTGGCGTCTACACCATCAGCATCAAAGCTGCCAATGGCACCGTGACCAAACGTTTTGCCGTGATGCATTGATGGCTTTTTTCCAAAAAACGAGTCAAAATGAAAAGGAAACATGCGTGCATGTTTCCTTTTTTGTTATATTTGCCGCTTAAACTTGAAAGACAATTTACTATGAGAAAGCGCATCTTTACTATGCTGGTGCTGGCGATGACATGTGTCGCGCTTCAGGCCCGCCCGGTTGACCAAGAGACCGCAAAACGCTTGGGACAGTCCTTTGTAAAGGCCAATTTCGAGTTCACCCGCCAGAGTGACCAACTGAATTTGGTTCAAACCGCTTATTCCGAAAGGGGAGAGGCCTGCTATTATATCTTTAATGTGGGTGAAACAGGCTTCGTTATCCTTGCCGCTGACGACAACTATCGTCCTGTCATCGGTTATTCGGATAGAGGAACATTCAACCCTGACGACATGGCTCCCGCTTTGGCCGAATACTTGGAAGTCGTACGACAAGGTGTGATGAGCGCTTCCATGGCCTCTACTGCATCGGTTGCAGTGTCAGCTGACTGGGCCATGCTTGAGAAAAATGGTCGTCTTGTCTCGCGTCATGGGGGTAGGGAAGATGTGTTCCTTGTTCAGACTACCTGGAACCAAAACTATCCCTACAACTATTTCTGCCCTGAAGGCGAAGGCGGCCCTGGCGGACACTGTTATGCAGGCTGTGTGGCTACGGCAGCAGCCCAGCTGATGAAGTTCTGGAACCATCCTATTCAGGGACAGGGCAGTTATACCTATTTTCCTGAAGACCATCCGGAATACGGCCCACTGACAGCCAATTTCGGTGAGACGACCTATGACTGGGATAATATGCCCAACGACATTTCAAATAACTCTCCCATAGAGCAAATTGAGGCAGTGGCACAACTCATCTACCATGTCGGCGTGAGCGTGGATATGAATTATCGTCCTACAAGTAGTGGTGCTGTCACTGGTAAGCTTTGCCAAACCATGCCTGCCTACTTCTTCTACACCGACCAGATGGACAATCTATATCGCGAGAACTATACCCATGAGGGTTACATGCAACTGGTAATTAATTCAATTGATATGAATTGGCCTATGGTGCAACGTGGTGGCGGTCATGCCTATGTTCTCGATGGCTACAACGATAACGATATGGTGCATTTCAATTGGGGCTGGAGCGGCAGCAGTGACGGCTGGTTCAATATCGACGAACATGGCTACGCCGATGGTGAGAGTATCATCTACAACTATGTACCTGCTGAGATTTATTCTGCCACCGCCAATGCGCCCACGGATATGAATGTGGTTCCCGCAAACGACGGAACACTGACAGCTTCCATCAGTTGGAAGAACCCTTCAATTACATTGACCAACGTCCCGCTGACGGCTATCGACCAAATTGTCGTGGCTCGCAACGGGGAGGTGATTTTTACCGAAGACAATGTCACCCCAGGCGCCGAAATGAGTTTTGTGGATGAAAGCGTTCCCTATTTTGACGTTTTCGACTATGCTGTTTATGCCATCATTAACGGACAGCATGGCGCATCTGCAAGAGCGGAGAAAGTGCTGGTAGCCCCGACCTGCGATTGGAAGATCATCATGCAGAGTTCGGCCTTCCAGGGCTGGAACGGGGGATATGTTTCACTCTATAGCGCTACGGGAAAAGAAATTCAGCGCTTCACCATTACCAGTTCAGTGCCATCTACGTTCAATTTTCCCGTTCCTGTAGGCAATGTGTGCTTTGGCTGGACCGCACCGAGTAATAATGTAAGCAATATGTCTTTGATTATCAAAGATTCAGAAGGCAATACGGCATACACCTATCAAGGTACCTCCTCTGGTATGGAAGAGGGTGTATTTTATGCAGTCAATAATGGTTGTGGCAATGCATTGGTGACTACGGCACCTTACCATCTGATGGCTGAAATGAGTGAAAGTGATGTCGTCTTGACATGGGAGAATGGTGGCGTTGTCCCCGACTATGGCTATATTGTTTACAAGGATGAGCAAATCTATGGTTTTACAACGGAACTGAGTTTTGTTGATGAAAACATCACTGTAGGACATTGCTACACGGTTACCGCACTGAATTATGGCGGCGAGTCGGACCATTCCAACGAGACCTGCGCTTCAGCGGGTGACTGCAAAGGTGCTACCAACTTCGATTATGAATATGTGGGCAACAACTATAAAATCAAGCTGTTATGGGATAAACCAGAACCTGGCGATGGATTGTCGGGCTATTATCTGTTCCGCAAACAAGGTGAAGATGGCACGTATGAGCGAATCAAGTTGCTCGGCGCTTCGGCAACCAATTTCACCGATAATACCGCCAACCAACAGGGCGATTACTATTACCGCCTTTACGCCTATTATTCCTCCACTGATTGTACTTCGGCACCAGCCTCAATCAAAGATGATCCTAACAAGTTCTATCTGAAAGTGTATTATTCACCCACCGATATTGAGGAAACAGAAAAACCTGAGATGAAACTATATCCGAATCCCGTCAACCATAGTTTGAAGATTGAAGCTGAAGGCATGACTCATGTGACGGTTTTCAACCAGCTTGGACAATTAATCTTTGCTTCGGAATTTGATTCTAATTCTTTGAATATCAATGTGTCGGATTGGAATGAAGGTATTTATCTTGTCAAAGTGATGACGGGTAACGGATGGGTTTCACATCGTGTCGCCGTTGTTCATTAAATGGAGTTTTTTTGTCAATATGTGCAAACAAAGCATTATGTTTCGGGAAAATCTCTATATTTGCACGCTTAAACAGAATCTAATTTAAAATATTAAATCCAACTACAATGAAAAAGTATTTAATGAGTCTGCTTGCCTTGGTTTTGGGCATCGGTATGGTTCAAGCCCATCCGGTCGATGTGAGCCAAGCCAAGTATGTTGGACAACAATTTGTCCAAGCCAACTTCCAGCAGTCACGCCAAATGGATGACTTTACCTTGGTCTACACGGGCACTTCAAACCGTGGCGAGGCTTGCTTCTATGTGTTCAATGTCGGCAATGGCGGGTTCGTCATGGTCTCAGCCGATGACTTTTACCGTCCAATCATCGGCTATTCTGAAGAACGCAGCTTTGACGCTGAAAACATCAACCCCGAGTTGGGATACATGCTCAACGAGTTGATCGCCGGTCGTACTGGAAGACTTGCAGGCAAAGCTACTCCTACAGTTGCTGCCGAATGGCAGAGTGTGATGAATTCGGGCAAACTGATTTCGCGCAACGGTGGCCGCGAGAAATTCTATCTCGTGCAAACCAAATGGGATCAGGGCAACCCTTACAACTATTATTGCCCTCAATCTGCTGGTGGTCCTAATGGCCGTTGCTATGCAGGTTGTGTTGCCACAGCCATGAGCCAAGTGATGAAATATTGGAATCATCCTTTGAAAGGAAATGGTTCCCATACCTACAATTCGGGAGGATCAGGTTATCCTTCTTTCCCTGGGCTTTCAGCCAACTTTGGTGAGACCAATTACGATTGGGACAATATGCCTTTGCAGCTCAATGCCGGTTCTCCACAAGTGCAGATTGAAGCTGTAGCCACATTGATGTACCATTGCGGTGTTTCCGTGAATATGATGTATGCTCCTGATGGTAGCGGTGCTTATTCTCAAGATGTTCCTTCAAGTATTTCCCAATACTTTGACTATACCAATCAGGCAATGTATAGAAGCAGAGACAGTTATAACTATGATGCTTGGTCTGCGATGTTGATGGAATCACACGACATGGGTTGGCCAGTTTATTATTCGGGACAAGGTCCTGATGGCGGTCACGCTTTCGTGTGTGACGGTTACGATGACAACGGCTTCTTCCACTACAACTGGGGCTGGAGTGGCAGCGGTGACGAGTACTTTGA
>JAEEGG010008518.1_pt1 | contig 23248 bp, 15 predicted proteins | sample 9134161 | NCBI WGS metagenome assembly JAEEGG01 (sample SAMN16246543, study PRJNA631951) | gut metagenome | biome: gut microbiome; feature: rumen; material: CR-attached | host: Bos | place: Iran: Karaj | collected 2018-10
GATTGCCATTTTTTTTATAATTGATGCTTATGATAAGAATCCTAACAGTGCACCGGCAGCCACCGCGGAGCCGATGACACCTGCCACATTGGGACCCATGGCGTGCATCAGTAGGAAGTTGTGACGGTCGTACTCCAGTCCGAGATTGTTGGAGATACGTGCTGCCATTGGAACGGCACTCACACCTGCATTACCAATCAGCGGGTTCAGTTTCTTGTCTTTTGGCAGGAAGAGGTTCATGACCTTTACGAAGCAGACACCACTCATGGTGGCGATGATGAAGGCACCGGCACCAATAGCGAAGATATAGATGGTGTTGATGGTCAGGAACTCAGAAGCCTGTGTGGAACACCCTACGGTCAGTCCTAACAGCATCACCACAATGTCATTCAGCGCAGCACCGGCAGTCTTGGCAAGACGAGTTGTCTTACCCGACTCTTTCAGAAGGTTACCGAAGAAGAGCATACCCAAAAGGGGAAGACCTGACGGTACGATGAAAGTTGTCAGCAACAGTCCGATAATCGGGAACAGGATGCGCTCTGTCTGTGACACCTCACGTGCCGGTTTCATCTTGATGACACGCTCTTTCTTGGTAGTGAGCAGACGCATCAAAGGCGGCTGAATCAGGGGCACCAATGCCATATAGCTATAGGCACAGACAGCAATGGCTCCCATCAGGTTGGGGGAGAGCTTGCTCGACAAGAAGATCGCGGTAGGACCGTCAGCACCTCCAATGATAGCAATACCTGCTGCCTGGTTAGGCTCGAAACCTAAGGCGAGGGCAAACATATATGCTCCGAAGATACCAAACTGTGCGGCAGCGCCTACCAGCATCAGTTTCGGGTTGGCAAGCAAGGCGGAGAAGTCCGTCATGGCACCGATTCCCAAGAAGATCAGTGGGGGATACCATCCTTGACGGACACCCTGATAGAAGATGTTCAATACGGAATTGTCCTCATAGAGACCGATCTCCAGTCCGGCATCGGCACGGAAGGGAATGTTCCCGAGGATGATACCCAGACCAATGGGCACCAGCAGCAGCGGCTCGAAGTCTTTCTTGATGGCTAGCCAGATGAAGAGCGCGCCTACAGCTATCATGATGAGGTTTCCTGTCGTGGCATTGGCGAAGCCAGTATAGGTCAGGAACTCATTGAAGTTTTCTACGATAAATTGCCACATAATATTGTCGTTATTTCGTTATTACGATATTTCGATATGGACGAAATTAACCAATGGTGAGCAACACGGCACCTTCCATCACTGAATCACCAGGGTTGACGGTGATAGAGGTGACGGTACCTGCATACTCTGCCTCGATGTTGTTCTGCATCTTCATCGCCTCTAATACAATCACGGTATCGCCCACCTTGACGGTATCGCCCACCTTGACATTAATACTGGTAATCGTACCAGGCAGCGGTGCCTTCTGGGCATTGCCGGTACCAACTGGAGCAGCGGGCTGCGCTGGAGCGGCAGGCTTTTCCGGGGCATTCGTGGTGACAGGTTTTGGAGCCTCTACCTTGGGTTTCACAATGGTGGGGTGCTTTGCCGCATTGATGGGCTGTTGCAGTTCTACCTCAAAGGGAATGCCATTGACGTTGACTTTTGCGATGTTGCCTTCTACTTCCTCGATTTCTACTTCGTAGTCAACACCTTGTACTTTATATTGATACTTATTCATAACTTCAATTTTATTTTCATTTTTTGACTTTGTCAATATTATTTCAGCTCTGGTCCCGTGGGGATATGCTGAGACTGTGGGACAGCCGGACTCACTGGCTCATGGAAATGGGTCATCTGCGAGTATTCATCATCCCAGCCGGTATCGCGATGCTTGATGGTGATGACACCACTTTCCACGTCATGGACATCGTCGCGGTATTGTTGGAGCGCCATACCGATGACGGCGAGATATACCTCTTTGTCGATACCTTTGGTCTTCAGACCTTCCTGCAGAATGACACCCGTCTTGTGTCCTACCTCCATGGTCTTCTCCACGGTCTTGGTGATAGGTTTGATAGGCTGAGTGTTGATAACCTTCTTCGCCGTCTCCTGATGACGCATGAACATGCCGAAGAGGGTAAAGAATATCCAGAGGAGGGCAAGACAGAGGAATACGATGCTCATCGCCATGATAGCCATTGCAAAACCATGGGGATCCTCTCGCTTGAACTTCTCTATCTTTGACTCGCTGACAGTTGTGATGTTCTGAATTCCTACAGTCACACGATCACCAGACTTCATTTCCCAGTCGGCAGGGGTCCCGTTGTTGGCGATACGGGCATATGACTGGTCAGCTTGCAGGACAGGGACTGTCACAGAGTCGATGAGTTGCGTGGCATTACCATTGTAAAGGGCAATCCACGTAGGTTTGGAAGGGTCAACCTTGACAGTTAGGTGCAGGGAACCTTTAGCGGGCTGACTGTTCAGTTGGAACACGATGAGCTGGCGACCGCTTAGGTTGGTACGAGTTTCACCGTTGGGGATGATGCTCATACGCTTGACGCGCTCTGGCACACTCATCGATTTGTCAAGTACGGAACGGTCGGTTGTCAGGTACATGCCACGGATATTGTAAGTGGAGTGTGAGATGTTGGCAATCTCCACCCAGGCATGTCGTGTCCCGTATTCGTCAATCAGGCTCGACTGGTTGTCGGTCATCACCTCGTTGAGTTTGATGCTGGCGTCCATCTGGGCGTGCATCGGGAGGCTGGCGACAGTCAGTAAGCCTAACAGGAATGAGATTTTTTTCATATTGATAGTATTATTATATTTTTAGTTCCTATAGTGTTTTATAGGGTTTATAGTGGTGGGCTAGCCACAGAAGAACAACACGACGATTTGTGCCGTAAAGATACGGAGGAACATCGATAGCGGGTATACCGTTGAGTAACCTAATGCCGGAGCCTCCTTAGAGCATACGCTGTTGGCGTAGGCAAGAGCGGGAGGATCGGTATAAGTACCGGCAATCATACCCATGATGGTGAAGTAATTGAACTTATATCGTAGACGGGCTATCGGGCCGATTATCAGGATGGGGATGATGGTGATGAAGAAACCGGTCAGCACATAGAATATTCCGTCTCCTTCCACCACAGTCTCAAAGAAACCTGCACCAGCCTTGATGCCCACACTGGCAAGGAAAAGCACTAGTCCGATCTCTCGCAACATCATGTTGGCAGAGGTCGTTGTATAAGTTACTAAGTGAATCTTGTACCCATAGCGTCCGATAAGGATAGCGATAATCAGCGGACCGCCAGCGATACCTAGTCGCATAGGAACTGGCATACCAGGTATGGCGAGGGGCAGGGAACCGAAAATGATACCTAATATGATCCCGACGAAGATAGTGGCGATATTCGGCGCATTCAGTCGACGGATGGAGTTTCCCATCTTGTTGGCGACACGGTCGACGGCGTCTTCAGGACCCACTACCATGATCTTGTCACCTACTTGCAAAGGTAGGGAGGCTGTGGCAAAGAGATCCAAGCCATGACGGGTGAGGCGGGTTACGTTGACACCATGAACACTTGAGAAGTGCATGGAGGCAAGTGTCTTACCGTTGATCTTGGGATTGGTAATCAAGATACGCTTCGATACCAGAGGTTGGTCAGACTGCTCGAAGTCGATGTCGAGTTTGGGACCAATGAAAGCCATGATAGCCTCCTGATCAGCCTCTGCGCATACGATGAGCATCTGGTCGCCGATATGGAAGACGGTGTCACGGTTGGGAATGCACAACTCACCTTGATGGACAAGGCGTGACACCACAAAGTCACGGTTCAGGAAGTCGTGTACCTGCAGCAAAGTCTTGCCTTCCAGATATTTGTTAGTCACCTCCAAGTGCATTTTATAAGGTTTCTTGTTGGCTTTAGTCTCATCCATCGCCAACAACTCTTCCTCCTCTTTCTCTAACTTAATATTACATATATACCTTATTAATATAGTAGCACCGATGATGCCTAACACACCAAGAGGGTAGGCACAGGCGTATGCTGATGCAATCTGGGGGGCACCATTGGAGAATACTGACTGTAAAGCCTCGTTAGCGGCACCAAGACCTGGAGTGTTGGTGACGGCACCATACAATGTACCAACCATCATAGGTAGATTCGTCTTGTCCGAGGTGTCGAAGAAAATGAAGTAACAGACAAACATTACAATAATGTTCAGCAGGATGGCTATCGATGCCAACGCGTTCAATTTGATACCTGCTTTTCCGAAACTTTCGAAGAAACCCGGACCGACCTGCATACCAATCATAAAGACGAACAGGATAAGTCCGAAGTCCTGAACAAAAGTCAGGATAGGCTGAGGTGCGGTGAACCCGATGTGTCCAGCCACGATACCGGCAAACAACACAAAAGTGACACCTAACGAGATGCCCCAGAATTTGATCTTTCCTAAATACACACCTACGGCAATGACTATGGCATATAGTAGGGCTATGTGTGCCACAGAGTCAGTCGACGTAAATAAGTCCTTTAACCATTGCAATGATTCCATAATGTGTTTCCTTTATCAGCGTGCAAAGACAATGCAAACCGCATGGAAAGAGCTTACCCTATGTTAAGGTGTAGCCTGTCTTCGCCAAAATTTTTGCAAAGGTACAAAGAAATTGCGCAATACAATCAACTTTGTGCAACTATTTTTCATATTTATGAAAATATTATTAATTTCTTCGGCATTTAAAAAATAAATGCTAACTTTGTAGGCTGTTATTGGAAAACTCCAATTAACAGAAGTGAACTTAAAACACAACTTATATAATAATTCATAAAAAACTATGGCAAACAAAGAGAAACTCTTCACCGAGTTTACTGCGCCCACCACTCAGGAGTGGTTGGACAAGATTGAAGTGGACCTGAAAGGTGCCGACTTCCAGAAGCGACTCGTGTGGAGAACCAATGAAGGCTTCAACGTACAGCCTTTCTATCGCCGAGAGGACTTGGCGAACCTGAAAACACCTGATGCACTGCCGGGTGAGTTCCCATTTGTTCGTGGTAACAAAAAGGACTCCAATGAGTGGTATGTGCGTCAGAATATCAAAGTAGACGACCCCGTAGAGGCGAATAAGAAGGCACTCGACATCTTGAATAAGGGTGTCGACTCTATCGGCTTCCGCTTTGGTGGCGACAAGGTTAGTCCTGCGTTCATTGAGACTTTGCTGAAGGATATCCGTCTGGATATCGTGGAGGTCAGCTATCGCACCTGTCCGTGTCATGCTGTTGAACTCGCAGAGATACTGGTGAAGTATTTCGAGAAGATGGGTTACGACAAGGAGAAGATTGTGGGTGGTGTCGGCTTCGATCCCATCGACAAGATGTTGCAGAAAGGTAAGGATACCACCCCGATGCTGGAGAACCTGCCTAAATTGGTGGAGACTTTGAAGGACTATCCCAACTTGCGTTGTGTGATGGTACATACAGACACCCTTAACAATGCCGGTGCTTATATCGTACAAGAACTTGGCTATGCCCTCAGCTGGGGTAATGAATACCTGCAGCAACTGGTGGATGCAGGGGTGGATGTTGACCTTGCAGCAAAGAGCATTAAGTTCTATATGGGCATCTCTGAAAACTATTTCATGGAGATTGCCAAGTTCCGTGCCGCTCGTCTGTTATGGGCTCAGATAGTGAAACAGTATGAGCCGAAGTGCGATTGCGCTTGTAAGATGGTCATCAATGCCAGCACTTCTACTTACAACCAGACCTTGTTTGACTCATACGTGAACCTGCTCCGCTCTCAGACAGAGGCGATGAGTGCCGCACTGGGTGGTGTACATTCCATGGTGGTCACTCCGTTCGACGCTCCTTATGAGAAGGCAACGGACTTCAGTGAGCGTATCGCCCGTAACCAGCAGTTGCTGATCAAGGAAGAGGCTCATTTCGATCGTATCGTAGACCCCTCCGCTGGCTCTTACTATATCGAGCATCTGACAGATGCCCTCGCACAAGAGGCCTGGAAGATATTCCTCAAGATCGAAGACGAGGGCGGTTTCCTGGAGGCTGTCAAGAAGGGTATTGTACAGGATGACATCAATGCTACTAATGTGAAGCGTCATGGTGATGCCGCCAAGCGTAAGGAGTTCATCCTTGGTACCAACCAGTTCCCGAACTTCACGGAGAAGAGTGACGGCAAGCGTGCACAAGATGGTGCATGTTGTTGCAAAAACTCCGAGTGCTCTGAGAACTCTGAGATTAAGAAGATCAATAGCACTCGTCTCGCTGCAGACTTTGAGGATCTTCGCATCCATACGGAGGAGACGAAGGTGCCTACGGCGTTCATGCTGACTATCGGTAACCTTGCCATGCGCCAGGCTCGTGCCCAGTTCTCTTGCAATTTCCTCGCCTGTGCTGGTTATAAGGTAATCGACAACCTCGGTTTCAAGACGGTAGAGGAGGGTGTTGACGCTGCCTTGGAGGCAAAGGCCGATATTGTAGTCATCTGCTCTTCTGACGATGAGTATGCAGAGTATGCTATCCCCGCCTTCAAATACTTGAATGGTCGCGCGATGTTTGTTGTGGCTGGTGCCCCTGCTTGCATGGAAGACTTGAAGGCTGCTGGCATCGAGAACTACATCCATGTTCGTTGTAATGTGCTCGAGACTTTGAAAGAATATAATCAGAAACTTGGTATTTAAAGAATAGGAGACTTGAATGATGCGTAAACAATTTAAAGATATCGATATCTATGCTGGCATTCATGCTCAAGATGGTGCCAAGTGGATCAAGGACAATAACATCGTAGCTGACTGGAAGACTCCAGAGCATATCGAGGTACGTCCTGTATATACGAAAGAGGACCTGGAGGATATGGAGCACCTCGACTTCACAGCTGGTATTCCTCCTTACCTGCGTGGTCCGTACTCTATGATGTATCCGTTCCGCCCATGGACCATCCGTCAGTATGCCGGATTCTCCACTGCTGAGGAGTCGAATGCGTTCTATCGTCGTAACCTCGCCTCTGGTCAGAAGGGACTCTCTGTAGCCTTCGACCTGCCTACACACCGTGGCTACGACCCTGACAATGCCCGTGTGGTGGGTGATGTCGGTAAGGCTGGTGTGTCTATCTGCAATGAGGAGAATATGAAGGTGCTGTTCAGTGGCATCCCCTTGAACAAGATGTCTGTGTCCATGACGATGAATGGTGCCGTACTCCCTATCCTTGCTTTCTATATCGTGGCAGGATTGGAGCAGGGGGCTCAGTTGGAGGAGATGGCTGGTACGATCCAGAACGATATTCTGAAGGAGTTTATGGTGCGTAACACCTATATCTATCCGCCTGCCTTCTCTATGAAGATCATCGCTGATATCTTCGAGTACACCTCCCAGAAGATGCCTAAGTTCAACAGCATCTCTATCTCCGGCTATCACATGCAGGAGGCTGGTGCTACCGCTGATATCGAGCTTGCCTATACCCTTGCCGATGGTATGGACTATCTGCGCACTGGTGTCAATGCCGGTATTGACGTCGATGCCTTCGCTCCTCGTCTGTCGTTCTTCTGGGCTATCGGTATGAACCACTTCATGGAGATAGCCAAGATGCGTGCTGGTCGTCTGTTGTGGGCGAAGATCGTGAAGAGTTTCGGTGCCAAGAACCCGAAGTCACTCGCACTTCGTACTCACTCTCAGACTTCTGGTTGGTCACTGACCGAGCAGGATCCTTTCAATAATGTAGGTCGTACCTGTATCGAGGCGATGGCTGCCGTACTGGGACATACCCAGTCTCTGCATACCAATGCGTTGGATGAGGCTATCGCACTGCCAACCGACTTCTCAGCCCGTATTGCCCGTAATACCCAGATCTATATCCAGAATGAGACGAAGGTCTGCAAGCAGATCGACCCCTGGGCAGGTTCTTATTATGTGGAGACGCTGACCAACGAGTTGGTTCATAAGGCTTGGGAACACATCCAGGAGATTGAGAAACTGGGCGGTATGGCGAAGGCTATCGAGACCGGTCTGCCCAAGATGCGTATTGAGGAGGCTGCCGCCCGTACTCAGGCTCGTATCGACTCTGGTGTTCAGACGATTGTCGGTACCAATAAGTATCGCTTGGAGCACGAGGATCCTATTGATATCCTCGAGGTTGACAATACTGCCGTGCGCAAGCAACAGGAAGAGAGTCTGGCTCAGGTTCGTGCTTCTCGTGACGAGGCCGCATGTCAGGCAGCCCTGAAAGCCATCACGGAGTGTGTCCGTGACTTCCAGGAAGGTCGTAAGAGTGAGAATAACCTCCTTGACCTTGCCGTGAAAGCCGCTCAGTTGCGTTGTACTCTTGGTGAGATTTCAGATGCCTGCGAGGAGATCGTAGGTCGTTATAAAGCAGTAATCAGAACAATTTCAGGCGTGTATAGTTCAGAATCAAAGAACGACAGCGACTTCGAGTTAGCTTGTAAGCTGACCGACGAGTTCGCAGAGAAGGAAGGTCGCCGTCCTCGTATCTTCATCGCCAAGATGGGACAGGATGGTCACGACCGTGGTGCAAAGGTAGTGGCAACAGGTTATGCCGACTGTGGCTTCGACGTGGATATGGGACCGTTGTTCCAGACTCCTGCTGAGGCTGCCCGTGAGGCTGTCGAGAATGACGTGCATGTAGTCGGTGCCTCTTCGTTGGCTGCCGGTCACAAGACGCTCATCCCTCAGCTCATCGAGGAGCTGAAGAAGCTCGGTCGTGAGGATATCATGGTTATTGCCGGTGGTGTCATCCCTGCTCAGGACTACGACTTCCTCTACAAGGCTGGTGTTGCCGCCATCTTTGGTCCTGGTACCTCGGTGGCAAAGGCAGCCGTTGAGATGATGAAGATTCTGCTCGACGAGGAGTAATCTTTAAGAGTAATTTTAAAAACTCTCGAAGAGGATGAGCCCCGTTGCCGGTGGCGCATCCTCTTCTTTTTTCGATGTAATAATTTGCAAGAAACTGAAGCGAATTCAGAAAAAAGTTGTATCTTTGTGGTCGTAAATAATTAAAACGTTATCACTGGCGGAATGAAGAATCTGCCAATCGTATTGCTTTGTTATTTTTGTCAAGAAAACTTGTCGAAAAACGTGTATGGGTTTTTGTGCATTCTAGGATTTCAGGCGGCACCTCCGAGGGGAAAAACGGGCTGTTTCGGAGTTAGGACGTACCTTCGGAGGGGTTAGTCGGCACCTTTCACCCCCGAAGGCGGCACCTTCCTGCCTCGAAGGTGCCGCCTAAATCAGTGGGAAATAGCACAAAAAATAGCGTTTTCCAGTCGTTTTTGAGGGCTTTTCAAGGGGTAATTTATACCCTCAGAAGGTTAATCGGCTGACGCACAGTGCATTATGATAACTGCCTCATTTTCGCGTATTTGAGACCAACTTAGGACTTGGTGGATTTCACGCAAATCTCCAGCGACGTTTTGTCAAGAAGTTTTACGAAAAGAACGTGTCATTTCCTGAAAAACGATCGGTGGTGAGAAGTTATTTGAAACGCATCCCCATGTTGTAGAGTATGAAGGAGTAGATGTCTGCCTGCTCCTCCAGGATTTTCGCCAGGGGCTTGCCACCGCCGTGACCCGCCTTGGTGTCGATGCGGATAAGGGTGGGGTTGGGACCGGCGTTACACTCCTGCAGGGTGGCAGCGAACTTAAACGAGTGGGCTGGCACCACACGGTCGTCATGGTCGGCAGTGGTGACGAGGGTGGCAGGGTAGGAGGTTCCCTTCTTCAGGTTGTGGAGTGGGGAGTAGCCCTTGAGGTATTCGAACATCTCCTTAGAGTCCTCACTGGTACCATAGTCAGGAGCCCAGTTCCATCCAATGGTGAACTTATGATAGCGCAGCATGTCCATCACACCCACCTGTGGGATGGCAACACGGAAGAGGTCAGGGCGCTGTGTCATGCAGGCACCGACGAGCAGTCCGCCATTCGACCCACCCACGATGGCAATGTGCTCTTTGTCGGTATAGCCCTCACGGATGAGCCACTCGGCGGCACCGATGAAGTCGTCGAAGACGTTCTGCTTGTTCATCTTCGTACCAGCCTGATGCCACTCCTCACCATACTCGCCGCCACCGCGGAGGGTGACCTGCGCATAGATGCCGCCCTGCTCCAGGAAAGGCATGCGGTTGGCAGAGAAGGAGGGAACCAGTGAGATGTCGAAGCCACCGTATCCATACAGATAAACCGGTCTCTTACCTCTAACCTCTGACCTCTGACCTCTCTTATACGTTAGGAACATGGGGATGCGAGTGCCGTCCTTGCTTTGGAAGAACACCTGTTCCGTCACGTAGTCATTGGTGTTGAACTTCACCTTCGGTTGTGCGTAGAGTGTGCTCTTTCCCGTCGTCATGTCATAGCGGTAGACGGTGCCGGGGACGGTGAACGACGTGAAGGTATAGAAGCATTCCGGTTCCTTCTCGTCACCTGTGAATCCCACACTGCCCACGGAGGGAAGAGCTATCTCACGGATATGCTTGCCGTCGAGACCGTAGAGGTACGCATGGTCGGAGGCATCCTGACTATAGGTGAGAATCATCTGTCGGTTGATGACCTCCACATCATTCAGCACGTTCTGCTGTTCACCAATCAGCTCCTGCCAGTCGCCGACACCCGGTTTGCGGATGTCTGCCGTCATGATGCGGTTCTTCGGGGCGCCCAAGTTGGTGAGCAGGTAAATCTTGTCACCATCTGTATGGAAAGGCGTATATCTGTACTCCATGTCTGCCGTCATCTGGATAAACTGACTATCGGGTTTGCGGAGGTCACGGACATACAGCATATTGCCGGCACCGGCACCGTCCTCGTAAAGGAACATCATCGTTTCCTCGTCGTTGGTGGAACAGGTATAGAAGCGCTTCGGATAGGCAGCATTCTGATAGAACAGCACATCCTCCGACTGCGGCGTGCCTATCTTATGATAGTATATCTTATGCCCCTCGTTGACATTCGATAACTCCTTGCCCTTTGTAGGTGCGTCGTATGCTGAGTAATAAAAACCGTCGCCCTGCCAAGCAGCTCCCGAGAACTTTGCCCATTCAAGATGGTCGCTGGTCAGTTGTCCCGTGGCGAGGTCGATGACGAAAAACTCCTGCCAGTCGGAACCCGAGCGGGAGATGGTATAGGCGGCATATTTCCCGTTGTGGGAGAAATAGACCCCCTTGAGGGCTACCGTACCATCGGAACTGAGATTGTTGGGGTCGAGGAATACCCGGGGCTCCCCTCCTAACTCGTCCATGACATACATCACGTATTGGTTCTGCAACCCATTATTCTTATAAAAGTACCATTTCCCATGATGTTTGCGGGGAGCCGTAATCTTCTCGTAGTTCGACAGTTCGGTGAGTCGCTTGAGCAGTTTCTGCCGGAAAGGAATTTTTGAGAGATAGGCTTTGGTGACTCTGTTCTCTGCCTCCACCCAGGCAGCTGTCTGCTGACTGGTGTCATTCTCCAGCCAACGGTAGGGGTCAGCGACCTCCGTACCGAAATAGTGGTCTACGGTACCGTCTTTCTGCGCTTTCGGATATTGGATGTGCTGTGCCGATGCAGTTGTTGTGGCGGTGATTGTTGCCATGATAACGATGAATTTTCTCATACCTTATTATATATATATTAATGAACTCATGATATAGTCGCTGATGAACAGTCCTTTGCGGGTCAGCGACAGGTGGTTGCCGTCGATGCGGAGTTCTCCGTCATCAATAAACCGCTGTGCCTCCTTCAGACAGTAGCGGCGGTGCTTCGGTGAAAGCGTGGTAAGGTCGAGACCCTCACGGGTTCGCAGAGCGACGGTGATACGGTCGTTATAGTGTGTGTCGTCGTCAAGTGTTTCCGACTCGAAAAGACGTTCCCCTCGTTCTATTGCCTCCATATACTGTCGGATGTCGCTGACATTCCAACTGCGGCACTTCCCATCGTAAGAATGGGCGGCGGCACCCAGTCCGATGTAGGGGATGTCATGCCAGTAGCTGCTGTTATGGCGGGAGCGGAATCCCGGTTTGGCGAAGTTCGATATCTCGTAATGCTCATACCCTGCCGCCTCCAACTTGTCGATGAGCCGTTCGTACATCGCCCGCTCCAGTTCCTCGGAAGGGAGTGAAGAGGGAAGTGAAGAGTGAAGAGTGAAGAGTGAAGAATCTTTATCGCCATCACATTTCCTCATTTCTTCATTTCCATTTCTCATTTCTAATTGCTCATTTCTCATTTGGTAGAAAAGGGGTGTGCCCTTTTCTATCGTGAGGCAGTAGGCGGAGATATGCTCTACGTCTAGGGTGAGAGCGACATCAATGTCGCGCTCCCAATCGGAGAGCGTTTCGTCCGGGAAACCATACATCAGGTCGATGCTGATGTTGTGGATGCCGGCATTGCGGAGATGGTGGACGGCTTCCTTCACCTGACCAGAAGTATGGCGGCGGTGGAGGAAATGCAGTCGCTGGTTGTCGAAGGTCTGGGCACCCATGGAGACACGGTTGATGCTGAGCTGCGATAATATCGCAGCAAACGAGGACGTGATGTCATCGGGGTTTGCCTCGATGGTAACCTCGGGGGCTGACGGGGGCAGGGCAGTGAGCAACTGCTGCAGTTGCTGAGGGGTGAGCTGACTGGGAGTGCCGCCGCCGAAATAGACGGTCGTGGAGGGCGCGGACATTTCGTGGCTCCGTAATTGCCACTCCCTACATACCGCATCCACGTATCGCTGCCGCCACCGTAGGTCGGTGGTAGAGTAGAAGGCGCAGTAGATACAGCGGCTCTTGCAGAAGGGAATATGTATATATATGCCAGCCATCTTGTTGCTATTTTGGAACAAAAGTACTAATAAAGTTTAATATTTGAAAGTTTTCTTAGGTTTTTCGCATGAAAATGACTAATTTTAGCGTCGCTTATCGAAATTAAACCTAAAACATAACCGATATGAAAGTTTATCAAACCAACGAAATCAAAAACATCGCGCTGCTTGGCAGTGCGGGTAGCGGCAAGACTACTCTTGCCGAAGCAATGGTCTACGAAGCTGGCATCATCAAACGCCGCGGCACTGTAGAGGGTAAGAACACCATGAGCGATTATTTCCCTGTTGAGCAGGAATATGGCTACTCGGTGTTCTCTACTGTTTTTCATGTAGAGTGGAATAACAAGAAGCTGAACATCATCGACTGCCCGGGATCGGACGACTTCGTCGGTGGTGCCATTACTGCCCTGAATGTGACTGACCAGGCTGTATTGCTCATTAATGGACAGTATGGTCCTGAGGTGGGTACGATGAATGCTTTCCGTAATACTGAGAAGTTGAAGAAACCCGTCATCTTCCTCGTTAACCAACTCGACCGCGACAACTGCGACTTCGACCAGATCCTGGCTCAGCTGCGTGAGGTCTATGGTAACAATTGTGTTCCTGTCCAGTATCCTATCGCTACAGGTCCTGGCTTCAATAGTGTTATCGACGTGCTGTTGATGAAGAAATACTCCTGGAAACCCGAGGGTGGTGCTCCCATCATCGAGGAGATTCCTGCCGACCAACTCGACAAGGCAAAGGAGATGAAGGCTGCCCTTGTGGAAGCTGCCGCTGCTGGTGACGACACGCTGATGGAGAAGTTCTTCGAGAGTGAGGACTTGACGGAGGACGAGATGCGTGAGGGTATCCGAAAAGGTCTGGTGACCCGCAGCATCTATCCTGTATTCTGCGTTTGTGCTGGTAAGGACATGGGTGTACGTCGTCTGATGGAGTTCCTGGGTAATGTCGTTCCTTTCGTGAGCGAGATGCCTGTTATTAAGAATGCTGCCGGTAAGGAAGTTCCTGCCGATGCCAGTGCTCCCACCTCTCTGTATTTCTTCAAGACAGGTGTTGAGCCTCATATTGGTGAAGTACAGTATTTCAAGGTGATGAGTGGTGTCGTCAAGAGTGGTGACGACCTGACCAATGCCGACCGTGGCTCTAAGGAGCGTATCGGTACACTCTACGCTTGTGCTGGTGCCAACCGTATCCAGGTGGATCAGCTCGTCGCTGGAGATATCGGCTGTACCGTGAAACTGAAGGATGTGAAGACGGGTAATACCCTTAATGGCAAGGATGTGGAGAATAAGTTTGACTTCATTAAATATCCTAACTCTAAGTTCTCTCGTGCTATCAAGGCTGTCAACGAGGCAGAGACAGAGAAGATGATGGCTGCCCTGCAGCGTATGCGCCAGGAAGATCCTACATGGGTCGTTGAGCAGTCCAAGGAGTTGCGCCAGATCATCGTTCATGGTCAGGGTGAGTTCCACCTGCGTACCTTGAAATGGCGTATGGAGAATAACGAGAAGATCCAGATAGAGTATCAGGAGCCGAAGATTCCTTATCGTGAGACAATCACGAAGATGGCGCGTGCCGACTATCGTCATAAGAAACAGTCTGGTGGTGCTGGACAGTTCGGTGAGGTTCACTTGATTGTGGAGCCTTATACCGAGGGTATGCCTGATCCTACCTCTTTCACCATCAACGGACAGGAGTTCAAGATGAACATCAAGTCGAAAGAGGAGAAAGACTTGGATTGGGGCGGCAAGCTCGTCTTCATCAACAGCGTCGTGGGTGGTGCTATCGATATGCGCTTTATGCCCGCTATCCTGAAGGGTGTGATGGAGCGTATGGAGCAGGGACCGTTGACTGGTTCTTATGCCCGTGATGTCCGTGTTATCGTATACGATGGTAAGATGCACCCGGTAGACTCTAACGAGCTCTCGTTCATGCTGGCAGCCCGTAACGCCTTCTCCGCTGCTTTCAAGGAGGCAGGTCCGAAGGTGCTGGAGCCTATCTATGACTTAGAGGTACTGGTGCCTGCTGACTATATGGGTGATGTGATGAGTGACCTGCAGGGTCGTCGTGCCATCATCATGGGTATGGATAGCGAGTCTGGTTACCAGAAACTGACGGCAAAGATTCCTTTGAAGGAACTCGCTAGCTATAGTATCGCCCTCAGCTCCCTGACGGGTGGTCGTGCTTCGTTCTCTACCAGTTTCAGCAGCTACGAGCTCGTTCCGAACGATATCCAGCAGCAGCTCATCAAGGAGCATGAGGCTGAGCTGAAGGAAGAGGATTAATTCCTTGATATAAAATAGAGGACTGACATCCTTAGGGTGTCAGTCCTTTTATTAATTAATAAAGAATATTATGCAGAAAAGAACTATTGTCATAGTAGAAATCGTCTCTACGGGTTTTAATTATGTAGAGGACGCATTGATGCGTGGCTATCAACCAGTGGTTGTGGAGTGCACCTTCCCTGGCACAGAAGAAGACCGGGCCCCTTTCCTGGTGTCTCGTGAGATAGCCCGAGGTAAATTGCCGAAGGGTGTTCCGTATATAGAAGAAACCAGCGACTATGCTGCCCTGCTGGAAAAGGTGCGTGCCTATGACCCTGTATTAGTTGTCCCAGGACAGGAATTTGCTGTCGAGTTAGCAACCCATCTTGCCTATGACTTAGGATTGCCTGGTAACCCCTGGTCTATTATCGGTAAGATGACACGTAAGAACGAGATGCATCAGGCTCTCGCAGACCACGGTGTGCGTTATATCCGTGGAAAGTTGATTCATAATGAAGGGGAAGCGATAGCCTTTTACAAGGAACTGGGTACCACTCACGTGGTCGTTAAACGTGCCCGTGGTGCCTGTACACAGGGTATGCATTTCTGCGAGGGCTATGATGAGATGGTGACTGCCGTTCGTACGGAACTTGCGTTATCCGCTAGCGACGAGCATGTGGGTGACATCCTTATGCAGGAACGTATCATCGGCAAGGAGTATATTGTCAACACCGTGTCGTGCGCAGGCAAGCATCGTCTGGTGTCGATGTGCTTCTATGACAAGCTGCAAATGAACGGCAGTAATATCTACAACTACGGTGAGACGATGACCCATTTGGACGTGGGCGAATCTGCCATTGTGCGCTATGCCTATGACGTGTTGGACGCCATCGGTATCCAATACGGTCCCGTACATGGTGAGTATATGGTTGACGAGAAGGGACCTGTACTCATTGAAGTTAACTGCCGTCCTATGGGTGCTGGTCTGACACGACAGTTTCTGGAGAAGATCTTTGGCCAGCATGAAACGGACTCAGCCCTCGACTCTTACCTCGATCCCGTCAAGTTCGAGCAGGAACGCTTGAAACCATATCGTCCGCCACGCAAGGGTGTCATCAAATTGTTTATCCTGCCAAACGATGTCACGCTGGAGTCGGCTCCCGTTCTGCAACTGGTGCGCCAGTTGCCCAGTTACTGTTATAGTGTGTTCGATCGGCTGGGGCGTGACCCGTTCCTGACCCGTACACGTGACATGGAGACGACAGGCGGCGTTGTCTATTTGGTTCATGACGATGAACGCCAAGTGAAGGAGGACTGTGCCTTCCTGCATATGCTGGAGATGAAATTTCCCGAGATGCTGTTCAACCAGATTAAGTCAGAGAAGTCTGCCCAAGTCTCACGCATTCCGATTAAGGAACTTATGAAGGAAGTTGACTGCCACGGTAGTACATTGGTATTCAGTGACACCGAGACAGAGGCTCCAGGTGCTGTTGTCGTCGGTAGTGACGAGTTACCTGCTGCTTACGACAGCTATGATAATGTCATCCTTGACCTCTGCCGCCCGGAGACTTTCTCTGATACGGAGAGTGTCTTCCAACAGATATTCACCTTCCTTTCCAAAGTACGTATTGGCGGACGAGTGTTGATACCCCAGAGCACCTATTGCCATCTTCCTTATGGTGACATTGGTATGGAGATTCTTCTTCGTGCCCGTGGGTTGCAAATAGAGGCTCCTCTCGCTGGCAAGGGCAAAATGATTATCGCATCGGTCTGTGATTTATAAGCCCCATAAACAAAAAGAAGAGGACACTAGAATGTCCTCTTCTTTCGTTTTGTTTATTTGTCTCACATTACAAAGGCATCATGTCACGCTCGTCTGGACGGTGAGCCTTGCCATCCTCGTCCTTGATGTATACCTGAAGGTCATCCAGATAGCCGCCTGTCTCATCCTGTAACTTTCTCAGTGTAGCTTTGGTTTCCTCAAAGCCCATGAACTCCTTGGCAGAGCCGATATGGTTCGTGAACTCTAACTTCTTCTTCTCAATGTCGAGAACGGAGATGTACTCATCCTTGGTACGGTCTCCAATAACGAATTTTTTCTTCATATCAGATAGCTTTAAATGGTTTGTTGTTGCAAAGATACTAAGAAATTGTTTTCTTTGATTCAAGAATTAAGAAATATTTAACGTAATCGTTGTCTTTCCTCTTTACGGAATCAGGTTCCTCGCTTCGGGAGTCAGAAACGGCAGGATGTCCTTGAAGGGAATCTCGAAAGTGATGATACCAGAAGAATAGGGGGCTATCTCATACTGGGTGTAAAGGAAAACGACACCTGTCTCAGAGAGATAGGGAGAATTACCTGGCAATGGGAGATCATTGAGACTTTCAACTTCTTGTACAAAAAGATACTCAAGCAGTTCTTCATCGGTCAGAGGTTTATCAAAATCACCTGAAAAGAAACTCCTTACACCTTCCTTGAGAAGTTTGGAGAGGCGGGGTGAGTCGGTGTTCGCAAGCAATGGAATCTGTTTACCATCGCTCTTACGGAAAGTGAACCCCACCTCTGTAGTAAAGCCGTGTATGCCGCCACCATAGTCGTATGTCTGATAATAATAGGTGATGTAACGACTGGTCTCAGCCAGCTTAGTGATGTGGTGACTCTTGGAAAAGGCTCCCAGTCGATCCTCAGGGGGCATCTCATCATAAACACTATGCCAATCTGCTGACAGCGACTCAAACAGTGATGCGCCATAAGACAGGATATCATCAGGGCTGTTGAACGTTCCTCCGAGCAGATAAGCGATATGATGGCGCAGACTGTCTACCAGGACCTGCTCTCCTTTACAGGGCCAATGAACCAATATGGAGACTTCTGCAGTGGTGTCGCTCTTCTCGAAAGTGACGATGTCCGTGACGAGAGGACGCTTTGCCGCAAAAGCATGATGACCGCCTGCGATAAGCAGTGCGGTCATCATCATGGTTATATAAATGTGTTTCATTACTCACCCTTGATAGCTGCAACGCCAGGGAGCACCTTACCCTCGATAGCCTCCAGCAGAGCGCCACCACCGGTAGAGATGTAAGAAACCTTGTCGGCAAGACCGAACTTGTTAACACAAGCTACAGAGTCACCACCACCAATCAGAGAGAACGCGCCCTCGGCAGTAGCCTTGGCGATAGCCTCGCCGATAGCACGAGAGCCAGCAGTGAAGTTGTCACACTCGAAGACACCGGCAGGACCATTCCACAGGATCGTCTTAGCACCCTCGATAGCCTTGCGGAAGTCCTCCTGAGAGGCAGGACCTGCGTCAACACCCTCAAAACCAGCGGGAACCTTGTTGGCAGGGCAGGTGATGATCTCAGCACCCTCCTTGACAGTCATCGTACCAAAGTCGAGACCATTAGTAGCAGTGCAGTCGCTACCCAGAACGAGTTCTACACCGTTCTTCTTGGCAAGCTCCTCAACACCCAGTGCCACATCCAGCTTGTCGAGCTCTACGATAGAGTCACCGATCTCACCATTGTGAGCCTTGGAGAAGGTATATGTCATACCACCACAGAGGATGAGCTTATCAACCTTACCGAGCAGGTTCTCGATGATACCGATCTTAGAAGAGACCTTAGAACCACCCATGATGGCAACGAAAGGACGCTTGATGTTAGAGAGGACGTTGTCGACAGCGGTAACCTCTTTCTCCATCAGCAGACCCAGCATCTTGTTGTTGGCGTCGAAGTAGTCGGCGATGACAGCGGTGGAAGCGTGCTTGCGGTGTGCGGTACCGAAGGCGTCCATCACATAGCAGTCAGCATAAGAGGCAAGCGTCTTGGCGAACTCTTTCTGAGAAGCCTTCATAGCCTTCTTAGCCTCGTCGTACTTAGGATCTTCCTTGTCAATACCAACGGGCTTACCTTCCTCCTCAGGATAGAAGCGGAGGTTCTCCAACAACAGAGCCTCACCCATCTTCAGAGCCTTAGCGGCATCCTGAGCCTTGGCGCAGTCGGGAGCGAAAGCAACGGGTACACCCAGTGCCTTCTCTACAGCCTCACGGATCTGACCCAGTGACTTCTTCATGTCTACCTTTCCTTTGGGCTTGCCCATGTGTGACATGATGATAGTAGCACCACCGTCAGCAAGGATTTTCTTCAGGGTAGGAAGGGCACCACGGATACGGGTGTCGTCAGTGATCTTACCATTCTCGTCCAGGGGTACGTTGAAGTCTACACGTACGATTGCCTTCTTACCGGCAAAGTTGAATTCGTTAATTGTCATAATCGTGTTATTTAAAAATGTAGTATTTCCAAAATCGACCACAAAGTTACGAAAATAACTTCATAGTTCATAGCTCATCGTTCATAATTTAAATCTTTTTTACGTACGACAGATGATAATGTAAGACGGAGTTGGCAAATCAGAATGTAAGACGCCATTTTGCTCCTGCCATGATCCAACATCCAGGCTGTGGCACATTGCCGTAGTCGACATATCGCTTGCTGGTAAGATTGTTGGTCTCAAGATAGACGGAATAGGTGTCGGTGTTCCAGCTCAACTTCGCGTCAACGACGGAGTAGGGGTGATAGTCGCACACCTCTCCATTGACGGTCGTATAGGATCCCATACGGTCTTGGAAGCGATACTTCACAAGGAGGTCGAGATGCTTGACCACATGGACCAACAATGACGCCGTCAACTTATGCCGCAGGTACTCCAGGGAATATTGCGACTGCAGGTAGTCCTCCACATCCTTGTCTTGATGCAGGTAGCAGTAGGCGAGGTTCAGCGTGTAGCGGTTAGCGGTTAGCGTTGCCTTTGTCTCGAAACCGATGGTGTTCACTTTGGTGTGGTTGACGCTCTGCCAGACAGGGTCAGCCTCACGGATGTCCATCACCCAGTCGATCATGTTACGAGCATGATGATGGAAGACACTTGCAGACATGTTGAAGATGTCCGACTGGAATTTCATGCCTCCCTCTAACGCATGTAACTCCTCGGGTTTCAGATACTTGTCTGCTTGATGACCGCCTACGCTGTAAAAGAGCTCTGTGAAGGATGGCATACGAAGGGAGGAGTTGTAGGAGGCATAGATCTTCCAGTGGGTGCCGATGCGATAGCTGGCGTCAATACCAGGATATACCTTCAACGGCATATGGTTCCATGTGTTCTTCACAGCGACAAAGCCAGCAGAGAGGGTGAGACGTTTTAGTAACACGTTATGCTCCAGATGGAACGAGAGGTTCGAGCGGTTCAGTCCTACCTTGTAATGACTGAAAGGGTCGGAGAGGGGCTCACCGAGATTCGTGCTTACGATATCCTCATTGCGGAACTCAGCTCCCAAGGCTGTACGTCCCAACAACCAGTCGAAATAGCTGTTCAGGTTGATGCCGAAGACATCCGTGCGGTGGTAGTTGAAGGGTATTCTCTCCTCAGTGCCGCGTGTCAACTCGAAACGGTCGTAACTACGGTTCCAATAGATGGCGGGATGGATGTGAAACTCAGCAGTCTTGCCTCTTACCTCATACCTCATACCTCTGATATCTCCCTGTAGTGCGGTGTTGAGCTTGGTGGTCTTCTCATACTGCTCATCGAACTTCGCACTGTAGAAAGTGTTAGAGCCGAAACCCTTGGACGACAGACCCGCATGCCAGTTCAGTCGAAACCCCTCCTGTTGATATTGTCCTTGGTAGAACACCTTGCCACCACTGTAGTCGCTGTTCAGACTACCAGCCTTCGAACGGCTGTAGCCGTCACTGCGGGTGTAGGAAGCGGAAAACTGAGAGTTGAGAGGTGACAGCTGTGGCTTGAGACTCACTCGTCCTCCTGCTGACAGGTAACCAAAGGAGCCTCCCTCCACTCTTACTTCAGCCATCTTACTTCTGGCATCTCTCGTCACGATATTGATCGCCCCCATCAGGGAAGAGGTGCCATAGACACGTCCGGCAGGTCCCTCTAACACCTCGATACGCTCGATGTCCGAGAGGTTGCATGGGAAGTCGAAGGCGTTATGACCCGTCTGGGGGTCACAGATATTGATACCGTTGAGCAGGATGGTGATCTGCTCACTCGTACCACCTCGTATGCTGATATCCGTCTGTGCACCAATCGGTCCTCGTTGACGGACATCCACGCCTGCAGCGTATTTCAATAAGTCGTTAATACTTTGTACTGGCGCCGCTTGAATATCCTCACGGCTCAGTACAGTGACCATTCTCACGGCTTGCCCTAATGCAAGCGGGGCGCGTGACCCTGTGACCTCTACATCCTCAAGGGTCGCTTCTTTGTCCGGGGTGTCATCGGTGGTGGCACTGGTGGTCGTCGCCCCGTCGGCAACAACTCCCTTGTGGTCGATGGCAGCACTGGCGGTAGTCAGTGTCGCAACGCTCAGTACACCAATGGTTACCACATGTCCCAAACAGGCAAAGAGGGCATATCCCTTCCTTGCAAAACGGTGGAAGCGGAATGCCTTGCGCTGGTTGAAAGTTGGTTTGTACATCATGTTTTGATAAAAAAGTCGTGCAAAGGTAGTAAATAATTTCTAATTACTCATTCCTGATATCGTTTTTTTTCTTACCTTTGCAATCATGGAAAAGGATACAGTACTGATTTTAAGTGGTGGCATGGATTCTGTCACCTTATTATATGACGAGCAGGAGCGTATAGCCCTTGCCGTCTCGTTCGATTACGGGTCGAAGCATAATGCCAGGGAGATCCCGTTTGCCAAGATGCATTGTGAGCGACTGGGTATCAGGCATATTGTGATACCCCTCGACTTCATGACGAGGTATTTCAAGAGTTCGTTGCTGGAGGGTGGGGAGGAGATTCCCGAAGGTCATTATGCGGATGAGAATATGAAATCGACCGTCGTACCCTTCCGTAATGGTATCATGCTCTCCATTGTCGTCGGTATCGCTGAGTCGAATGATCTGAAATATGTGATGATGGCTAATCATGGGGGTGATCATACCATCTATCCGGACTGCACACCTGAGTTTGTTAAGGCTTTCGACAAGGCGGCGGCTGCGGGAACCTTTGTCAAGGTAGGACTGCGCTCTCCCTATACGAATATCACGAAGGCGGATATTGCCCGTCGCGGTAAGGCTCTGAGTATCGACTATGCCGAGACATGGTCGTGTTACAAAGGGGGTGACAAGCACTGTGGTAAGTGTGGTACTTGCGTGGAACGAAAAGAGGCTCTTGCCGAGGCTGGTATTGACGATCAGACAGAGTATGAGGACTGAGGGCTGATGTATGATGTATGAGGGATTAGCCGAACAACGCACGCAACGCTTCCTCTACCTTACGGACGGGGACGAGCTCTATCTTGAACTTCTTACGGTTGAGACCTGAGAGGTTGTATTTGGGGATGATGATATGGGAGAATCCTAATTTCTCTGCTTCGGCAATGCGTTGCTCGATGCGGGCGACAGGACGTACCTCACCACTGAGTCCTACCTCACCAGCCATACACCAGCCACTCTCTATCGGGGTGTCGACATTGCTCGACAAGACGGCGGCGATGACACTGAGGTCCATTGCCATATCGGTGACCCTAAGACCTCCCGCGATATTCAGGAACACATCCTTTTGCATGAGCTTGAAGCCCACCCGTTTCTCCAAGACGGCAAGGAGCATGTTCAACCGACGTTGGTCGAAACCTGTGGCACTGCGTTGTGGGGTACCGTAGGCGGCAGTGCTGACGAGCGCCTGTGTCTCTACCAGGAAGGGACGGATACCCTCGATGGCACTGCTGATAGCCACACCACTGAGTCCCTCATGGTCTTCTGTCAATAGTAACTCGGAGGGGTTGCTGACCTGTCGGAGCCCTGTCTGCTGCATCTCGTAGATACCTAACTCTGAGGTACTTCCAAAACGGTTCTTGATGCTCCGCAGGATGCGGTACATATAATGCTGGTCTCCCTCAAACTGGATGACGGTATCCACGATATGCTCCAAAATTTTCGGACCTGCTAAGGTCCCCTCTTTGGTGATATGTCCTATCAGGATCACAGGAACACCACTGGTCTTGGCAAAGCGGAGCAGTGCCGAGGCACACTCACGGACTTGTGCGATACTGCCTGCCGACGACTCGACATCTTCTGTGGAGATGGTCTGGATGGAGTCGATGACCACCAGTTCCGGCTGTACCTCCTTGATATGGTCGAAGATCGCCTCGAGGGAGTTCTCACAGAGGATAAGGAAGCCTTCTGACCCCTCCAGCCTCCCCTGTTGAGGGGAGGTAA
>JAEEGG010008521.1_pt1 | contig 23245 bp, 15 predicted proteins | sample 9134161 | NCBI WGS metagenome assembly JAEEGG01 (sample SAMN16246543, study PRJNA631951) | gut metagenome | biome: gut microbiome; feature: rumen; material: CR-attached | host: Bos | place: Iran: Karaj | collected 2018-10
CGAGGGGCGCCGCGAGCTGTTCGAGGAGATACGGCTGAAGAACGGCACGGTGCAGCCGCAGCTCTTCATCGCCACCACCGACTGGGAGTGGGAGCGATACCCCGTGCTGCGCTTCGACTTCAGCAAGGACCTGCTGGACATCGGTCAGCTGGATAAGCAGATAGACAAGACGCTGGCCGACTATGAGCAGCAGTACGGCATCATGGCCGCTGAACCGGACACCTTCCTCCGCATGGATGCGCTTGTGCGCAAGGCCCACAAGGACACTGGCAAGCGCGTGGTGCTGCTCGTCGACGAATACGACAAGATGATGCTCCACAGCATCGGCGATGACGAGATGGCCGAGGCCGTCAAGGCCCGCTTCAAGAACCTGTTCAGTCCGCTGAAGGACTTGGACGAGCACCTGCAGCTTGTCTTCATCACCGGCATATCGAAGTTTTCGCAGATGGGCGTGTTCAGTACCATCAACCAGCTGAAGAACATCTCCATGCAGACAGCCTACGAGTCGCTCTGCGGCATCACCGAGGAGGAACTGGCCACGCAGTTGCACCCCGACATCGAGCTGCTGGCAGAGAAACGCAAGGAGACCTGCGACGAGACGCTGGCCGAGCTGAAACGCATGTACGACGGCTACCACTTCAGTGAGGGCATGACCGACATGTACAACCCCTTCAGCATGATGAATGCTTTAGACTCGGGCCAGATTAAGAAGTACTGGTTCGAGAGCGCTACGCCTAGCGCCCTCATCGAGATGCTCCGGCAGATGCCGCCGATAGAGATTAACGATGTGGACGGCGTGGAGTGCGACTCTGCCGCCTTCAACCAGGCTTTCGACAGCTACAACGCCCCGCTGCCCGTGCTCTACCAGAGCGGCTACCTCACCATCAGGCACTACGACGAGGACGTAGACATGTACACGCTGGGCTTCCCTAACCAGGAGGTGCGCACAGGCTTCTCCGGCTGCCTCTACAGCTACGTCACCAACACCACGCCCGACAGCCGCGACCGCAATGTGTTGAAGAAAGCCTACAAGATGTTCGAGCGCAACGATGACCTCCCCGCCTTCATCGAGGCCATCAAGACCTTCTACGCCGGTCTGCCCTACCAGTGGGAGAAAGACAACAAGAACGAGCACTACTACCACGCCCTGCTCTTCACCCTGCTCACCGCCTTCGGTGCCGACGTGCGTGCGGAGGAGCCGGGTGCCAAGGGCTGCAGTGACCTGACGCTGAAGATGCCGAAAGGCATCTACATCATGGAGCTGAAATACGACGACACCGTGGAGGCCGCCCTCGAACAGATAGACCGCAAGGGCTACGCCGACAAGTACCGTATAGACGGGCGCCCCGTCACCAAGGTAGGCATCACCTTCTCGTCTGCCGAGAGGAATATCACCAACTGGAAGGCCGTGGCGGTGTAAGAGCGCATTGGTTGTTATGCGCCCCGAATTGGCATCCTGTTTGGCGTACCTTTCCCGCCGCCCAGCCGCGAGAGGCAGTTGCTGAGTTCCTGGCCGACATCGCCGCCGCCCGCGCGAAGTATGCCGAGAAGTCGGGACAGACAACTGCTGTTCCCGCCGTGAATGCCTCTCAACCTTCCACCGCCCGCATTTACCGCATTGACGGCACTCCTGTGAGTAACACCACACATGGCATCGTCATTGAGGACGGACAAAAGAAACTCTTACCGTAACAACAGACTGACACGGACTAATTCAACGGGAAGCCACGGCTTAATCGGAGAAAGTGGCTGTGCGCCGAAAGATTATTAAGCAACGGACAACGACCGTCCCCGAACGTATTGGCCGGATGAAAATCCCTATATATACGCGCGCGTGCGAGATGGTCTCCTCTTCTGGACCAAGGACGGTTCGGCATGAAGGTCATCTCAAAGATCTGTTGCCGCAGGGGGGGAAGTCGTAGGCGCAGGACAGACAATATATTATAGGCAGTCAACACCCCACCCCTGACAAGGGAGGGGAGGCCTACGGGCTCCCTCAGGGCAGGGGTGGATGTTGACTGCCCTGAATGTATTTGCCTGCAGGTCAACTGCTATATCATTGCCAAATAAAAAGCAGCAGGTGTGGAAACGATGCAGTCCGTAGTTGTACGTTGCATAGTAAAGAACAAGCAGCATATGTAGATACAATGCTGTCCGTTGTCGTCCGTTGCAAAATAAAAAGTAGCACATGTAGATACAATGCAGTCCGTTATTGTCCGTTGAATAGTAAAGAACAAGTAGCACATGTGGAGGCGAAGCAGTCCGTTGTTGTCCGTTGCAATAGATGTTATGAGCTATCTTTTTCTGAGAGTTATTTGGAACTTGACATGAAAGAGTAGCTGAGATTGCAAAAAAAAGAATGATTTCTTTTGCATTACGTTCAACTTTTCGTAACTTTGTGGCCTGTAAGGGCAAAGAGCCGTTGCACATGACCAATAAAACCAGAACAAAGATGACAGACAACAGTTCACCGTATGAGACTCCCACCCAAGCCAAGGCCGCTGAGGCAGGCAAGAACCGCCTATGGGTGTACATGGCCATTGTACTCACACTGCTGGCCGGTGCCGGCACCGCTGCCTATCTGCTCTTCTTCAGAGAGGGTGCATGCCCCCTTGAGGTGCAGAAGCCACAGTGGGAGAAGTTCGTCATGGTGACCGCCAGCGATGCCCCGCTGCACAAGGAAGCCAGCTTCGGCAGTGCACGCCTTACCTATCTGATGGAGAACATAGAATCGGACGTGTGCGACTTTCTGTTCCGATGGGAAGACGAGCCCGACCGCAGAGGATACACCCGCTATCCCTTCCGTTTAGAGGAGAAGCAGGTGCTGCCCGTCATCGAGGAGACCGACCGCTGGTACAAGGTGCTGGTTACGTCAGACATGATAGGACTGACGGAGGCCTATCTGGCCAAGAAGCACTGCGAGGAGGTGAAGCCCGCTCCCATCACCGCCGACGTGCTCGACCAGATAGACGAGCAGGAGGGCCGCTGCGACTACCTCATAGCGAAAGGCAAGTGGAAGAACCTGTGTCTGAGCTGCCGCAACGGCGACATGGACGAGCTGGAGTTTAGCATGGGCGTGCTGCAGGACGGTGTGCTGCTCTTCCCCGAGGCCAACCCTGTGATGGTGATGAGCGGCATGGACAACGAAGGAATCTCGCTTGATGAGCAAGACAACAATGGCACCACCATCTTGGTCATCAACTATGGCGAAGCAGAGAGCTGGGAAAACGACCATGCATCCGTACTCGACACCCACCTCTTCAGCGACGATGACGTGGAACAGGTGTTCAATGCCCTGAAAAAAGACAATCCTGCCTACGTCATGGCCGAATACTACTTCCCTGATGCGAATGAAGACCGCCTTTACAGCTTCACTTACACGATTAACGACACCCCTAACGTGAAGGAGAACGAGAGCGAAAACGAGAGCGTGAGGGTGACGGGCTACCGCACCATAGAGACCGAGGATGGATGCCAGCTGCTGGCCGAACTGGGTGAAACATCGGAAGAGACGAAGATTAGTGACTACTGCCAACTGCTGGTGACGGTGACGGGCGACTTCGACGGCAACGGCGACATGGAGGCCGTGATACAGGAGAGCTGCGGCGGCAACGCCGGCGACAACCCGCCCTACGTGGTGTACTACGACAAGGACACCCAGAGCTATCACACCACCGAGTCGTTTGGCCTGAGCCGCGAGGTGGTGATGGAGCGAAAAGGAGGGCAGGTGCTGCTCGTACAGCGCGAAGGCATATACGAGGCACGCTATGTGTTTGACGGCCACCTGCTGACGCTGAAGGAGGAGAAGACCCAGGACACGGGGCAACAGCTGAAGCAGTGGGAGTGTGAGCGGCTCTTTGACACCAGCCAGAGCGGTCCCGACAAGGAGCTATACTACGACCTCGATGGCGACGGCACTGACGAGACGCTCGTCTTCAGCCACGACACCAGCCACGCCTTTGGATGGGGCATGTGCATGAGGTTTGCAAGCATTGGGCGGAGCAACGGCACATTCATTGACGACACCGGACTATTCCCCTCGACGAAGCTCACCGTGCTGCAACCCATGACCAACGGCATGCACGACCTCTTGCTCGACGAGCACTATCTGTTCCGCTGGAACGGCAGCAGCTACGAGCAATGGGTGTGGAATGGCTCGAAACTGGTGAGAGAAAACGACGAATGAGACAACTTCACAATTCTTTGATACGAACGGCATCTGCCACTTTGATTCTTTTTGCGTACCTTTGCAGCTGACAATAAACAGCAAAGTCATGAAAAAGATTCTATTCCTATTCGTCGCCACATTATGCTGCCAAGCCGCCGCGCTGGCCGCCGATCGATTCGTGAGTTTTGAACCGCAAGCTGGGACACTGCCGCTACGCACCGACGCCATTGACTACAATGAGCAGGACTACGAGGGCGTGCTCATAGCCATTGGCCACCTGAAAGCCGACATGGCAAAGGCGCTTAACGGAAACGGGAACGAGGGACTGCAGCTGCTCATAGGAACGGTGGGCCGCAACGCCGAAATCGACCGCATGGTGAAGCAGGGGCAGCTGCCCGACCTGAAGGGCCGCCGCGAGAAGTTCATCATCACCACCGACGAGGCCAACAAGCGTCTGGTCATTGCGGGCAGCGACCGCCGGGGCACCATCTACGGCATCTACGAGCTGTCTGAGCAGCTTGGCGTGTCGCCCTGGTACTGGTGGATGGATGTACCCGTAGCGCCTCACGCACGCGCGTATGTAAAAAGCGGTGTATATACCGACGGCGAACCCGCAGTGGAGTTTCGCGGACTCTTCCTCAACGACGAGGCACCCTGCCTCACCACCTGGGTGAAGAACACCTGGGGCACCGACTACGGCGATCACCGCTTCTATGAGAAAGTATTTGAACTGATACTCCGCCTGCGCGGCAACATGCTCTGGCCGGCCATGTGGGGATGGGCCTTCTATGCCGACGACCCCGAGAATGGCAAGACTGCCGACCGCATGGGCGTCATCATGGGCACCAGCCACCACGAGCCAATGGCCCGCAACCATCAGGAGTATGCACGCCACCGGCAGGAGTGGGGACCGTGGAACTACCAGACCAATCAGGAGAAACTCGACCAATTCTTCCGCGAGGGCATTGAGCGCATGAAGGGCACTGAGGACATGGTGACCATAGGCATGCGCGGCGACGGCGACGAGGCCATGAGCACCGATGCCGATACAAAGCTGATGGAGCGCATCATCAACAACCAGCGACGCATCATCAAGGAAGTGACGAAAAAACCTGCCGAGAAGACCACACAGGTGTGGGCTCTCTATAAAGAGGTACAGGACTACTATGATGCCGGCCTGCGCGTGCCCGACGACGTGATGATTCTCATCAGCGACGACAACTGGGGCAACATACGCCGCGTGCCTACCGCTGCCGAGCGCAACCGCAAGGGCGGATGGGGCATATACTACCATGTGGACTACGTAGGCGCACCGCGCAACTCGAAATGGCTCAACGTCACACCCTCGCAGAATATGTGGGAGCAGCTCACCCTGGCCTACAACTACGGCATACAGCGCATGTGGATACTTAACGTGGGCGACCTGAAGCCCATGGAGTATCCCATCACACTCTTCATGGACATGGCGTGGAACCCCAGCTCGGTGAGCCGCGACGTCATAGCCACACACACGAAGAGCTTCTGCGCACAGCAGTTTGGCTGCGACCAGGCCGACGAGGCTGCACGACTGCTGAACCGTGTGTCGAAAATGAACGGACGTTGCACGCCCGAGATGCTTGACGCACGCACCTACAACGTGGAGAATGGTGAGTGGCAGCAGGTGGCCGACGACTATATGCGCTTAGAGACCGAGGCGCTGCGCCAGTACCTGACACTGCGCCCAGAGCTGCGCGATGCCTACCAGCAGCTCATACTCTTCCCCGTACAGGCCATGAGCAACCTGCACCAGATGTACTACGCACAGGCCATGAACCAAAAGCTGGCAAAGGCCGGAGCTGCCGAGGCCAACATCTGGGCCGACCGTGTGGAGCAGGCGTTCCACCGCGACTCGCTGCTCTGTGCTGCCTACAACAACGAGCTGAGCGGCGGCAAGTGGCGCGGCATGATGACGCAGAAGCACATAGGCTACCGCTCGTGGAACGATAACTTCCGCCGCGACATCATGCCCAACATACAGCGTGTGAACAACACACAGCCCGGAGGATGTGTCTTCCAGATGAGCGACGGGCGCGTGGTGATGGAGGCCGAGCACTACTACGAGGCACAAAACGCACAGCAGGCCTCATGGACCGTGCTGCCCGACTTCGGGCGTACGCTGAGCGCCATGACACTGATGCCCTATACCGCCAGTGTGAACGGAGCTGCCATCACCTACAAGTGGAAAGGGAACGTTAGCGACAACGGAAACCTTGAGGTGCTGGTGGTGACGAAGTCGACACTCGACTACCTGAACAAGGGCGGACTGACCTTCACCGTGCAGATAGACGGCGGCGAGCCGCAGACGGTGAACTTCAACGCCAAGCTGAACGAGAAGCCTGAGAACGTCTACTCCATCTACTATCCCACCGTGGCACGCCGCGTGGTGGAGAGCCGCATGCAGCTGAAGGCCGACACACAGCTACAGGAGCACACCCTGACGCTGTGCCCGCAAGACCCCGCCATCGTGTTTGAGAAGATAGTGGTGAGCGACGCCGGCAAACCCGCCATGCGCAGCTATCTGTTTGGCAACGAGTCGGACTTCGCGAAGGTTAAACAATAGAATAAGAAGTATTGGACATACTGCAGCAGGACATTATGTACTTGCCGGGCGTAGGGCCCAACCGCAAGAAGGTGCTCAGTCAGGAACTGGGCATAGAAACCTTTGGTGACCTGCTGGAGTATTATCCCTACAAGTACGTAGACCGCTCGAAGATATACTCCATACGCGACCTCACAGGCGACATGCCTTTTATTCAGGTGGTGGGGCGCATACTGAGCTTTGAGACCTTTGAAATGGGGCCACGCAAGCAGCGCGTGGTGGCTCACTTCACCGATGGCACCGGCCTGATGGACCTGGTGTGGTTCAACGGCGGCAAATATGCCAAGCAGAACTACAAGATAGGCCAGGAATACTTAGTGTTCGGGCGCCCCACGGTGTTCAACAACCGCATACAGGTGCAGCACCCAGAGATGGAGAGTTTAGAGTCGAAAGCAGAAAATACAGAGTCTGCTGCCGACCCTAAACCCTCCACTTTAAGCTCTCCGCTAAAGATGCGGCCTTACTACAACACTACGGAGAAGATGAAGAACAGCGGCCTCGTGTCGCGCCAGATGGAGCGTATGATGACAACACTCGTGCAGCGACTGCGCGAACCCCTGGCCGAGACGCTGCCGCAGGCCATCATTGCCAGCCGTCACTTGATGGGGCGTGACGAGGCACTGCGCACAGTACACTTCCCTGCCGATGCACGCCAGTTGGAGCGTGCCCGCGTGAGGTTGAAGTTCGAGGAGCTGTTTTTCGTTCAGCTGAACATCTTGCGCTATGCGTCCTTCCGCAGCCGCCGCTACAGCAGCTATATGTTCCCCCGCATCGGACAGGTGTTCAACACCTTCTATAAAGAGCATCTGCCCTTTGAGCTGACAGGGGCGCAGAAGCGGGTGATGCACGAGATTCGCGCCGACCTGTGCACCGGCCGGCAGATGAACCGCCTGCTGCAGGGCGACGTGGGCAGCGGCAAGACCTTGGTGGCGCTGATGGCCATGCTCATAGCCATAGACAATGGCTGTCAGGCCTGCATCATGGCTCCCACTGAGATACTGGCTGAGCAACACCTGCAGACCATCAGGGCTTTTCTTGGCAACATGGACGTAAGCGTGGAATTGCTCACAGGCAACGTGAAGGGCCGCCAGCGGCAGAACGTGCTGCAAGGACTGCAGGACGGCACCGTGCAGCTGCTGGTGGGCACGCATGCCGTCATTGAGGACACAGTGCAGTTTCAGCGCCTGGGATTGGCCGTCATTGATGAGCAGCACCGCTTTGGAGTGGCACAGCGCGCCAAGCTATGGGAGAAGAGCGGCGTGGCACCACACGTGCTCGTGATGACCGCCACCCCCATACCACGCACGCTGGCCATGACGCTCTACGGCGACCTCGACGTAAGCGTCATCGACGAACTGCCGCCAGGACGCAAGCCCATACGCACCACTCATGTCTTCGACTCGCGCATGACCACGCTCTACGACGGCATGCGGCGCCAGATAAACGAGGGGCGACAGATATATGTGGTGTTTCCGCTTATTGAGGAAAGCGAGAAGAGCGACCTGAAGAACCTGGAACAGGGCTTTGAGGTGCTGTGCGAGGCGTTTCCTGAATTCAGGCTCAGCAAGGTGCACGGTCGCATGAAGCCCAGCGACAAGGAAGAGGAGATGCAGCGCTTTGTGAGCGGCGAGACACAAATACTGGTGGCCACCACGGTGATTGAGGTAGGGGTTAATGTACCCAACGCGTCGGTGATGATTATACTCGATGCCCAGCGCTTCGGGCTGAGCCAGCTGCACCAGCTGCGCGGCCGTGTGGGGCGTGGTGCCGACCAGTCGTTCTGCATACTCGTCACGCCCTATAAGCTCTCAGAAGACACGCGCAAACGCATAGACATTATGTGCCAGACCAACGACGGCTTCCGTATTGCTGAAGCCGACTTGAAGCTGCGCGGCCCAGGCAACCTGGAGGGCACACAGCAGAGCGGCATGGCCTTCGACCTGAAGATAGCCAATATTGCCACCGACGGGCAGTTGGTGCAGATGGCGCGCGACGAGGCGCAGGCCATCATAGCCCAGGATCCTACGCTCGCTCAGCCACAGCACCAACTGCTGCTGCACAGACTGAAGACGCTGCGCAAGGACAGTATTGACTGGAGCAACATATCATGACAGCACTGAAAAAAACTCCCCCTATCCATTGTCAAGTGAGTGGATAGGGGAGGTAGAAAGATTGCTCATAAGCGCAGCAGCGGTATTAACAGCCGTGTGCTGCGAAACCTATAGCCCAATGCTTACTGCTTTACATACTCCGAGAAGTCGGTGAGGTGCATGTCGCCCTTGCGTGCCAGCGTGTCGTGCATGGCGAAGGCTGCTGTGAGACAGTGGCGGGTATGTCCGCCAGTGCCCAGACGCAGATACTCGCGCAGCAGCGGACGGTAGTCGGGGTGAGCGCAGTTCTCGATGATGGCCTCGGCACGCTGCATGGGACTCTTATGGCGCAGGTCGGCAATACCCTGCTCGGTGACGATTATGTTTACGTCGTGCTCGGAGGAATCCTGGTGAGTGACGAAGGGCACTATCGACGAGATGAGGCCGCCCTTGGCCGTCGACGGGCAGGTAAAGATGCTCAGGTAGGCGTTGCGTATGAAGTCGCCGCTGCCACCTATGCCATTCATCATCTTTGTGCCGCTGATGTGGGTGGAGTTCACATTGCCGTAAATGTCGCACTCAATGGCAGTGTTAATAGCTATGACACCGAGGCGGCGTATCACTGCCGGGTGGTTGGATATCTCACTCTGGCGCAGTGTGAGATGGTCCTTGAAGTAGCCAATGTTGTCGTACACCTGCATCAGGCAATCGTTGCTTACGGTAAGCGAGCAGGCCGAGGCATCCTTCACACGGCCGGAGAGCATCATATCGATGACCGAGTTCTGTATGACCTCGGTGTAGATGTTAAAGTCGGGCACGTGCTTGTCGGCACCCAGTGCGCCAAGGATGGCGTTAGCCGTGCTGCCCACTCCGCTCTGCAGGGGCAGGAACTCCTTGGGCATGCGTCCGGCGTGCAATTCAGAGACGAGGAACTCAGCGGTGAGGTAGCCAATCTTGTCGGTCACGGGGTCGCTGTCCTTGAAGGCGCGGGCCTCGTCGGGCAGATTGCACTCCACAACGCCCACCACTTTCTCACGAGGTATACTGACGTAGGGCTTGCCTATGCGGTCGCCCACGCTGAAGATGGGTATGGGCTTGCGGTAAGGCGGGTCAAGGGGTTCGTAAACGTCGTGAATGTACTTGGCATTGGGGCTGTGGAAGGCATTCAGCTCGAGGATGACCCTCTTGGCCAGGCGTGCTGCCGTGGGGCTGATGCCGCCAGCTGCCGTGAGATAGACGCGTATCTCGTCGCCCACCTCCTCAATGTCGCACACCTCGAGGATAGCCCAGTCCACAGGACCGTAGAACCCATAGCGCAGCTCTTGTGCCATGTGGCTCAGGTGCAAGTCGTTGTAGGGTATCTCGCCCAAGTTCACGTGCTTGCGGAAATCGGGGTTGGTGGTGTAGGGTGCACGATACTTGATGGCCTGAGCATTAGCCAGGTCGCCGTCGGTGCTCTGTCCGGTGGAGGCACCAGTGAAGATGCTCACCTTGAACTCGCGGCCAGCCTCGTGCTCGGCCGTGGCAATCTTTGCTAACTCCTTGGTGGTGGCCTTGGCCACACCGGCAGGAGTAAAGCCACTCATGGCGATGCTCTCGCCATTCTTAATCAACGCTGCTGCCTCAGCAGCGGTCAAACGTGTTAAAGCCATTTTTATTGTTGTTAATGAATCATTTTCTTCAACTCGGCAGTGGTGAGGCGCATCTTAGCCGTTTCGCCGGTGCCTTTCTCCACAAACTGGAAGCAGAAGTTCTTCTTAGCTGTGACAACGAGCTTCAGTGTCATGCGCATGTCTTCGTCCATGCTCCCCACAAGAGCCTCCGACATAGCTGCCTTGGCCTCTGGCATGGCGAGAGCCTCGCCAAACTGGCTCATGGATGTGCCCAACGCACCCTGTTCTACCAGGAAACTGAAGAGCACATCGCGCCCATCAAGCTCCACTGAGGTCATCTGCATGCCCTGACCCGTGTCTTGCGGCAGGTCTTTGCTGGCCACGGCGAGTGCCAGCGAGAGCAGCGTCTCGGCCTGGCTCGGGGTGAGGTCTTCCAGATCTTCATCGCTGAATTCGATGTCGTCCATGTCCAGTTCGCTCACATCCACATCGTCCAGGTCAACGTCTTCCAGTGCATCGAGGTCTTCGACCGTGGCAATACGCTTGAGGGCTTCGGGCTTCACCTTGCGTTTCCCTTCCACGCGCTCGGTAGCTTCCTCCTCTTCTTCGTCGTCATCGTTACTGCTCTTCTTGTTGTCCTTGCAGCTTGCAAAGGCAATGAGGATGCCAAAGAGCACGGCAGCCATCATCATGAGATTCTTTTTCATGTTCTTATTGTTTTTGTTATTAATAGAATAATTATGCAAAAATCGTTGCAAAGATACGAATAAATAATGAAACGGCAAGCACGAAAAACTAAAAACACCTTAAAATCGGACAAATAATGATATATTTTACTTAATATTCTGCACGAAATGGGTGTTTTTTGCGGAATTGTGCGTAAATTTGCAGCCAAATTTCGAATAGAATTGAGAATTAACACTTGAATGAATTGAAAAAAAACATATTGAATATTAGGAATTGTGCATGGTGCATGGTGCTTTGTGCATGGTGCGTGGCTCTTTCATCCTGTCTGAAAGACGACGATGACAGTTCAGTGGGCAGCTATAGCGATACAGCCATCATCCAGTTTACACTGGGCACGCTGAACAGGTATACACACACCACCTCGTCAAAGACGGGTAATGACACCATACTGAAAACCAGCATTACCGGCTCTGCTTACAAGATGACCATCGACCACATGACACGTCGCATATATAATGTGCAGCCGCTGCCTGTGGGCACTGACGTTAAACATGTAGTGTGCACCGTGAACACCAAGAACAGTGGCGTGGTGACTGTGCAGTCGATGATCAGCGACTCGCTGAAGTTCTATTCGTCGACCGACAGCATTGACTTTTCACAGCCCCGCATATTCCGTGTCTACAACAACACTGGCGAGACGTATCGTGACTACACCGTGAGTGTGAATGTGAGCGACAGTACAGGCATTGCCTTTGGATGGGAGTTGGTGAGCACTGACGCATTGCCGGATGCCTGGACAGACGTTCCCCCGCACATGGTGGCTGATGGCGATAGCGTAAGACTGATACCTGCCGACAGCATTATTGGAAGTTCAGCCAGCGCTTGCTATATGATAGGACGCGACGGACGTCTGAAAGCTTCGGCCAACGGTGGCATCAGCTGGCAGGACGAACTGACCGATGATGCTGACTCGCTGCTGCCCGATGCACAGAAGGCAGCACTGGTGTGCTGGCCCTACGCCCCTGCCTCAGGTGCAGAATATGTGCTGCTTGTGGGTACTCCCCAGCAGGAGGACGTTGCCGGAATGCGCGTATGGCGGAAGATCATTTTTGCCGACGGAACAGGGCAGTGGGTGCACATGCCTGTAGACGACAGCAATCACTACCCTATGCCACGGCAGGAATGGCTGGCCATGACCTATTACGACGGCAAGGTGCTGGCCATTGGTAGCGACATGGTGTTGCGGCAGTCGAGGGACGAGGGCATCACCTGGCGCACGGCCACTGACTACGCCCTGCCCGAAACACTCAGCGGAACGTCGGCCACAATGGCTACCGACAGTCGCGGACGACTGTGGCTGCTCACTAATAGTGGACAGCTGTGGCGAGGCTATGCCTCTAAATAGTAACATCAATGATAAATGATAAAACCTGGGGCGATAATGCGCAACTGCTTGAAAAAGACACTAAACACCAGATGGATAATGGTGGTGATTTTGTCATTTATCATTTACCAATTGCCAGTTAGCCGTGCAGCGGCACAAGACGAGCCCGAATACCGAATGGAACTGGGCGGAGGCCTGGGGCTGGCTGCCTATCAAGGCGACTTGAACGGCAGTCTGCTGCGCGGTATGAAGCCTATGGGGGCACTGGTGGCCAAATACAAAGTAAACCCGCGCATGGCATGGGATGTACAGCTGGCTTTCGGCTCAGTGAAAGGGTCGACGAAGAACACCGACACCTGGTACCCAGTGCTGCACGACAATCCGGTGAGCTTTAACACCAGCATCACGTCGTTCACCGTGCGCTACGAGTATAACTTCTGGCCCTTCGGTACGGGGCAGGAGTACTTAGGGGCCAAGCCGCTGACGCCCTTCATTGCCTTTGGCACAGGGCTGCTATTCACAGGCAAGCCAAAGCTCAACCACGAGCTGCCTGTGCCAGAAGGAGAAAACACTGTGGCAATGCCTGAAGGCGGGAGCGTAGCCTTTCAGATGCCCATCGGGCTGGGGGTGAAATACAAACTGAAACAGCGCCTCAACCTCACGGTGGAATGGATGATGCACTTCACGGGCACTGACAAGATAGACGGGCTGAAAGACCCATACGGCATAAAGAGTTCGGGGCTCTTCAAAAACACCGACAGTTTCTCCACTCTGCAGGTGTCTGTCACCTATGACCTTTGGGCCAAGTGCAAGACATGCCACAACGACAGGGAATGACAAAGAATAAAACGAAAAAACGAAATAATGGATAATTCTAGCAATACGTCCAAACAGTCTCAGACAACTCAGAGGCATCAGAACAGCCAGGTGCCCCAGCACATTGCCATCATAATGGACGGCAATGGGCGCTGGGCCATGGAGCGCGGATGGGACCGTACTCTGGGCCACAAGGCCGGCATCGACACCGTGAAGAAAATAACCTCGGAATGCGCAAGGCTTGGCGTGAAATACCTCACGCTCTACACTTTCTCCACCGAGAACTGGAACCGCCCCGCTTACGAGATAGAGGCACTGATGAACCTCGTGCTCAACTTCATTGAAATGGAGCTGTTCACCGACAACAACGTGCGCTTCCGCATGGTGGGCGACTTCCACCGCCTGCCTGAGAGTGTGCAGAAGAAGATACAGTACATGGAAGACCTCACCGCCAAAAACGACGGTATGACCATGGTGGTGGCCATGAGCTACAGCAGCCGCTGGGAGCTGACTCGCGCTGCAAGGAAGATTGCAGCACAAGTGGCTGCCGGCGAGTTGAAGCCTGAAGAGGTGAACGAGGACACTATCAACAGCGAGCTCGTTACCAACTTCATGCCCGACCCCGACCTGCTCATCCGCACCGGAGGCGAGCTGCGCATTTCCAACTATTTGCTGTGGCAGATAGCCTACTCCGAGCTATACTTCTGCAACACCTATTGGCCCGACTTCGACGAGGAGGAGCTGCACCGTGCCATTGCCGACTACCAGAGCCGTCAGCGCCGTTTCGGAAAGACAGAGGCACAGGTCGATGCGGGCTACGCCCAAAACGACGCGGCCCAAACGACAAACGATAAATAATAAATGATAAAGGCAACTGACAATATGCGCAGGATACTGGCTACAATGACAAGAAACAAATGGATGATGGTGATGTGTTTGTCATTGATCATCTATCATTTATCATTTAGCCGCGCAACGGCGCAGGGCATCGACATATCCTACGCGGGAACACCGCGACAGGTCGAGATTGGCGGCATTACCGTTAAGGGTGTCACCGACTATGAGGACTATGTGCTCATCAATCTTTCAGGACTCTCCGTGGGACAGCGCATCGACTTGCCTGGCAGCGAGATTACCGAGGCTGTGAAACGTTACTGGAAGCACGGACTCTTCTCGAAGGTGAGCATCACCGCCGACAGCCTCGTAGAGTCGAAAGTCTACCTCTGCATCAACCTCGCACTCTGCCCCCGCATCTCGGCCATCAACTATATAGGTGTGAAAAAGGCCGAGCGTGAAGACTTGGAGGCCAAGCTGGGCATGGCCAAGGGCATGAGCATGACGAAAAACCTCATTGACCGCGCCAAGATACTGGCCAAGAAATACTTCGACGACAAAGGCTATAAGAACGCCGAGGTGGAGATTTCGCAGCACGACGACGTGACGGGCAAGAACCAGGTGGTGCTCGATGTGTTCATCGACAAGAAAGACAAGATGAAGGTGCGCCACATCGTCATCGAGGGCAATGAGCAGGTGGCTACCCGTGCCCTCAAGGGCGGCTTCTTCAAAAAGGGCGCGCTGGGCAAGATTCATGAGGCAGGTAAATTCAAGAATTTCTTCAAAGCCAAGAAGTTCACCCCCGAGCGCTATGCCGAGGCCAAGAAAACACTCATAGAGAAATACAATGAGCTGGGCTACCGCGACGCCGCCATTGTAGAGGACTCCGTGTGGAACGAGGACGAGAAGCATGTCAACGTGTTCATGCGAGTAGAAGAGGGCGACAAGTACTATCTGCGCAACATCACGTGGGTGGGCAACACCGTGGTGACCAGCGACGGACTGGATCGCACGCTCGGCATGAAGACCGGCGACGTGTACAACCAGAAAATCATTAACAAGCGCCTGCTCAGCGATGAGGATGGCGTTCACGACTACTACTACAACCACGGCTACGTGTTCTCACAGGTCGACCCTGCCGAGGTGAACATTGTGGGCGACTCGATCGACCTGGAGATACGCATACTCGAAGGACCGCAGGCACACCTTAACAATGTGAAGATATTCGGCAACGACCGCCTATACGAGGAGGTGGTGCGCCGTGAGCTGCGCACCAAGCCCGGTGACCTCTTTTCGAAGGAGGCGCTGATGCGTTCCTATCGAGAGATAGCCTCTATGGGCTATTTCGACGAGACCTCCATCAACCCCGACGTGAAGCCCGACGGCGAGAGCGGCACCGTGAACATCAACTGGGAGCTGGAGCAGAAGAGCAACGACCAGTTAGAGTTGTCGCTCGGCTGGGGACAAACGGGCGTCATAGGCCGCGTGGGTATCAAGTTCAATAATTTCTCACTGCGCAACCTCTTAGGAAAGAACAAGTTGCATCGCGGCTTCCTGCCTGCCGGCGACGGCGAGCAGGTGGGACTGAGCTATCAGACCAACGGCCGATACTATTCTTCGCTATCGGCCAACTACGGCACAGGTTGGTTTGGCGGCAAGCGCCCCAACTCGCTCAGCATCGGTGCCTACTATTCGAAGCAGAGCGATGTGTCGAGCAACTACTACAACAGCGCCTACATGTCGTCGCTGCAGTATATGTATAATGGCTTGGGCTACTTGAACAACGGCTACTACAACAACTACGAAAGTTTTCTCGACGACGACAAGTATGTGAAGTTGTTTGGACTTTCGCTTGGCTGGGGCAAACGTCTGCGCTGGCCCGACGACTACTTCCAGTTCTCGTCTACGCTCGCCTATCAGCGCTACATGCTCAAGCAGTGGCAATACTTCCTCATCAACAACGGCAACTGCAACAACCTCAACCTCTCGCTCGCACTCACCCGCACCTCTACTGACAACCCGCTGTTCCCGCGTTCCGGATCAGAGTTCGCACTCAGCGTGTCGCTCACACCGCCATGGTCGCTCTTCGACAAGAAAGACTATAAGAACCTGGCCACTTGGCAGACCTACGACAACGACTACGACCGTTTCCAGGAGGAGCAGCGCGAGAAGTACCGCTGGGTGGAATACCATAAGTGGAAGTTCCGCAGCCGCACCTTCACACCGCTCACCAGCGGACAGAAATGCTTTGTGCTCATGACCCGCGTGGAGCTGGGACTGCTTGGCTCGTACAACAAGCACAAGAAGTCGCCCTTCGAAACCTTCTATGTGGGTGGCGACGGCATGAGCGGCTATAGCACCAGCTATGCCGAGGAGACCATAGGACTGCGCGGCTATGAGAACGGCTCCATATCGCTTTCGGCCAACGCACTCAGCAACGAGCGCACGCCAGGACGCTACAGCAGCTACGATGCCTATGCTTACGACCGCTTCACACTCGAGCTGCGCTATCCCTTCATGCTCGGCAACACCACCATCTACGGACTGGGCTTCGTGGAGGCGGGCAATGCCTGGGCCAACGTAAAGGACTTCAACCCCTTCGACATGAAGAAGTCGGCAGGCATCGGTGTGCGCATCTTCCTGCCCATGGTGGGACTCATGGGCATCGACTGGGCCTACGGCTTCGACAATGTGTATCAAGGTAGCAGCGGATGGCGCAGGGGCGGAGGACAGTTCCACTTCATACTCGGTCAGGAGTTCTAACAGCCTGCAGTCAACACATCAAGCCTGCGGCCTAAATGATGAATGACAAATAATAAATACAAGCGTAAAAATGAAGACAATGATTAAAAACATGATGAATCACAGATGGATGATGATAGTGGCTTTATCGTTTATCGTTTGCCAGTTATCATTTACCGAAGCACAGGCACAGAAGTTTGCCCTCATCGACATGGACTATGTGCTGAAGAACATACCGGCCTATGAGCGCGCTAATGAACAGTTGGCACAGGTGTCGCAGAAGTGGCAGGCAGAGATTGACGCCCTTACCACCGAGGCGCAGACCATGTACAAGAACTACCAGAACGAGGTGGTGTTCCTCTCGGCCGAGCAGAAGAAGGCTCGCCAGGACGCCATCATGGAGAAAGAGAAGCAGGCTGCAGAGCTGAAGCGCGCCTACTTCGGCCCAGAGGGCGAGCTGTTCAAGAAACGCCAGGCTCTGATGAACCCCATTCAGGAGGAAATCTACAATGCCGTAAAGGACGTGGCTGAGCTGAGGGGCTATCAGCTCATCCTCGACCGCGCCAGCGATACGGGCATCATCTTCGGCTCGCCCAGGATCGACATCAGCGATGAGGTGCTGCGAAAACTAGGCTACGGCAACTAACCGCTGCACCATTTATGCCCTATAAGATTCAGAGGGCAACAGAAGCAACATAACAACCAAAAAATAACAAAAAAAAGAAATGAAAAAATTGATTATTTGCGCCATCTGCGCAATCTGCAGCTTCACCGCTGCACAGGCCCAGGGCCAGCCCAAGTTCGGCCACGTCAACTCACAGGAAATCATTCAGGCCATGCCTGAGTTTGCTGCCGCCAAGGCCGACATTGAGAAGCTCACACAGCAGTATGAGGCCGACCTGAAGCAAATGCAGGAAGAGCTGCAGAAGAAGGCCGAGGCTTTTGAGAAAGAAGAGGCTACCCTGCCCGACCCCATTAAGACACGCCGAAACCAGGAGCTGCAAGACCTCTATCAGCGCATTCAGCAAACCTTCCAGGACAACCGTCAGGCACTCGACCAGGCACAGCAGGAGAAGATGCAGGGCATCACAACCAAGGTGCTTGATGCCGTCAAGGCTGTAGGTCAGGAGGGAGGCTTCGTCTACATCATGGAGACCAGTGCCGGCATACCCTACATCAGCACCACCCTCTCTACCGACGTCACCACACTGGTGAAGGCCAAGCTGGGACTAAAGTAACACTCAGCGCCCAGCGGCCAGGTGTGCCAACGGGCACCCATAGCGCAAGCACCGCCAGAGCAAGGCATCCCGCCAGCGTTGGAGCCTGACAAGGGCTCCACAGGTCTCCTCTCCCCTGTAGGCAATAGCCAGGAGGGAGCCATGGGTGAGCAAAGCATCGGTGGTGCGAAGCCGGGCAGGGGTGGGGACAGTATTATCCTAGGCAGCCCCGCCCCAGCAGCCCAAACAATAAAAGGACAACAAACAAACAAATAACTATGCATCACTGCTTGGCAAAGATACTCAACAACAGATGGATAATGCTGGTGAGCTTATCATTCATCATCTATCATCTATCATGCGCCCAGGCGCAGGCGCAGGCTATCGGTTTCCTCAGCTATGACAGCTTACTGACCAGCATGCCGCAGTATGCCATAGTAGAGAAGCAGATGGCCGACCTGCAACAGGCCTACGATGCCGAGCTGAAGCGGGCAGAGGAAGAGTTCAACCAGAAATACGAGGCATTCCTCGACGGGCGAAAGGACTTTCCACGCACCATCATGCTGAAACGGCAGACAGAGCTGCAGCAGCTACTGCAGCGCAATGTCGACTTCAAACAGCAGGCACAGGGCGAACTGAAGCAGGCACGCCAGCAGGCCATGAAGCCGCTGCGCCAGCAGCTCAACGAGGCCATAGCCCTTGTGGCGCACCGCCATGGGCTGGCCGTCGTTGTCAACACCGATGCCGAGGCATGCCCCTACATTGACCCTGCGCTGGCCATCGACATCAGCGTCGAGGTGAGGCAGGAAGTGATGAACAGTATGCGATGAGCCACAACTCAGGACCCATTGGCATCTTCGACAGCGGATATGGCGGACTTACCATACTCGATGCTATACGCCGCGAACTGCCTCAGTACGACTATCTGTACTTAGGCGACAATGCTCGCGCACCCTACGGACCACGCTCCTTCAGCGTGGTCTATGATTTCACACGCCAGGCCGTAGACCACCTCTTTAAAAGCGGCTGTCAGCTGGTGGTGCTCGCCTGCAACACCGCCTCGGCCAAGGCACTGCGCACCATACAGCAGCACGACCTGCCGCAGTGGGACCCCACACGGCGGGTGCTGGGCATCATCAGGCCCACGGCAGAGGTCATAGGCTCACTCACCACCACACGCCACATCGGCGTCATGGCCACAGAGGGAACCATACGCAGCCACAGCTACGCCATGGAAATAGAGAAGCTACACCCCGACATCACGGTCAACGGTGTGGCCTGTCCGCTGTGGGTGCCGCTGGTAGAGATGGGCGAGGCGCAGTCGCCAGGGGCCGACTACTTTGTCAAGAAATACATCGACCAGCTCATGGCCGCCGACCCACAAGTTGATGCCGTCATCCTCGGTTGCACCCACTATCCATTGCTCCTGCCAAAGATACGTCTGTTCATGCCGCCCAACGTGCAGGTCATCCCCCAAGGCAGCTACGTCGCCCAGTCGCTCCACCATTATCTTGACCGCCATCCCGAAATGGAGCAACGCTGCTCGAAGTACGCCACCACCCGCTACCTCACCACCGAGGACCCCGCCAAGTTTAGCCAGCAGGCTAGCATCTTCCTCGGGGCAGCCACCGTAAACGCTGAGCATATTATCCTCTAGCAACAAACTTGTCAAGGTGGAAGCTGTTCACAGATAGGTTGGGGGGAATCAGCAGCAATAGTTACTTTACAAGAAAACTCCTTGCACTACTTGCACCAAAGCTGATTATCAAATAGTTAGAAAGCCACAAAAAGCTACACCTCCTTGCACTGCTTGCACCAAAGCTGGTTCAGTGGCACAGGATAGCCCCGCAGAAAAATCCCACGGCGTGGGATTTTTCTGCGGGGCCTCCTTTTTCAAAAAAGTAACCGCCAAATTTTCTTGAACGACCTTCATTCAGACCCAAGCTCTATTCGTAACTTCCTGAAAATGAGTATCAGGTGCAAGTAGTGCAAGGAGTTTTTCGGTTACTTGCACGCGTATCTAATAATCGAAAGGCTTTGTTTTCTGCGCAAGAGTACGAATAAAAGAATCACATGGGATAGAGCTGCGTGAAAAATGTACGTAAAAATTTGGCCAATCCTCACATTATGCTTACCTTTGTATCGCACTAAAGGTGTGACACCAATGCCTTGACGCCAAAACTAACATGACAAAACAGATTTTTCCATCGCATCTATGAGAAGACAGGTGATGACAGCGCTGCTACTGTGGTGTGCGGTATCGCTCACAGCGCAGGAATGGCAATTGATATGGAGCGATGAGTTCGATGGTAGCGGACGCCCCAATGCTGAAACGTGGAACTATGAACATGGTTTCGTACGCAACCACGAGGCACAGTGGTATCAGGCAGAGAATGCTTTCCTACAGGATGGGCTGCTCGTCATCGAAGCACGGCGCGAAGAGCGCCCTAACCCTACCTATCGTCCCAACAGCAGACACTGGGGACAGCAACGCGACAGCATTCACTATACCTCGGCCTGCCTGACCACACAAGGGAAGTACTCGTTTCGCTATAGCCGTATGGAGGTGTGCGCCCGCATTCCCACGGCGGGAGGTGCCTGGCCTGCCATTTGGACACTGGGCAGCGGCATGGAATGGCCGTCGTGTGGCGAGATTGACCTCATGGAGTATTACCGCATAAAGGGTGTGCCCCATATTCTGGCCAACGTGGCATGGGGAAACGACCAGCGCTTCCAGGCAGTATGGAACAGCCGTAAAGTGCCCTATACTCACTTCACTGAGCGTGACCCCGACTGGGCTCAGCATTTCCACGTCTGGCGCATGGATTGGGATGAGACCGCCATCCGCCTCTATCTGGACGATGAGCTGCTCAATGAAGTACCACTCAGCTCAACGGTAAACGGTGGCATTGGACAATATGTGAATCCTTTCCATTACCCCCAGTATATTCTGCTGAACCTGGCATTAGGAGGCGACAACGGAGGCATCATCGACAACAGTGCCTTTCCGATGCGTTATGAGATAGATTATGTGAGAGTCTATCAGAAACGATAAAAAAAAGGATACAGATAATAAGGAACAGTAAACGTATGCACATTGTTGGCATTTGACATCTATGGTGCATCATTCGGAGAGTTTTTTCTGAATTATCATCACAAAAGGCGGTCTTCTGCTCTTTTCCTGGTAATATTTAAGAAAAAAGTCTGCTTTTAGGCCGAAAGAAGGCGTCTTTATTTTGCCATTTCAATTATTCTTGCTACTTTTGCACCCTCTTAACAGAAGCTTAACAGCAAGAATTGTAAATTGTAAAATCGTAAACACAAGAGGTGAGCATAACAGGAATAGCCAGAAAATTCTTCGCTCCGCGCTGGCGTGAGCTGGAACGCCACAACACCGAGGCCGAGGAGCTGCAGCGCAAAGTGCTGTCGCGACTCATCAGCCGTGCCAAGGACACTGAGTACGGACGCTACCACCGCTTTGCCGACATGAAGACCTACGACGACTTCGTGCGCAATTGTCCGCTGAACAGCTACGAAGAGCTGAAAGAGCAGATAGACCGCATGCGCCACGGCGAGCGCGACGTGCTGTGGCCGGGCCGCACAAAGTGGTATGCCAAGTCGAGCGGCACCACCAACGACAAGTCAAAGTTCATACCCGTCACTAACGAGGGTCTGCACCGCCTGCACTACAAGGGTGGCAGCGATGTGGTGGCCTTCTACCTGCGCAACAACCCGCAGAGCCGTATGTTCGACGGGCGCGGACTCATACTCGGTGGCAGCCACCAGCCCAACTACAACCTGCCCGGCTCGCTCGTGGGCGACCTCAGTGCCATACTCATTGAGAACATCAACCCCATTGTCAACTTGGTGCGTGTGCCGAAGAAAGCCACGGCGCTGCTCGCCGACTTCGAGGTGAAGCGCGACCGCATAGCGCGCGAGGCCATAGGCAAGAACGTAACCAACCTCAGCGGAGTGCCCTCATGGATGCTCTCCGTGCTGAACCGCGTGATGGAGATAAGCGGAAAGACGCACCTGGAAGAGGTATGGCCCAACCTTGAGGTGTTCTTCCACGGAGGCGTGGCCTTCACCCCCTATCGCGAGCAGTACCAGCAGCTCATCACCTCGCCGAAGATGCACTACATGGAGACCTACAACGCCAGCGAGGGATTCTTTGGCATTCAAGACGACCCCGCCGACAAGGCCATGCTCCTCATGCTCGACTACGACTGCTTCTATGAGTTCCAGGAGCTAACGCCCGGCTCAAAGGCTGTGCCACTGTGGGGCGTGGAGCCTGGCAAGAACTACGCCATGATTATCAGCACCTCGTGCGGACTATGGCGCTACATGATTGGCGACACCGTGCAGTTCACCTCCACCAACCCCTACAAGTTCATCATCAGCGGGCGCACCAAGAGCTTTATCAACGCCTTTGGCGAGGAGCTCATCGTCGACAATGCTGAGCAGGGACTCGCCTACGCCTGCGAGCAGACCGGCGCGCAGGTGCTGGAATACACCGCAGCGCCAGTGTTTATGGATGCCCGCGCCAAGTGCCGACACCAGTGGCTCATAGAGTTTGCCACGCCACCCCGCGACCTGCAGCAGTTTGCACACTGCTTAGACACACGACTGCAGCAGCTGAACAGCGACTATGAGGCCAAGCGCTACAAGGACATCACCCTGCAGCACCTAGAAATCATACAGGCACGCACCAACCTCTTCAACGACTGGCTGAAGGCCAAAGGCAAGCTGGGCGGACAGCACAAGGTGCCACGCCTGGCCAACAGCCGCGAACACATAGACCAGCTGCTGGCCATGAACAAGCAGGAGCAAGCATCATAGCACCCAGCCTTTTGCTGCCAACTATTATTGGGGCAATGACATGTGAGTTGGAGGGCAGATATACTCTGCGCGGGAGAGATGGTGACCGTAGGCGCGGGGAGTGATGGTGACCGTAGGCGCGGGGAGTGATGGTGACCGTAGGCGCTCCCCTCCCTTGTATCCCTTGTAGGGGAGTGCCTACGGAGTCCCTGCGCTCACTTGCGCTCTTGACTGCGTT
>JAEEGG010008523.1_pt1 | contig 23244 bp, 16 predicted proteins | sample 9134161 | NCBI WGS metagenome assembly JAEEGG01 (sample SAMN16246543, study PRJNA631951) | gut metagenome | biome: gut microbiome; feature: rumen; material: CR-attached | host: Bos | place: Iran: Karaj | collected 2018-10
ATAGAGGGTAGAGCGGTCAATGACCACGCCGCACTTCATGGCATTCTCGATTATTTGATGCCCAACGGCTTCCTCATCCGCTCTCTGGCTTCTGCCTCTATCTCCACTACGTTCAGCGGCCAGCCCTTCCGCGAGACTTCCAATATCGACTCCACTATCACCTCTCTGCGCTCCGCTTGGTACTGCATCACGTAGTCTATCGCCGGTGTCCCGTCCGTCAGCGTTATCCCATCCACTTTCTCCAACAGGGATTGCAGGTCTTGATTCTCCACCTCCTTCATCGCTCCCATCATTAGTGACATCTTCCCGAATGCCCGTTTCTCCGCCTCTGTCTTGTACGGCTTGTTGCTTTCGCTGCTCGACTGAGCCGTCGAGGGCTGCTTGTTGCTCTTGCTCTGTTCCATAGTTGAATAAGTCTATTACTTCTTTTAATATCTCCTCTTTGCTCTTAATAACGCCAGAAAACAAATCATATTGCCCATTGGCACTACTTTCTGCCCGCTGGTTGTAAACTCCAATCACTTTCTTCAGCTGACTGCTGCGGTTATCGTTCAACACATCTGCCAACATCAGTACCGTAGCATTGCTGTAGTCGGCTACCGTCTCGCCTGTGTCAAAGGGAAACAGGCTCTGCTGTCTCGCAAAACCACTAACCTTGTCACCTGCCTTGAAGCCGTTCTTTCGTGCCTGGTACGCCAGATTGATGGCTTGTGCCAATTCACTCTCTAACGAGTATTCCTCGCCAAGGTGTATATTGTTGGCTATCTCTGCCAATGCACTCACTATGCTCTGACGCATTGATGGGAACTCCGCCAACTGTCGTATCGCGTCGGGATTGCTCTCAAACGCCTTGCCGATGAGCATATTCTCCAACATCTGCCGTCCTATTCCGCTCACCTTCTCTCCGTCCATCATTTCTGCCAACTGCATGTCGTTGATGGCTCCTGCCTTGTGCAACTCTCCTATGGCTTGTGGTGCTGCTGTCGGGTCGTTGTAGAAGTCGCCAAGCGTGTCAAAGCCGTTGATGCTGCCTATCACTCTGCCAAAGGTGGCATCGTCGACAGTCTTGCCAAGCTTCACGGCTTGTTCCGTGCGGCTCTGACCCTTCATGTCCTGCTGGTTGAACTTAGCGAAGGTCTCTGTGGTGTACGGCATAGCCTCATCAGCCACAAACACCACTCTCGGATGCTCCATGCCCTCCACCTGCTCAGGTGTGAATCCGAACTGCTGCGGATACTTCTTCAAATGCTCTATATATGCTTCGTCGCTGTTCTGCTGTGCGGCTAACTCTCCGGCCATGGTGCGACCGTTGCCGCTCAGCACTATGCCGTCATTGCTCACCACTGGCACGTTCTGTATCGCCCTGCTGTCATACCTGTCTGCCATCTGCCGAGTGATACGCTGCGCCTCTTGGTCCCGCTCATAGTCGCGGTCATTGACAGTCTGTCCGTTCTCGTCGATGGGGAATCCCTCATTGCGGGCAAACTCCATATTAGGGTTATGGCTCGGTGTCACGGCTCCACTCTCAACAAGCATGTAGTGACCCTTTACCTTCTCTCCGTTGGCTATCGTTATCTCATTCTCAGAACCCTCAACTTTGGCTGCATTGTTCCACTTCTCTACTATCTCTGGAGCAACGGCATTGCTACCCAACTCTGCTTGTGCTTTCTGCTTTGCCAATTCCTCCGCCTGTCGTGCCGTCTCTTTCAATACTGCAGCCTCATGTGCCACTCTGTCTCTCTCTGCCCTCTCTGCTGCTTCCGCTGTCAGTATCTTGTTCTGCTCGGCTTTCACTCCGTTCCAATAGTCAACAGCTTGCTGTGCTGTATCCACCTTCTGTTGGTACTCCGCCTTGTCCTGATTGTATTTCACAAGGCTGGTACCCATCTTCGGGGCTTTGCCCTTCACCTTGCTGAGTTCCTTGTTGGCTGCTTCTATGTTGGCGTTGACAAACTGCTCGGCTTCCTCTAGGCTCAACCCTGTCTCGTTGTAGATATACTGGTGCCCTCTCTGCGGTGTGGTAGCCATGAAGTCGGCTTCACCATCCTCACGCATAGGCATAGCATCCACACTGACGGGCTGCGGTTCCGTCTCGGTTCTTTCCGCAGCCTCCTCTTTCAGTGTGCTATCCTCATTGCCTTGTCCTGTCTGTTGCGTTGGTAACGCAACCTCTTCTGTCGGTTCCTGCTCAACCTCATACCCACTAACCATGTCGTTCAGCTTGCCGATATTCTCATGCTTGGTCTTGCCGTCAACCACATACTCAACAATACCACCGTTCTCGTCAGGAACGAACTTGCCTTTCTCATATCGGACTCTTCCGACAACCTCGCCTTGCTGTTCCTGTCCGGCTTCGTCAACTATGCTTATCTTCAAGCCAGGAGTGTAATCCTCGGGTGCACCATCTACTATCTGCGATGTCCCATTTCGGTCGTCGCTCTCTTCTGCATGTCGCTGCTCATAGTCTGCTCTCGCCACTTCGTCGGCTACCTGCTGCAGTTCCCCTCGCTCCATCTGCACCTGCTCACCATCCTCAAAGGCTACCGTGAACTGCTCTCCGTCAGGACTCGTCGCTATCACTTGCCCGGTCTGCCCGTCAGGTGTCGTAATCGTCTCTCCCTGCTCCACACTTACTCTATTCTGAGCCTCGTCAAGTCTGTGCTTGACAAAATCCTCTCTCATCTGGCTGTAGAGTTCATTCCGCTGCTCGGCACTCTCCACTTGACCCACCGACAGTATTCCCGTGTCGCTCATCGGGTCGATCATCCGCTTCTCTCCTGTGGAAGGGTCATATATCACAATCGATGTGCTTCCTCCATTTGCTTCCAGCGTCCTGTCTCTATCCACCATCGTTCCGTCAGCTGTCATCACGACTTCACCACTGACGATATACACCATCTTGTCTTTCCCTTCATCGTCCTGCTCTTTCAGCGTCGCATAGCGTATAGAGCCGTCCGACAAGTGCTGCTTGGGAATATCCGCCATTTTCAATTCGTGAACGTAGTCGTCCGCATCGTCCTCAATCCTCTGTCTAACTCCTTCCCATGCTGCCTCTCGCTCCTCTGGACTATGGGAGCCGGCTGTCTCGTCTGCCTTCTCTATGGCTATGTCCTGCACCTCCTGCGGCTCTGTAGCTTCATATCCGTTGTCGAAGGCATCCTCTACCGCCAATTCCTCTTCACTAACCTCTCCGCTCTCCCTGCGTTTCATATCTCCATTCATCACGCCTTTATAGGCCGTGGCTTTCTGGGCGTACTGCAACGCTGCTCTCTTCTGTTCCTCGCTGTAGTCTGGATTGGTGGCAATGTCGTTCAACATGCTCTTCACCTCTCCAACGGTGCCATTGGCTATCACGTCGCGGATGCCTAACCATGCCTCGTTGTCAATACCCCATGCCGTCATTGCGGCTTGGTCTGCCTCGTTCATGGCTCTCCGTGCCTGGTACTTCGGTGTGCGGTATCCTGCCGTCTTCACGGTACTCATGAATCCGCCCAACAGCGATACACCAAGGAAGGTGTCTATATTCTGGTCAAGATTGAACACTCCAGTCTCTGGGTCTGCGTCCAACGTCTGGTCGCCAACAACGATGGCGTTCATCACATTCCCGGCAACCTCTTCCGCATATTCCCCGAACACTCCGTTCCACTTGGCATGCTTCTCAAAGTCGGTCACCACTCTCGCAACATCACTCATCGAGACGGTGTTGATAAAGTTATGCACTCGGTCAAGTCCCACCTTGCTACCAAACTTCGATGTGGCAAGACGTGTGAGTCCGCCTCTAACCCACTCTTTCAATGGTGCAAAATACTCTCCGAACATTTCGGAGTAGTTCTGGATGGTGGTGTTAGCAAAAGCCTCCGCAAACGCTTCACCATAGCTCAACTCTTTCCCTTGCATTGTGGCATCATTCATCCGCTTGAAGGCATCGGCTTGTGTACGCACGGTACCTGTCGTGGCTGTCATGGTGGCGGCTCCAAGCACATCGCCAAGCAACCTGCCACCTATCTCCATGCCCTTGCGTCTTATGTATTTCTGACCACCTTTCTTCACTGCTGCCTTGCCAAAACGCTTGATGGCGTAGCGAGTTAGCTTTGCCTCCACACTCGTTCCTATTCCAGATGCAGGGTTCAACACCATTTCAAGCATGAAAGGAACACTCTCGGCTGTTATTGTACCAGCCTTGTAGCCTCTGCCCACCTCACTACCAAAGTAGGTGTTGACAGACATCTGCACTGCCATAGCATCAAGCAACGCTTGCTGGCTCTCAGTCAACGGCTCGCCTTTGTCTGCCTTGTTGAGTGCTTCCATGATTGACATGTTGTCCAACAGGTCGCTCATGCCGAAATCCCATGTGTCAATGTCGGTGATCCTTTGTCCAAGACCTCGCATTGCTCCCCCGGCAAACGACTGCTCAAGCCACTTACCAAAGGTACCACTCTGTGCGTTGTGGTCGGCTTCGGCTATAACACGCTTCGCATCACGCATCATCCGCTGGGCTGCTTTATACTCCTGCACCTCTGGCGTGTTCAACTTCGCTGTGGTGACAGGTGCATTGTTAAAGCTGATGGCGGCTCCTATCTTTTGGAAGAAATTCTTGTCTTTGTCTGTCAACGTCTTCACCTCATCGCTGTTCATCAGCTTCTCTGTGGCTCGTTCCTTAGCTTGCTCCAGTCCTGCATCGATACGCTCCGACAAGTGTTCCACCTCATCGCGTGTCCGCAAGTTCTCATCCAACATCCTGTTCTCTTGTGCCTGTTCCATGCGTGTCGACACCACGTCGCCACCTTTGGTGTAGTACACATCTTCCATCTTCCCGGTCTCAGGATTGTATTGCACTCCCTTGCCACTACTGAACGGCTGGTTTCCCTTACGCATATTCTCCATCCGCTGGGTGAAACTCTCCTGCATGGATTCAGGGGATGGTACTCCGGCCATGGCAAGGCGATTACGCATTTGCTGCTCTTTCTGCATTCGCTCAGCAAACGCTTTCGGACCAGTAGGCTGCTCTTTCTTCGGTTGGGTCTGTCGTACCTGCTGCGGTTTCTGTGTCGCTGTCGTTCCACCTGAAGCATTCGGCAACATTCCTCCGAAGTCGTAGTGCGGTGCATTGGCGTTCGACACCTGATATATCGTCTCTCCACCACTTGTCGGTGTGTTGCTCTGCTCTTTCGGCTGCTGTGGTGCTGCACCCACACCCAGCTGACGTGTGAAGCCATCAAAGTCGGGCAAATCGTACTCTTCCTTGATGGCATCATATAGTTTTCTTCTCTTTCCTTCGTCCTCGACATCGGTTGAGAACTGCTCGAAGGTTCCCATGTCGTAGTCCTGACTTAGGGCATCATATAACTTTCGCTTGTTGTCGTCGGTCATTTTTCGTGGGGGATTATAGGGGGTATATATATTTATTAATATTCTTCAATTCTTATCATTCTTGTTTTTTGTCGGTCGTGTGTCGCTGGTCTGTCGCTGAGTGTGTCAGTCTGTGTGTCATTTGTTTTCCAAAATACTTCACAAAGCACTTATCAACAATATGATAACTGTGTCGTTTGCCTGTCGTTTGCTGTGTCGTTTCGTGTGTCGAAATTATGTTAAAAATATAATTATTTGATTTTCAACACTCAACTCATGGGGTTTTTCTTCTTGCCATTGCCCGGCTGCTCACCTCCTCCCATAGGATTGGATTTCTTGCCACCGTCGCCTTCATGTCTCGTCGTGGTCTCGGTCGTGGTGGTCTTTCCGTGCTCATCGGTCTTGGTGGTGGTCGTGGTCTTGGCTCCGCTCTCTCTCCTGCGCTTGTCTGCCAACGCCTCATTGGCATCTATCCTCGCTTGGGTCTCGGCTTGCTTGAGGTTGTAGCCAAGTTCCAGATAACGAGTCTTGGCTTGCAGGTATACCACATCTTCCTCATATTTCTTTGCAAGTGCGTCGTTCTTGTTGGCTATCGCCTCCCGGTACTTGGTCATGGCATTATAGCTCTCAACCTTGGCATTGGTCAATGCTTGCTCTCTCTCTGCCTTGTCTGCTGCTTTCTTCTTCTCGAAATCAAACTTCTCTCTCGCCAGGCTCTCGCCATGCTTCGCTTTCTTCACATTCCACAGATAGTTCATCATCGTCTCACGGTTCCTGTCATACTGTGCCTTGGCTTTCTCTGCTCTCTCGGCAAACTTAGCCGACATACCGCTGTTCGGATTGAACGAACTGGGAGCATAATTCGTGGTGGCATAGATGTTACCCAATGCACTCCCCAACTCGCCAATGCCGTTGATGGCTGCAACAGTAGCGTCTATCTTCTCTTCCTCTCTACGCTTGCGCTTCATTTCGGCAAGCTCAGTCTCTATGTCGCCTATGATGTCATCATAAGCACTCACCCCTCCCTCTGTCGGTGGGGTAGGGGTGTTATCCATTATTGAGGTCTCTGGTTTCGGCTGCTGTGGCTGTTGTTGCTCTTGCAGCTCTTCATTATCGTCCAATCTGGAATGTCCGTTTGTGCCTGGCATATCTGTCTCTGTTAAATATTAAACCATTGTTCAGTCTTTTGCGATGGTATCGCAATACTATTTGTCACTGCCGTCACCTGCGAAAGCCTTGACAATGCTCGCCACGTCGATGTTCAGTCCTCCAAGTGCAGAACCGGCTCCAGCAATCTGCTTGGCTCTCTCCATCTCTATCTCGCTCATCTTGTCTTTCTGCCCTAACATGCCCTGCATATAGGTACTCTCAACACTGTCCTTTCTCGCTGCTCCTGCGGCTGCTATCTTGGCTGCAGTCTCTGCCATAGCCTTGTTGTTGGCTTCTTTCTCGGCTGCTACAGTCTCGTTTCCGCTACCCATCACGGCTGCAGTTCCTGCTGCGGCTTTGTTCCGCTGCTTGATTTGCTCTGCGGTGTAGTTCAACAGCTGCTGGGCATCGGCTCTCTGAGTTACGTCTTCGTTGTAGTTACGATCATACCAGTTGCGAAGCATGGCTTCTTTCTCCCTCTGGTAGTTGATTCCCTCTCTCGCTGCTGATGAGGCGTTGTCATTGGCATTTTTCTGTCCCCACATTTTGGCGGCTTGCACTCCTGCCGATATGAGTGCTGCTATTACTGCTGGTGCCATCTCTATATACTCTTTTGGTTAGTTATTAATGTACTTTTCTCAACTTATAATCAGGCTGCAAAAATACGCCCGTACCTTTGCACTCCGATTATAAGTTGTGAATTGAATATGCCAAAAGGACGAAAACCAAATGACGGTCGCGGTCGACTCGGTGGTCGCAAAGCTGGTACTCCTAACAAGGATAACCCTTTAAAGACCCTTCTACACGGTCACTCTGTCGACTATTTCACACCATCCATACCTGCCGAAGACATCGACTTTCTGCGCGATGCCGAAGGTCAGACTCTGCCCGAATTCCGGGGTAGAATACTCTCTCAATACGACCTCGACCTTGTCCGTATGAAAGCCTCCGACCGTGCCAAAATCGAAGTCGAACTGCTCTCTTACCACACACCCAAGATGCAGTCCGTCTCTGCCGACATGACTGTCAAAGACAACAACCAGAAATACACCAATCGGCTCACTCGCCTTGCCGCTGGTGAGGACATACCAAACGACCAAGACTAACATTTACTACTCCTACTACTTTTAGTAAATAACCATCAAATCATAATATCATGGACAAACAAGAAAAACCCTACCTCGACCGCATGCTCGACGAGGAAAAGCAACTCGGTGAACGTATCGAAAAACTTCGCCAATTCATCATAAACAATAAACTGTTCCACACCTTTCCCCTGCGTAAACGTCGCCTCATGGAAGGTCAGTTCTACGCCATGATGAACTACCAGCACTTCCTCCGTGAACGCATCACGCTCGAAGACGAGAACGCACTCGCAGAAAGTTACAACTCCTGACGGAATCAACATAGTTATTAACCAACACCCAAACAACAATGAAGAAATTTGTGCTTATGGCTCTGATGATGTCAGCCGTCCTCATGGGAGCCTGCAACAAGACAGTACGGCTCAACAAGGAGATTAATGTCGAAGCGACTATATCCGACGACAAAGAATTTGTGTCCAACATCTACGGATGCTACGACTGGTTCGAAACCTCCATCACCCTCGATGAGTATCTCGATGCCCCCAATTGCACCGGGAACATCGCCTCTGTCACCAACATCTTCCAAGTCCAGGATGCCATCGGTGAAGGCTACGATGTCCAAGTAATCTTCATCGGTCACTCACCCGATATGCAAGTCGAAGTGAACGATGGATGGTGGTCAGAAGACTACCCCATGGACTATGTGAAGCTGACGTACAATCAAGCTTACGACCGACTTTGTAAAGCCAATATCCCCAAACCTCACTCCCGACAATGCGTCCTCCGAAAACAGGTAGGACCTTACCCATGCAATCCCCAATACATTTTCGGCAATACGCATAGGCAGGTCTATGTCGACGCAATCACGGGCAATGTCAGTGCCAACAATCCAGCCTTTACTCCTCCCCAGCTTGAGTAAGGTCTTCTATCAACCGTCAGGACATTATCTCACCTACCATCGTAGGAGGAGTTCGGGAGCCGTCAGTGCATGAACGCTGGCGGCTCTTGCTGTCATACAATCTCCATCTTCCCCATCTCTTCCGCCACCGTCTCATCAAGCAACTTCGCATATACCTTACGAGTTATGGTCGTGGATGAATGTCCAAGCACCTTGCTCACCACCTCCATGCCAACACCGCTGTTCAGTAACAGTGTCGCCCCTGTATGCCTCGCCCAATGACTGCTCACAGGCTTGTTGATGCCCGCCATCACGGCTATCATCTTGATGAATTTGTTATACACCTGATTCGTCATGATGGGTAGATTGCCGTCATAGCGTTCTAACACTTCCATGGCCGGCTTCAGTAGCAAGAATGTGTATTCCTGGTTCGTCTTTCCTCTTCGACCTACATAGATGGGTTTGCCGTTCACTTTCTTAATCTTTGTTTTGTCGAAAGCCATCAAGTCCACATAAGCAAGACATGTGTAGACTTGGAACACGAACAGGTCTCTCGCATGGCGCAGGTAGTCTGTCGGCAGATCCATCGTTGCAATCTTTGCAAACTCTTCCCTCGTAAGATATTTTTCCAATGCCTCATCGCTGTTTTTGTCTTTCTTGATGTGTAGCGATTTGTACGGATTCTTGCGCATCAACCCCTCATCGATAGCGTCGATGATGAACGAGTTGAGGAACCTATGGTAGTTTCCCCATTTAGAACACGGCTTCATCGTTCCCAGAGATTCATCCATTCTGACGATATTTGCCTCCGTGATGTCCTCGATGGTCACCATACCGCCCCACCTCTCAAACCAGCGTAGGAAACGTTCATATCGCTCTTGACTGTCTTCGCCTCGTCCATATTTGCGGATTGCTGCTCGCTCTTTGAAGTAGTCCAACAATAGCCTTTTCCCCGGCACATTCTCCGAATATTCCCTCTTCTGCTTGCCATTTATGACTGCAACTATAGACTGGATGTCGAATTCTCCATTCTCAATGAGTTGATTCACTGTTTTTCGTGCATTTGCCACAAAAAAGTCGAGAGATTGCTGCAATTCAAGTGCGTCCAGACGGTTCACAATGTGGTCATTCTTCCACTGTCTGGGTAGAACCCTCACCCCGGTAGTGATGAACTTCTGTACACGGTTGTAGGTGATTCGCAACTCGATGCTGCCCTCCTTGGTGTTGGTCGCTCTCTTCTTACGGTCGAAGACGAGTCTGAAAATTGGTGTTCCCATAGCGTTGTATATTTTTGATGTTTTTTTTCTTGGTATTACATTTTGTAGTACCGTGGTATTACATTTCCCACAATATGAGAGAATATAACACAACATGATAATACATTACTTTCAAAGGGTCTCTATCCCTTTATTAGGTAATTTTCCGACTGACCATCAATAATATACAATCTCAACCATCTGAAAAACAGAAAGGAACTTCCAACAAAGAGTTGAAAGTTCCTTCTGTGTGTTGCGGAAAGAGAGGGATTCGAACCCCCGGACCCTCGCAGGTCAACGGTTTTCAAGACCGCCGCATTCGACCGCTCTGCCATCTTTCCAATTATCGGTCAGCTTTTTACAAGATTATGTACGACTCCGATTGGTTTTGCAAATATACGAAGTTTGTTGAACATGACAAAAAAAAGTTGGTATTATTTTGTGAAAATGCAAATGAAGGGTCGCCATTTTGTTTTTTTTTTGTATATTTGCACAATTGAAATGAACAAGCCTAAAGGGCTTTATTATTATATAAGAGTATAATAATGAGAAAGATTTGGATACAGCTTGTGAAGTTGTGTGGCTGGCACTTTGAGATTCCCGACCTTAAGGAGAGGCCGGAATTACGTCATTGTGTGGTGGCAGTGGCTCCACACACAGCTATGGCCGACTACTTTGTCGGGTCGGCGGTGCTTTTTGCCGCAGGTGTGAATCCGAGGATTTTGGTGAAGCGCGAATTTTTTAATTTCTTCACCCGACGGCTGCTTTTGCACTTGGGACTGGTACCCGTTGACCGCGGCAACCGCCACAACGGCTTAGTGGCAAAAGCTATTGAGACATTGAAGAATGACGATAACGTGTGTATTGTCATTACACCTGAGGCCACACGTAAACCTGTGACCCGCTTTAAACGAGGATTCTACGAGATTGCTTGCGGAGCCGGAGTCCCTATTGCGCTGGGTTATATGAACTTTGAAAAGAAGCGAGCCGGATACGGCCCTACCATCTACCCTACGGGCAACTATGAGGAGGATGTGGAACGGATGGTTGAGTTTTTCAACCAATTCCCCCCTAAGCATCCCGAGGGCTGGGCTATCCGTCCGAAAACGAAAAACAACGAATCTCATACTAACTAAATTAAATCACCTTTCGAAAAATAATTTATCATGATAAGAAGACTATTTGTTGAAAAGAGAAATAACTATGCAGCCCAAGCCAAAGGTCTGCGCGAGGAGTTGGAACGTTATCTGGGAATAGAACCCGAAGATGTACGCGTATTGGTGCGCTATGATGTGGAGAATCTTTCGGACGAGACCTATGCCAAGGCAAAGGGTACAGTGTTTTCGGAGCCCCCGGTGGACATGCTTTACGAAGAGGAGTTCCCCCACAAAGAGAATGATTTTGTGTTTACGGTTGAGTATCTGCCCGGGCAGTTTGACCAACGAGCCGACAGCGCCATGCAATGTGTGAGACTGCTGAACGCATCGGAACAGCCCATTATTCGTTCAGCAACAACATATGTGATAAGCGGAGACCTCACCCCCGAACAACGCGAAGCAGTAGTGAAGCATTGTGTGAACCCTGTGGACAGCCGTGTGACCGATGCACCAAAGCCCGACACGCTGGAGGAGCATTATGACGAACCCGAAGACGTGAAGATTCTGGAGGGCTTTGCATCGATGGCAGACCCCGAGCTGGAACAGTTGTATGGTTCGTTGGAGCTGGCAATGACGATGGCCGATTTTAAGCACATTCAGCGTTATTTCAACGAAGAGGAGCACCGCGATCCAAGCATGACGGAAATCCGAGTGCTGGACACCTATTGGAGCGACCACTGCCGTCATACCACTTTTGCAACCGAACTGAAGGATGTGGAATTTGACGAAGGAAAATACCGCCCGCTGCTGGAAGATGCTTTCCAGCAGTATCTCGCCGACCACCGTGAGCAATACGAGGGACGCGACGACAAATATGTGTGCCTGATGGATCTCGGCACGCTGGCTGCAAAGAGGATGCGCAAGGCTGGTTTGTTGAACGACCAAGAGGTGAGCGATGAAATCAACGCCTGTAGCATAGTGGTTCCGGTGAGGATGGACGGAAAGAACGAGGAGTGGTTGGTTAATTTCAAGAACGAGACACATAACCATCCCACAGAGATTGAGCCTTTCGGTGGAGCCGCCACATGTCTGGGCGGATGCATACGCGACCCGTTGAGCGGACGCACCTATGTCTATCAGGCTATGCGTGTGACAGGAGCCGCCGACCCACGGAAGCCCATGAACGAGACTCTGCCTGGCAAACTGCCTCAAAGCAAGATTGTAACCACTGCCGCTCACGGATACAGCAGCTATGGCAATCAGATAGGCCTTGCCACCGGTCTGGTCAACGAAATATACCATCCCAACTATGTAGCCAAGCGCATGGAGATAGGTGCTGTGATTGCAGCCGCTCCCAGACGCCAAGTGAAACGACTAAGCAGCGACCCTGGCGATGTGGTCATCCTTCTGGGTGGCCGTACTGGGCGAGACGGTTGTGGAGGAGCCACAGGCGCATCGAAAGCACACAATTCATCATCGCTGACAACCTGCGGAGCCGAAGTGCAGAAAGGTAACGCCCCAACTGAACGTAAAATTCAAAGACTGTTCCGCCGCGAAGAAGTTTCGGGCTTGATAAAAAAATGCAACGACTTCGGTGCCGGTGGTGTGAGTGTGGCCATAGGTGAACTGGCCGACGGCTTACAAATCAATCTGGACAAGGTACCCAAGAAATATGCCGGATTGGACGGCACAGAACTGGCCATCAGTGAAAGCCAGGAGCGTATGGCCGTTGTGGTTTCACCGACCGACGTAGACCAGATGCTGAAGTATGCCGACGAGGAGAATCTTGAAGCTGTGGTGGTGGCAACTGTGACTGCCGATCCCCGCATGGTGATAAGCTGGCGCGGCAAGGAGATTGTGAACCTTAGCCGCCGATTCATTGACACCAATGGCGCCCACCAAGAGACAGAAGTCCGTGTTGCCATGCCCGCCGACAAAGAGTCTGCCGAGACTGGCGCCACCCACAAAAAAGAGAGCATAAAGGAACGCTGGATAGAGAACCTGTCCAATCTTAACGTGTGCTCACAAAAGGGACTGGTGGAGATGTTCGACAGTACCGTTGGGGCTGGCAGTGTAGTGATGCCATACGGAGGAACAACACAGATGACTCCGACCCAATGCATGGTAGGCATGTTGCCCACACTTACAGCCCAATGCGACACGGTTACGTTGATGAGCTATGGCTACGACCCCTATCTGAGCAGTTGGAGTCCTTTCCATGGAGCAGCCTATGCAGTAGTTGACTCGGTGGCAAAGATTGCGGCTTCGGGAGGCAATGCAAGCCGCGTAAGGCTCACGTTCCAAGAGTATTTCAAGAAACTGGGTAAAGATCCTTATCGTTGGGGCGAACCTTTCGCTGCACTATTGGGTGCCTATAACGCACAGATGGGGTTGAAACTGCCCTCCATAGGCGGAAAAGACTCGATGAGCGGTTCGTTTAACGATATTGATGTTCCTCCTACACTTTGCAGTTTTGCCGTATGTGTCAGCAACATGAAACACGTGGTCACCCCCGAACTGAAACACTCAGGAGACTATCTGTACCTATTGGAGGTGAAACCGGACGAGATGGGTATGCCCAACTATAAGATGCTGCTTGCCATGTACAACGCCCTGCACCAATCTGTTGGCAAAGGTTCCATCAAGGCCGCCTATGCCGTAGGTTTCGGTGGCATTGCTGAAGCCGTGAGCAAAATGGCATTCGGCAACCGTATGGGTGTCACATTCGACGGCAACTTCAGTGCTGAAGAGTTGTTTGAAAAGAAATACGGAGCCATTGTGGTTGAAGTGATGAACTGCGGATCGTTGCCCGCTGTGGCACGCAAAATAGGCCGTGTAAACGACAGTGGCAATTTTGTAATTGGTGACGAGACCATCAGCATGGACGAAATGCTGAAAGCTTGGACAGGCACACTGGAGTCTATCTTCCCCACCACCAGTGGTACCACTCCCGAAACCAAAATAAAACAATCCCCGCTACACAAGGCAAAACACATCTATGTGTGTAAGCATAAGACTGCCCAACCAAGAGTGTTCATCCCCGCTTTCCCGGGAACGAACTGCGAATACGACTCTGCCCGTGCATTCCTGCGTGCCGGAGCCGATGTTGAGACCTTAGTATTCCGTAACCTCAGCAGCCAGCATATTGAAGAGAGTGTTGCAGCATTTGCCAAAGCAATAAACAACAGCCAGATAGTGATGATTCCTGGAGGATTTTCTGCTGGTGACGAGCCTGACGGAAGTGCCAAATTCATAACCAGTGTTTTCCGCAATCCTGCAATCAGCGAAGCCGTGATGTGTCTGCTCAAAGAACGCGACGGATTGATGCTGGGCATATGCAATGGATTCCAAGCATTGGTGAAACTGGGACTCGTTCCCTTCGGTGAAATACGTCCACAGTGTGAGGAGGCACCCACACTCACTTTCAACACTATCGGACGCCATCAAAGTATGATAGCCCATACCAAAGTGATCAGCAACCTGTCGCCATGGCTTCAGCAAGCCGAACTGGGCAAGACTTATGTGGTGCCCATCTCACATGGCGAAGGCCGTTTTGTGGCACCGCAACAATGGATAGACAAACTCTTTGCCAACGGACAGGTAGCCACCCAGTATGTCGACCTTGACGGGAAAGCCACCATGCAGGAGCCTTATAACATGAACGGTTCCTACATGGCCATCGAGGGCATTACCAGCCCCGACGGCCGTGTGCTGGGCAAGATGGCCCACAGCGAACGCTGGCGTCCCGGAACCTATCGGAATATTGTAGGCGACCAAGACCAGCGTATTTTCGAGAGCGGTGTAGCCTATTTCAGAAACTAAAACATGAACACTATTCCATGTAAAAGTCTATTACAATGAAAAAAGTCCTTTTATCAACAGTCGCCCTCTTCTCGGTTCTGACACTCATGGCTGGACCGGTAGATGGTAAGCGTGCCCTCATTGTGGCCAACAATGTGGTAAGACTCCACGCCTTGAAACATGCCAATGTTGACAAACAGATTGTCGCCGATGACTCTTCGGTGAAACTACAAAGCATAAACTTTGCATCAGGCATGGAAAATCTCATCCTATACAATTATTCCATGCCACTGAATCATCAAGGCGATAGTCTGAATGGATTTGTTGTGCTAAGCGGTGATGACATAGCCACCCCTATACTGGCATTCTCAGAAGACGGTATGTTATCAACAACTACGCTCAACCCCGCAGTGCGTTTTTGGTTGGAACAGTACAACCGCCAAATTGCAGCGGGACGCGACAACAAATCTAACGCCACCCGTGAGATTGAGCGCAAGTGGACACGCCTATTTGACGGTTCGGCACTGTCGGAAGCACTTTATTTATGGGAACAGAAAGGGGACTTATACGATGACATGATTCCCCGTCTCCATAACTTACATTGGGCTCAAAGCCGTCCGTATAACAACAACTGCCCCGGCAGTGCTATCACTGGCTGTGTCGCCACGGCCTTTGGCATGATAATGAAATATTGGAACTACCCCGAACACGGTTTCGGCCAGCACTCATACAATGGTGCCAACAATCCCGCGGCATATCCCGATTGGCCGTATGGTGAGCTTTCTGCCGATTTCGAAAACACATACTACGATTGGAACAACATGCCCGATGCCCTACTACTCAACAGTTCTTCCACCGAGATCGAAGCGGTAGGAACCCTGCTATACCACATCGGCGTGGCATTGGAAATGCGCTATGGCAATAATGCCAGCGGATGCTGGTCACTGCCCGAATATGCCATCTTCGACACAAGCCTGCATCTTGACCCCAATGTCAATGCCCCTTATCGGCTTCGGAAACATTTCGGATACAAATACACATACACTGGCATGCGCGATTCCATCGGTGATGACACCCTTTGGATGCAGATGTTATATAATAGTTTGGCCGACAGCATGCCTGTCTACTATGCCGGATGGGCCAAGGACACTAACGAAGCGGGACATAGTGGCACTTCCGGCCATGGATTCCTCCTCATCGGCTATTTCTCCGACATTGTCGACTCAAACCTCTTCTATATCAACTGGGGCTGGGGCGGAACTGCCGACGGTTATTTCAAACTTGACGCCATGAAACCCAGTGGCAACGACTTCACACAATGGCATGCCGCCGTCATCGGAATGCAACCCGACACCTCCTACCACGGTTACAATCCTGCAGACATCCAGCCAACCATACAAACAAACACTCAGGTTTATGTTCAAAACAACAACATTGTTGCCTATGGATTGAACGGACAACCAGTAACCCTCTACGACATCATGGGTCGGTGCATTGCATCCCGTCCCTCTCACCAAGGCGACAATTGGAGTATAACCGTCCAACCCGGCATATACATCGTCAAGATTGGTCAGCAACCCGGACAGAAAGTTATTGTTTTACAATAAATGAATTCTACCGGCACCATCTTCCTTACATAATAAAACCACAAAACAAATTTACAAAAACAAATCAATGATTATGAACAGTGCACTTAATAACCTCCAACCTGCCGCCGTATGGCAATACTTCGGCGAACTGATGAATATACCTCGTCCCTCCAAACACGAGGCCAAAGTCTCGACTTTTCTGCAAGAGTTCGGCCGTAAACTCGGCTTCGAAACACTTGCCGACGAAGTTGGAAACGTACTTATCCGCAAACCTGCAGCACCTGGTTACGAGAATTCACCTGGGGTCTGTCTCCAAGCCCACATGGACATGGTTTGTGAAAAAAACGGCGACAAGGACTTTGATTTTCTCACCCAACCCATACAAGCCTACATCGAAAACGGCTGGCTGATAGGTGACGGCACCACCCTCGGTGCCGACGACGGCATCGGCGTAGCCGCTGCCATGGCCATCCTGGCCGACAACACCATCCAGCACGGTCCCCTCGAATGCCTTTTCACCGTAGACGAAGAGACAGGTCTCACCGGTGCCGCCAACCTCCACACCGACTGGCTGAAGAGCAGCATACTCCTCAATTTCGACGACGAGGATGAAGGCGAATATTGTATCGGGTGCGCCGGCGGCATCGACACCACCGTGGCTATTGACTACACCACACGTCCCGTTCCCGCTAATGAAAGTTCATACCGCATCAAAGTCTCAGGCCTGACAGGCGGACACAGCGGCGATGACATTAACCGTGGACGCGGCTGCGCCATCAAGATACTCAACCGCATCCTCTGGAACGCCACCGAAAAGCACAAGATTGGCCTTGCACGCATCGACGGAGGCAATCTCCGCAATGCCATTGCCCGCGAAGCGTGGGCTGACATCGTAGTGGCTCACGAATACGAAGAGGCCCTCAAGCAAATGGTCAACGATTTTGCCGAACACATTAAATTCGAGTTCCGCACCACTGAACCCAACCTCCAAGTCGCCTTAGAACCCATTGCCGAACCGGCCTGCCTTATCGACCGCCAGACACAATACAACCTCCTCAATGCCCTCTACGCCTGCGCCCACGGAGTCTTGGCCATGAGCCGCGAGATAGAAAACTTCGTGGAAACCTCCACCAACCTCGCCTCCATCAAGATGGACGACAAACAAATACATATCGCCACCAGCCAACGCAGTTCGGTAGAGAGCGCCAAGCATGCAGCGGCACAGAAGATAGAGGCCACCTTCCGCATGATAGGGGCTCACGTCTCTCATGGCGACGGCTATCCCGGATGGACTCCCAATCCCGACAGCAAAGTCCTTAAGGTGGGTGTAGAGACCTATAAACGCATGTTTGGCCACGACCCCATCGTCCGTGCCATCCATGCCGGTCTCGAATGCGGCCTCATCGGTGAAAAATATCCCAATATGGACATGATTAGCTATGGCCCCACCCTGCGTGGTGTCCATGCCCCTGGCGAGAAAATCGAGATCAAGACAGTAGAAATGTTCTGGAATCTCACATGTGAAATCTTACGCAATCTGAAATGATTGGAATACTCGGAAGCGGTTCCTGGGCCACCGCCATTGCCAAATTGTTATTAGAGCAACCCTCAACAAGGGTATGCTGGTATATCCGTGAGCCTGAAATACGTAAAAGCCTTGCCCAACACGGACACAATAACCGCTATCTCGGGGAAGTGGCTTTCAACCCTTCCCGCATCGAAATCTGCAGCCATCCCCAGCAGGTAGTGGACCAATGCGAGACCGTATATCTGGTCATACCGACTGCTTTCCTGCACTCCGCCCTGCAGATGGTCGACCCAGACTCTCTCCGACAGCGGAATCTCGTCTCTGCCATCAAAGGCTTTGTGCCCGAAGCCGACATGATTGTCACCGACTATCTGCAACACTTCTATCAGATTCCCACAAAGCAGTTAGCCATCATCAGCGGTCCCACCCATGCCGAAGAAGTGGCGAGAGAGAGACTCACCTTCATCACCGCAGCATCGCCAAATCCCCGCCTTTCGGAACAAATCATGCAACAACTCCACTGCCGCTATATCAATATCACCTCCTCCTCCGATATTCGCGGCATCCAATATGCCACGGCACTCAAGAACATCTACGCCGTAGCTGCAGGCATGTGTAAAGGCATGGGCTGCGGCGACAACCTCATGGCCGTCCTTGTCAGCTATGCTATCGCCGAGATGCGCACCTTCCTCCACGTCATGCAGCCGGACACTAACATTATCATTTCTCCTGAAAACCTACCGCCTTACGTGGGCGACCTCCTTGTCACATGCTACTCCCAACTCAGTCGCAACCGCACCTTTGGAGCCATGATTGGACGGGGCTATACCGTCAAAAGCGCCCAACTCGAAATGCACATGATTGCCGAAGGCTATTTCGCAGCCAAGAGTCTGGAGAAAGTGCGGCAAGAGCACAATATCGATATGCCCATAGCACAAGCCGTCTACATGGTACTATACGAGAACGCTCGTCCCGACGTCATTCTCCGCGCCTGGCAAATACGTACTTCTAACAACAATTAATCCCCCTAACACCAATGACCCCACAAGTTAGCATCATCATGGGCAGCACCTCCGACCTTCCCGTCATGGAGAAAGCCTGCCAGTTCCTCGAAGAGATGGAAATCCCCTTCGAAGTCAACGCCCTCTCGGCCCACCGCACACCCGCAGAGGTCTCTGAATATGCCCGCAACGCTCACCGTCGCGGCATTCAAGTCATCATTGCTGGCGCTGGCATGGCTGCCGCCCTGCCTGGCGTCATAGCAGCCGAAACACCACTGCCAGTCATCGGTGTACCCATCAAAGGTAGCACCCTTGAAGGCCTTGATGCCACCCTCGCCATCCTCCAGATGCCTCCGGGAATTCCCGTGGCCACCGTAGCTATCAACGGTGCACAAAACGCCGCTGTCCTGGCTCTGCAAATCATGGCTGTGGGCAACCCCGACCTGCAGCAGAAAGTGCTCAACTACAAGCAAGGTCTCAAAAAGAAAATAGTCAAAGCCAACGAAGAACTGGCACAACTGCAGTACAAATACAAGTGCTGAACGCACTAACATTAACGAAATAGCGAATTCACGAATTAACGAATTCACGAATTAACGAATTCACGAATTCACGCATTAACGAATTCACACATTCAAACATTCAAGCATTCACACATGATAACCATAGGCATCACAGGCACCCTCGGTGCAGGCAAAGGCACCATAGTAGAATACCTGCAAAAAGAAAAAGGTTTTTCCCACTACTCCGTCCGGGCATTCCTTATCGACGAGATTAAACGGCGTGGCATGGAAGTGAACCGCGACAGCATGACCCTCGTGGGCAACGACCTCCGTGCACAGCATTCCCCCTCGTGGATAATCGAACAACTCTACGAGCAGGCACAAGCCTCCGGCAAAAACTGCATCATCGAGAGCATCCGCACCCCCGGCGAAGTCGACGCCCTGCGCAGCAAACCGAACTTCTACCTCTTTGCCGTCGATGCCGACACCCGCGTACGATATGAGCGGGCTGTACTGCGCGGCAGCGAAACCGACCATATCGACTACGACACCTTCATCGCCAACGAACAGCGCGAGATGGAAAACCCCGACCCCAACAAGCAAAACCTCAAATACTGCATCGACCATGCCGACTTCCGCTTCGACAACAACGGCACCATCGACCAACTAAACCAACAAGTAGAAGAGGTTTTAGGGAAAATCATGTACCGCCGCCCCTCCTGGGACGAATACTTCATGGAGTTGGCCAACACCGCCTCCAAACGCGCCACCTGCGACCGTGGTCGCTCCGGCTGCGTCATCGTCAAAGACCGCCAGCTCCTCGTCACCGGCTATGTCGGCTCCCCCTCCGGCCTCCCCCACTGCGACGAGGTGGGACACCTCTTCCGCAAAACCATCGAAGCCGACGGCCGTATCACCACCCACTGCGTCCGCACCGTCCATGCCGAGCAGAACGCCATCTGCCAGGCCGCCCGCCGCGGTATCGCCCTCGACGGCGCCACCCTCTACTGCCGTATGACCCCCTGCCGCACCTGCGCCATGCTCATCATCAACTGCGGCATCAAGCGCGTTGTGTGCGAACGCAAATACCACACCGGCGCCGAGAGCGAAGAACTCTTCCGCCAAGCCGGTGTCCAGCTGGAATTCTTCCACGACGAAGTCCAGCAATACGACAACCAATGAAAATTGAAAATTGAAAGCTGAAAATTGAAATTATAAACAACAAAAACAAATACAAAAGAGGACTTCTATTCATCACCCCAAAGGGGTAAGATATGAATAACGTTGCGGAAGTTGAGAGCAGAGCCGAACTTGTTCGAGCTATGCCGAGAAGAAGCAACGTCTCAAAGAATCACCGTACGCAGAGCGGTGATTATCCGTGGCAACGGAGTGCGTCCCGAAAGGGACGCGACACGATAACAAAAAAAGGCCCCTCAATATTATAACCCAAATCGGTCATTAGGGTTCATGGCAGATTAGTATTTGTTAAGGTAACATCTAAAAATTGCTCCCCTGAAAGAGAAAATCGTGATAATCATTATCGATTATTTAACACGAATTGCCGTGTAATGACCATAAATTAATGACAATTAATGATAATTCGTGTTAAAATATACCATGAATACTCATTGCAAAGCAATGTTATAAATTGAATAATTAGAGGTTGCCTTAAGAGCAAAATGGCATCACCGATACCCTCTAACTCCAAGGAGTTGCTGCAAAGCTAGATACACAAAGGCTTGGAGGTCTCCCACCAGCACAGGGAGAATTGCACAGACAACTACTCTTGAAATAAGATTTCATTGATTCGGATTAAATTCGTATCTTTGCAGCGTGAAATTACGAAAAAATTCGTTACGAAAAAATGCGTAGTATGGAAAACCCTTTCAAATTCGGCACCATCGTGGAGGAGGAGTTCTTCACCGACAGAGTGAATGAGGTGGCTTACATCACCCAGTTCCTGCAAAGTGCAAACCACCTAATCCTCATCAGTCCTCGTCGTTTCGGGAAAAGTAGTGTGGTGGCAAAAGCTTTGAAGCAAAATAAACGGAAGCACATTACCATAAACCTCCAGCAGGTCACGTCTGTCTCCGACCTATCGGCCAAGCTGTTGAGGGAGTTTTTTAAAGTCCATCCGTTGGAACGCGTACGGCACCTGATAACCCACTTCCGTGTTATTCCTACCATATCCACCAATCCCATTACGGGCTCAATGGATGTGTCGTTTCAACCTGGTGTAGAAGGCACTGTGTTGCTGGAGGATGTGCTCACATTGATTGAGAAGGCACATTCCGAGAAAGACCGACTAATTGTGGTGCTTGACGAGTTTCAAGAGATTCTCGACCTTGCCCCTAATCTAGACCGCCAGATGCGCTCTATCATGCAGAATCAGAAGAATATCAACTACATATTGTTAGGTAGTCAAGAAAGCATGATGACGGAAATCTTCGAGAAGAAAAAATCACCGTTCTATCATTTTGGTGAGATGATGAGGCTGGGGAAACTGCCCTACGACGATTTCCACCGCTACATCTCTGAGCGACTTGCCAGTTGTTTCCCCGATTGTTGTGACGACCTCGCTAAACGAATCTTGGATTATACCTCATGCCATCCCTATTACTCGCAACAGCTGGCCTCTAACGTGTGGCAGGTGGGCGTATTGAAGCCTGACGCCGAAGACCCCTTCAAAATTGCCATCAACCATATTGTTACAACCCATGGTTTAGACTATGAGCGTCTTTGGATGAACTTCAATCGCACCAACAAGTGGATTATGCAGCGCCTATCGTATGGCTTGCCACTGCAAACGGGCGAAAATCGCACGAGCACCATCTACAGTGCATTAAAGCGATTACAGAAAGATGGCTATGTAATCTATACCGACCGCTACGAGATGGAGGATCCCTTCTTCCGCGAGTGGATAATGGTCAGCAACAGCTGATTCAACCCAAATCGGTCATAGGTGTTTATGACAGATTAGTATTTGTTAAGAGCAAAATGGCATCACCGATATCTTCTAACTCCAAGGAGTTGCTGCAACGTTAGATACACAAAGGCTTGGAGGTCACCCACCAGCATAGGGAGAATCGCACAGACAACTACTCTTGAAATAAGATTTCATTGATTCGGATAAATTCGTATCTTTGCAGCGTGAAATCGTAGTGTTTGTTTTTGATGAGTACCGTTATTAATATATCGAAGACACAAATTATTATGGCTTTTGTGGCCACATGTATCGAGGCCACTGCTCGATGGCTGAACATGCCATATATAGATGTGTATCAGCGGATGAAACATGTGGGGCTGATTGAGAAGTATATCCTTCCTCACGACGAAACACTTCATACCGAAAGCCGTGAAAACCTTGCACAAGGACTGACGGAATGTCTTGAGAAGACCGCTAATACTTCATTTTCAATTAATTCACCTGACTTGAATTGCACAAATTACAATTCTCCAGAATCGTGTAATATGGGCTTGGACTATCATTTTGCCGAGCAGGTAATAGTCCGAACGGAGTTCAACAAGGATGATGACCCCGTTAAGTCACCTGTCATACAGGAGATTATTATGAGCAACCGCATCGGTGCCATCTCGGTGGAGTTGGCCAAGCGTCTTGATATAGCACCCGAGAAAGCCTTGCAGCTGTTCTACGAAAGCCAGACCTGCGCCGACCTGCACGACAAGTCCACTGGCCTCTATCTCTATGGCGACCAGTATGTTGCCGATGAGTTTATGAGAGAAAAAGAGTATGCGATATAGTACTGTGCATTGCCGTCGTTCTCACCGAGAGATGTTTTCGAATGTGAAAGGGTAGATGGTGCATTTGTAAAATATATTTGGCTGTATCGGAAAAATGTTGTATTTTTGCAAATTGAAATTGTATAACAGAAAAAGTCATGATACAGGGTAGAACATATTACAATGGGTCAGGGGATGCGGCCTTGCAGGGCTTTTGTCTAAATTTTTCTTCCGATTACTGATGTCT
>JAEEGG010008524.1_pt1 | contig 23242 bp, 20 predicted proteins | sample 9134161 | NCBI WGS metagenome assembly JAEEGG01 (sample SAMN16246543, study PRJNA631951) | gut metagenome | biome: gut microbiome; feature: rumen; material: CR-attached | host: Bos | place: Iran: Karaj | collected 2018-10
AACACGCGGGCATGACGCCATTAGAGTATCGGAAGAAGTACCATAGGTAAAGGTAAAAAGGTAAAAGGTAAAAAAGTAAAAAGACAATAACAGATTTAACGGATGAAAAGGATAGTATTGATATTAGTGGCTGCGATGATGTGCAGCATGGTGAAGGCACAGGAGAATGACAGCACGGTTGTCGTGGAAAAGAAAGACAGCACGGCTGTTGGTAACACCCGGAAGAAGGTCGGCGTCGTGTTGAGCGGCGGCGGTGCGAAGGGTATGGCACATATCGGCGTGCTGAAGGTGTTGGAGAAGGCGGGCATCCCCGTCGATATCGTCACGGGTACGTCGATGGGCAGCATCATCGGCGGTCTGTATGCCATCGGTTACAACGCCAACTCGCTCGACTCGATGGTGAGGGTGCAGGACTGGAGCTACGTGATCACCGACAAGGAGGACCTGCGCAACCAGAGCCTCAGCGACTGGCAGAAACAGAACACCTATTTCTTTACCACGGGCATCACCTTAGGTAAGAAAGATATGAATGCGGGCGGTATCATTAAGGGTAAGAACCTGGCAGAACTGTTCAACCAGCTCTGCGTGGGCTTCACCGACTCGCTCGACTTCACCTACGACCTGCCCATCCCCTTTGCCTGCGTGGCGACGGACATCATCACGAACGACGAGGTGGACTTCCACAGCGGAAAACTGCCGCAGGCCATGCGTGCCTCGATGGCCATCCCTGCTGCCTTCTCACCCGTGAGACTTGGTGACAAGGTGCTGGTGGACGGCGGTCTGAAGAACAACTATCCGGCAGACCTCGCCCGTGAGATGGGTGCCGACATCATCATCGGCGTCACCGTGCAGGGCGCGCCGAAGACGGCCGAGGACATGGGCGGTGCGATGAGCATCATCAGCCAGATTGTGGACGTGAACTGTAAGAACAAACTCGACGAGAACCTCGCCATCACCGACCTGCACCTGTCGGTGGACACGAAGGGCTACAATGCTGCCAGCTTCTCTCTGGCCGCCATCGACACATTAGTGCGCCGTGGTGAGGAGGAGGCGATGCGCCACTGGGACGAGATCGTCGCCCTGAAGCAGCGCATCGGCATCGACGACACGTTCCGTCCCCAGATACTGCATCCGCTGCGCCCAAAGGTGATGACCGAGAAGCATCGCATCCTCGACCTCGCGTTTGAGAATATGACACCGCAGGATGAGAAGTTCCTCCGCCAGAAGTTCCACCTGAACCGTATCGACAGCATCGATGCGAAGCTGCAGCAGGAGCTGACCACGTCGATGCGTATGGACCTGTTCTACCAGACGGCTGAATGTCGCCTGATGCCCGAGAAACTCCCGGGCAGCTCCGCGCGGAAGATCCCAGGCATCTGGGACAAGGTGGATTCCCTCTGGACCAATGCAGACGGTGTTCGCGTGATCCTCTCGGCAGGCAACCGCAAATCGGCGCAGTTCCATGCCGGCTTCCGCTTCGACACGGAGGAATACGCTGCCGTACAGTTAGGGCTCGACATCCCCTTGAAGACTGCCATTCCTATGAATACGGAGTTCACCCTCAGACTGGGCAAGCGGATGATGGCCCGCGGTGAGATCACCGCCCATCCGCGCAGCTTCACAAGACCGAAGCTGACCTACTCGTTCCACCGTAACGATATCGACGTGTATGTGGAAGGCGACCGCGACTGGAACATCCGTTACAACCAGTCGCAGTGCGAACTGACGCCCATCAACTTCGACCTCCGCCATTTTAACCTGCAGATAGGCGTGCGCTGGGACTATATGCACTACCGCAGCAAACTCGGCTCGGAGACATCGACCCAGGTGGAGTTAGGGAACGAGCACTTCTTCAGTTACCGTGCCCGTCTGAAATTCAACACCGAGGACAGTTGGTTCTTCCCCACGCGTGGTGCACGGTTCAACGCCGAGTATGCCTATCTCACGGATAACTTCGCCAAACTCGACGGCCAGACAGGTATGAGCGACGTGAGTGCCAACTGGCGCATGTCGTTCACCTTCGGCGAGAGATTTACCCTGCAGCCGATGGTGTACGGCCGTCTGCTCTTAGGTGATGTGGTGCCCCCCGTCTTCGGCAACACCATCGGCGGTGACTTTTTCGGTCACTATGTGGAGCAGCAGATGCCCTTCGCCGGCGTAGGCAATATGGAATATGTGGAGAAGCAGTTCGTGGCTGCACAGCTGCAGGCTCAGGAGCGCATCGGCACCAAGGCCTATATCCTGCTCCGCATAGCCGCTGCCCAGAAGGCTCACGAGTTGAAGGAACTCTTCGACTACCGCACGTTGCTCGGCGTACAGGGTGCTTTCTACTACAATACGATGTTCGGCCCCGTAGGTGCCACCGTCGGCTACAGCAACCGCACGAAGGAGCCGTACTTCTATCTGAACCTCGGATATGAGTTCTAGCATCGGAGTAACACGGAATGACACGGAGATTCATATAAAAAATAAATAGTAATACGAAAATGAAAAAAGGACATTTCATGATGGCTGCAGTGGTGCTGATGGCACTGTGCAGCTGCGGAGAGAAGAAAGAGGCCGCTGCAGAGCAGACGGTGAGAGTGAAGGTTCAGCAGATTCAGGCTGAGGCAGTGAATGGCGAACAGGGTTTCTCTGGAACCATCGAGGAGCAGAACGGCGCATCGCTGTCATTTGCCACTGCGGGTACCATCCAGCGAATCTATGTCAACAGCGGACAGACCGTCGGCGCAGGGCAGCTGATTGCCGAACTTGACCCCACGACGATGCAGAATGCCTATACCATCAGCAAGACCGCGTTGGAGCAGGCTCAGGACACGTACAACCGTATGAAGGAGCTGCACGACGACGGGTCGCTGCCCGAGATGCAGTGGATTGCCATTGAGAACCAGCTGAAGTCGGCAACGGCCTCAGAGGCCATGGCCAAGAAGGCACTGGCCGACACGAAGCTCTACGCCCCGTTTGGCGGATACATTGCTGCAAAGGATGCCGAAGTGGGACAGAATGCCGGTCCTGGCGTGCCCGTCGTCAAGCTGGTGAGCATCGGCAGCGTGAAGGTGAAGATCTCCGTGCCTGAGGATGACGTGCAGCGCATCAAAAAAGGTTCGTCGATGAAGATCATCGTGCCCGCCTTAGGCAACCGCCAATTCTCCGGCAATGTCACGGAGCGTGGCGTGAGTGCCGATCCCCGTTCACGTACCTACGAGGTGAAGGCCACCATCAACAATCGCGACGGCCAGTTGCTGCCAGGCATGATCTGTCAGGCATTCACCAACTACATGCAGGGTACGACGGGTGTGTTTGTGCCTGCCAACCTCGTGCAGCTTGACTCAGACAACAATACCTTTGTATGGGTGGTAAACGGCGGCAAGGCCGTGAAGCGCCAGATCTTCATCAGCAATGAGACTGCCCAGGGCGCACAAGTCAGCGGCGGACTCTCTGACGGCGACCAGATCATCGTAGCCGGACAGCAGAAGGTGAGCAACGGCATGAAAGTGGAGATCGTTAAATAATGGATAATTGACAATTGATAATGGATAATTGACAATTATGGAAGAGAATAAAGAAAAGAAGATGAGCCTGCAGGAGTGGTCGATGCACTACCGGCAGATCATCATACTGCTCGTGAGCTGCATGGTGGCTCTGGGCATCTATGGCCTCGCGAACATCAATAAGAACGAGTTTCCCGACTTCACCATCCGTCAGGGCATCGTCGTGGCCGTCTATCCTGGCGTGAACGCCCAGGAGATGGAGGAGCAGGTGACGAAGCCTTTGGAGAAATACATCTTTACTTATAAAGAGGTGAAAAAGGAGAAGACCGTATCGTATTCGAAGGACGGCCTGAGCATCATACAAGTGGAACTCAACGACGAACTCACGAACAAAGATGAGTTCTGGAGCAAGTTCAAGCACGGCGTACAGGGTTTCAAGAGCGAACTGCCCGACGGTGTGCTGGCCATCCAGGTGAACGACGACTTCGGCGACACCTCCGCATTGCTGCTGGCCATGGAGTCGAAGGATAAGACCTACCGCGAGCTGAACGACTACATGAACTCGCTCATCGACTCGCTGCGCATGATTCCGAGCGTGGGTAAGATGAGCGTCTTCGGACTGCAGCATGATCAGATCAGTATCTATCTGAACTCGGACAAGCTGTCGCACTACGGCATCAGCTACCTCACCATCGCCCAGATATTGACAGCCAAGGGTTTTGTGACGACTGCTGGCCGCGTGAAGAACAACGGCTTTAAGTCTCCCATCTATGTGGACCACGCCCTCAATAAGATCTACGACGTTGAGAATACCTTGATCTATACTGACGGCAAGGGCAATAACGTACGTCTGAAGGATGTGGCCACGGTGAAGCGCGAGTATCCCAGCATGACCAGCTATATCACCAACAACGGTACACGCTGTATCCTGCTGTCGGTGGAAATCAAGAAGGGACAGGACGTGTCGAGCATGGGTAAGGCCATCAACAAGAAACTGGCCAACTTCAAGCAGCACATCCCCGACGACGTGCAGTTGAACGCCATTACCGACCAGGCGAAGGTGGTGGACGACTCCATCGAGAACTTCCTCCATGAGCTGATGATCGCCATCTGCACGGTCGTCCTTGTGGTGGTGCTGATCATGCCGTTCCGCGTGGCCGCCGTGGCTGCCGGCACGATGCCCATCACTATCTTTGTCTCGCTGGGACTGTTCTATATGTTCAACATCGAGCTGAACACGGTGACGCTGGCCGCGCTGATTGTGACGCTAGGCATGATCGTCGATGACTCCATCGTGATCATCGACTCCTATCTGGAGATGATGGCCGAGGGAAAGACGCGCTGGCAGGCTTCGATTGATGCCACCGTCCACTTCCTGAAGTCCATCTTCACCGCCACACTGTGTATCTCTGTGACGTTCTTCCCCTTCCTCATCGTCATGACAGGACAGTTCCACGACTTCCTGCTCTCGTTCCCCTGGGCCATCTCCATCGTGCTCTTCGCATCGATGATCATCGCCCAGACGCTGCTGCCCATCCTGCAGTACTTCTTCATCCGCAAACCCATGGAGACGAAGACGCGCGCAGACGGCAAGAAGCCTTTCAACCTGCTCGACATTCTCGACAAATACTACCGGAAGCTGCTGGCCAAGTGTTTCGATCATCCTTGGCTGACCATTGCCGGCGGTGTGGCCAGTGTTATCATCGGCGCCTGGATTTTCGCCCAGCTGCCGCAGCGCATGATGCCATACGCCGACCGTAACCAGTTTGCCGTTGAAATCTACCTGCCCATCGGCACAGGCATTGAGCGCACCACCGTGGTGGCCGACTCGCTGGAACACATGATTGCCAACAAGGAGGGCGTCGTGAGCATTGCCTCGTTCAAGGGCTGTGCCTCGCCGCGATTCCATACGGCCTACGCGCCGCAGATTGCCGGTGAGAACTATGCCCAGTTTATTGTGAACACCGCGGACAACAAGACCACTGAACGCTTAGTGGATGAATGTACTGATGCCTATACGAACTATTTCCCTGAGGCCTATGTCAAGATTAAGCAGTTGAGCTATTCGTCAGTGGCCGTTCCCGTGGAAATACGCCTGAAGAGCGACAACTTGGAGGAGCTGGCACACTATAGTGACAGTCTGGTAGGCATCATGCGCCAGAGGCCCGAACTGATGCTGGTGCGCAGCAGCATGCTCGAACCGCTCTCTACCACCCGTATCAAGATCGACGACGAGAAAGCCTCGCGTCTGGGTATCACCAACGAGGCCGTTGAGTTGCAGATGGCCTTCCGCTACGGCGACGGGTATCCTGTAAGCACCGCCTGGGAGGGTGACTACGACATTCAGGTGAAGATGAAGACCGAGGATGCCGATCAGGCTACGAAGGCCGACATCCTGGACGAGCTGATTCCCATCGGACTGACGGCTGCCATCCCCACGAGCCTGGAAGAGCTGATGAGCCTGCGCTCGGTGGGCGAGGCCATCCCCAGCGTACCTTTGCGTCAGTTTGCAGATGTTGTTCCCACCTGGCAGTACGGCCAGATATGCCATCGCAACGGTCTGCGCACCGTGACGGTGCAGGCCGAGGTGGCCCGCGACAAGAATGTGGGCTTTGTCACGAAGGATATCATGAAGTTCTTAGAGAGTTTCCAGCTACCCGAAGGCATGCAGATGGAGATCGGTGGTCAGTATGAAGATGACAACGAGACCACTCCGTTGATTATCAGTGCCCTGATTATCTCGATTGCCATCATCTTCTTCGTGCTGCTGTGGCACTTCAAGAATGTCAGCGAGGCCGTGCTCATCATGGTATGCCTGTCGCTGTGTGTCTTCGGTACGGCTATGGGTATTCTCCTCGGAGGCGTGCCCGTATCTTTGACCGCCGTCCTCGGCTTCGTGTCGCTGATGGGTATCCTCGTGCGCAACGGAGTCATCCTCTTCGACTATGCCGCCGAGGTGAGGGAGCTGGAGCACCTCTCGCTGAAGGATGCCATCCACGTGGCCGCTGAGCGCCGTATGCGTCCTATCTTCCTGACGTCGGCTGCCGCCTCGATGGGTGTGGTGCCGATGGTGTTCGGAGGCTCGGGTCTGTGGTCGCCGATGGGCTGCGTCATCTGCTATGGCGCTCTCATCACCATGTTCTTCATCCTCACCATCATGCCAATCGCCTACTGGAAGGTGATGGGAAAAGGAGAAGTTAAGGAAGTTAAAGAAGTTAAGGAAGTTAAAGAAGTTAAGGAAGTTAAAGAAGTTACAGAAGCATGAAAAAGATATATGAAATAATGAACACAGAGACACGGAGGTACAGAGTTTTGATACTTTGTGCCAGTCTCTGTGCCTCTGTGTCTCTGTGTTCCATTAAAACACAAGCGCAGACAACGTATTCGCTCGAGCAGTTGAAGCAGCTGGCTGTCGAGAACAACTACAGCCTCCGTTCTGCCCGTAACAGCATCCAGCAGTCACAGGAGCAGAAGAAGTCGGCCTTCACTAACTATTTCCCTCATCTGTCGGCTTTGGGGCTGGGATTCACGAGCAACAAATATCTGATAGACGTTGACATCGAGTTGCCTGCTGCGCTCTCAGCCATGATTCCCCAGGGTCTCATACCCTCCAACATCAGCCTGATTAAGAATGGATTCTATGGTTCCATTACGGCCCTGCAGCCTGTATTCATGGGCGGTCAGATCATCAATGGCAACAAGTTGGCGAAGGTGGGCGTTCAGGCCAGCGAGATACAGTTGGAGGCCTCTGAGGACGCGGTGGAGCTGACAACCGAACAGTACTACTGGCAGATTGTCTCGCTGAAGGAGAAGCTGCTCACGCTCGGCACCGTTCATGAGATGCTGGAGCAGTTGGAGAAGGATGTCAACAATATGGTTCGCGTAGGAGCTGTCAACCGCAATGACCTGTTGCAGGTTCAGCTCCGCAAGGGCGAGGTGGAGAGCACCACCTTGGAGGTGGAGAACGGGCTCAATACCGTCATGCAGCTTCTGGCACAGCACGTCGGCAAGACAGATGAGACCATTGACGTCAGCCTGCCTGGTGACTTCGGTTTCGATGCCGTTCCCGAACTCCCCGTGGCCCTGCGGAAGGATCATCAGTCGGCCGTTGCTGCCACACCCCAGTACCGTCTGTTGGAGAAGAACGTTGAGAGCAAGCGTATCCAGCGCAACATGACGGTTGGCAAGAATCTGCCTTCCGTGGGTGTCGGAGCCAGCTATAGCTATAACGACTTCCTGGGCGGCGATAGCAACGGCTTGTTGTTTGCCACCGTCAGCGTTCCCATCAGCGGCTGGTGGGGCGGGAGCCACAACATCAAGAAGCAGAAACTCGCACTCGCAGATGCCGAGGAGCAGCTTCAGGACAATAGCCAGAAGCTGATCATACGGATGAACAGTGCGTGGTCGGCTGTCGAGACCAGCCATAAGAAGCTGCTCATTGCCCGCGATGCCATCACTCAGGCCGAGGAGAACCTGCGCCTGAACAAGAGTTACTATCGGGTGGGACAGACTAAGATGAGCGATCTGCTGCTGGCTCAGGAGCAGTACCAGCAGTCCCGTGACCGCTTCACCGACGCGTATGCCGACTTCCGGACCAAGCAGCTGGAATACCGGCAGGCCACAGGGCAGTAAAATTTTCCGCGAAACATGTGGTTGTTTCGCGGATTTTTTTTATCTTTGCAGCGAAAATCAAATATGATAAGAAAATGAAGAATTGGTTTGACAACATCCGGATCTATCATCTGCTGATTGACAGATTCAACGGTGGCTGGCAGACGCCGCCAAAGAGTGAGAACGTATTCTGCGGGGGAACCCTGCAGGGAGTGACAGAGAAACTTGACTACATCAAGGACCTTGGCTTCAACGCCATCATGCTCTCGCCCATCTTCAAGACGGCGAACTATCACGGCTATCACACCTTGAACTTCGACGAGGTGGACTCGCACTACGGCACATGGGAGGACTATCAGCAGTTGCTTGACCAGGCTCACGACAAGGGTATGAGGATCATCTGCGACTTCGTGCCCAACCACTGCTGGTATCAGGCGCCGGTGTTTGAGGAGTCGCTCTTGAAGAACGGCGGCAAGCATCGTGACTGGTTCTGGTATAAAAATGAGGACAGCGATGAGTTCGAGTCGTTCTTGGGCTTCGGCGACCTGCCGAAGTTCAACCTGAAGAACCCCGAGGTGGCCAGTTTCATGATTGACAAGGCAGAGAAACTCGTCCGTATGGGGGTAGATGCTTTCCGTATCGACCACGCCTTGGGACAGCCGCATGAGTTCCTGAAGCGTTTCCGTGAAAGTATGCAGGCCATCCGTAGCGACATCGTCGTGTTTGGCGAGGTGTGGGCGTTCGGCATCGGCCCGCAGATGGCCGGGCAGCTGTTTTTCAAGCCGGACAGGTTGCAGGAGTTCCTTGCGCAGGAAACGAAGCCCTTCTCTCAGGATGCCCTGCAGGCCGACTACACAGATACGCTGGATGGCGTGCTGGACTTTGCCTATCGCGACATCCTCTTGGAAGAAGTCCATGCAGGGCGCGGCATCAAGGGCAATGCGACGCTCAAGAGCAAGGTGGAGGAACATTTCGCCAAGTACCCCAAGGACTTCAAGTTGGTGCTGTTCCTGGATAACCATGATACCGACCGCTTCATGTTCGACTGTCACGATGATGTGAACCTGTTGCAGGAAGCCATCGAATTCACAAAGGAACTGCCCAGGCCGTTCTCCTTCCTTTATGGAACAGAGCAGTTGATGACCAACCATCCTTCGATTGTCAACGCTGAGCCCTACGCCGACCTCCGTGTGCGCAACTGCATGGACTGGCAGAAGGAACCGACGGTGCTGAAGCTTAAATAATAGTATCGCCCGGTATGAAGCGCATCCGTGAGTCGCTCGCCAGCCGCATCACCCTGAGGGTAGTGCTGTATGTGGTCGTGGTGCTTGGCATTTCGGCCTATGTGGGCAATGGTCTCGTGATGAAAATCTTGAGGGCCATCGAGGAAAACGGCATCCTCTATGCCATCGGCATGAGGAGGATGTCGATAGGACTGACGGTGCTGTCTATCCTGACGCTGGTGCTGCTCACCATCCTGCTGCGACGGACCATCCATCGGCTGATAGCCCCACTCACCAGGTTCACCCAGGCAGCTGACGAGGTGGCGCAGGGCAATCTGCAGGCTACGCTGCCAGAGATCCATTCTGAGGACGAGATGCAACGGCTGCACCATTCGTTCAGCACGATGCAGCAGTCGCTGGCCCGTCAGATGGAGGAACTGAAACAGGTGAACGAGGCCAAGGGTCGCCTAGAGGGAGAGTTGAAGGTGGCTAGAGACATCCAACTGTCGATGTTGCCGAAACCTCTTAATTCTAAAGTCTCCACTCTCAATTCTCATCTGGACCTCTATGGCTCATTGACACCAGCCCGTGAGGTGGGAGGAGACCTATATGACTTCATCATTCGCGACGGGAAACTGTTCTTCTGCATTGGTGATGTCTCTGGCAAGGGTGTGCCAGCCGCACTGGTGATGGCAACCACGCTCTGTCAGTTCCGCATTGCAGCCAGTCATGTGGACGATGTGGCGAAGATCGTCACGTACATCAACAAGAATACGTGCGAAGGCAACGACACCTGTATCTTCGTCACTTTCTTCGCGGGTATGCTCGATCTGTCTACCGGACAGTTGCGCTGCTGCAATGCAGGGCATAATAAGCCGATTGTCATCGGCAATGGACAATTGAAAATGGACAATGGACAATTGTCGATGGAGAATGGACAATTCCTGGACGCGAAGCCCAACCTGCCTCTGGGCGTTTCTGAAGATGTCACGTACGAGGCGAAGGAATTCACGTTGGAGGCTGGCGCGATGCTGTTCCTCTATACCGACGGACTGACGGAAGCGATGACCAGACTGCATGAGCAGTTTGGTCGCGAAAGGCTGATGGGACAGTTGCAGGGTGGGGTAGACTGCAAAGGCCAGGTAGACGGGATGACGGAGGCGGTGCATCAGTTTGTGGGAGATGCTCCCCAGAGTGACGACCTCACCATGCTGGCCATCAGGTACGTGAACAATGGATAATTGATAAATGATAAATGAATAGTGATGAATACAGAAACTTACAAATTAGGTGAAGAGCTGGACTCATTCAACTCCCAGGAGGTACAAAACGGGATTCAGGCCATTTTGGAGAAGGGCTGTAATGCGGTGCTCGACATGACCGACTGCAAATACATCTCCAGTACGGGTTTGCGCGTGTTGCTGTTTGCCAAGAAGGTGGCGGCCTCGAAGGGACTGAATGTCTGTCTGAAGGGCGTGAGTGCCGAGGTGAAAGACATTATGGATGTCACGGGCTTCAATGAATTCTTCGATTATGCATAGAGTTGGCCTGTAAGTGATGAGTGAACTGCATTTCCAGCCCATCAGGGGGAGGGCTCGTGAGATACTCCATGCCATTCTCCAGACGCCCGAGGTTTCCTCGTGCGGGAGGAAGGATGCCATGCTCCTCAGGTTGGCCTGCGAGGAAATCGTCATGAACATCACGACATACGCCTATCCTGACGATGTGGATGGATTTCTCGATGTAGACGTTGAGAAGACAGATGACCGCATCGTGATCTGTTTCAAGGATGGAGGCGTACCCTTCAATCCCTTGGAACACAAAAAGCCCGACACCAAATTGTCTTGGAAACTGCGTCACATTGGCGGACTTGGCATCTTTCTCGTCATGAAAAAGATGGATGACGTCCGCTATGCCTATGAGGATAACAAGAATGTCCTGACTATCGAACTCAAGATAATTTCTCCCTAAACGTTTGGTGGTTTCAGTAGAAATGCTTAATTTTGCGGCGTAAATAAATGGCTTATGGCAAAAGACCCTAAATGGCAGGATGAATACTGGCTGCCGCTGATGCAGATATACTTGCAGGCACCAGTGGGCATGAAGCCGATGTACAGCAGGCAGATGGTGGATCTGAGCCTGGAACTGCACATCGCCCCGGAGCGGCTGTTTAATAAGATGTGTCAGATTGCGAACCTTGAGACACCACGCATCGAACACATCTGGGAGGTCTACGGTAATAATCCCCGCAAGTTGGCGAGGGCCGTCAGACTGTGGCGCGGGATGAGGGGCTTTAACAATTCTGAGACATTTTACGACGGTGTGGAACTGAACGAGGGTTTCGAGCGCGACTTCAAACCCCTGGAAGAGAACGAACGGCTGATGCCCGTGATGCTCATACTGATACTCGATCTCTACTTCCGTCTGACACCACAGACAATGGTGGCAGAGACACCCGAGGTGCAGGAGCTGGCCAGACTGATGAAGCTGAAGGCGGCGGAGGTGGCCGAGGTGATGGAGGTGATGCAGTATTGCGACCCCTACCTGAACCGGCGGGGCGTGATCTTCCATCCGCTGCTGATCCCCTGTCAGGAGATATGGCGCAGATATGGCAATGCTGACGTGGAGGCACTCGCCTCCTACGCAGAGCAATTAAAGGCGTATTTTAAGAATTGAGAAATAAGAGTGATCGCCGTATGAGTGACCAATTTCGTCAGACTCAGGAACAGTTGCAACAGCAGAAGCTGTCGCAGACCATCTCCCACCAGCAGTTGCTGCAGGCCTCGCTGGTGGAGTTGCCGCTGATGCAGCTGGTGGACCGTGTGAACACGGAGATGAACGATAATCCTGCGCTCGAACTGGAGTCGCCCTATGACAATATAGATTTTGGGGAGGACGCTGGAGCCGGGAGTCAGGAGTATGGTGACGGTCCTGACACGCCTGAAGACTACGAGACTCTGACTGAAAGGGAGGAGCGGCAGTCGGCGCTCGACGATGCCCTGAGCAACATCGGACGTGACGATGACGAACTGCCCGTGTATCAGGGTGGCAGCGCCATGACGGAGGAGCGTGAGGAAATGGTATATGGCCAGACTACTTCATTCTATGACCAGTTGAAGGAACAGATGGGGTTGCTCGATATGTCACCTCGTCAGCAATATATGATGGAGTATATGATTGGTTCGCTCGATGACGACGGACTGCTCAGGAAGTCACTCGACGCCCTCAGCGACGAACTGGCCATCTATCATAATATCGACGCAACAGAAGAGGAACTGCGTGAGGTGCAACAGTTGTTGCAGGGCTTCGATCCTGCCGGCATCGGGGCGAGTTCGCTGCAGGAGTGCCTGTTGTTACAGATCGCACGGAGGGAGCCTTCTGTGTTGAGGGATCTGATGGAACAGGTGGTCAAAGACTATTTCGAGGAGTTCACCCGCAAGCATTGGAACAAGATACAGTCGAGCCTCTCGCTCACCGACGCACAGGCAGAACAGCTGTTTCACGAGCTGAGGAGACTGAATCCGCGGCCTGGAGCCTCCTTGGGAGAGACCGTAGGCAGAAGCCTGCAGCAGATTACACCCGACTTCATCGTAGATACCCATGACGACGGCACCGTCACGTTCACACTGAACAATGGTGAACTGCCCGAACTGAAGGTGTCGCAGTCGTTCATCGACTCGATGGCGGAGTTCCAGCAGAACCGCGATCACATGAGTCGTCAGTCGAAGGAGGCACTGCTATATATCAAGAAGAAGGTGGATGCTGCCCAGGGATTCATTGAGGCCCTGAAGATGAGGCGTCACACGCTGACCATCACCATGCGGGCCATCGTACAGCTGCAGCACCAGTTCTTCGTCGACGGTGACGAGGCTTCGCTCAGGCCGATGATCCTGAAAGACGTGGCGGAGAAGACAGGACTGGACCTGAGCACGGTATCGCGTGTCAGTAATTCGAAGTATGCCCAGACACGCTGGGGCACATTTCCCCTGCGTCATTTCTTCAGTGACAGCTACGTGACCCAGAGCGGTGAGGAACTGTCGACACGACAGATCAAGGCGGCACTGCGGGAGATTGTCGACGCGGAGGATAAGAAGAAGCCGTTGAGCGACGATGATATCAAGGCAGCACTGGCAGACCGCGGATTCCCCATCGCCCGCAGGACGGTGGCGAAATACCGTGAGAAGTTAGGGATTCCTATTGCAAGGCTGAGAAAGTGAAAAGGTGAAAGATGATGAAGCGTGAGAAGACAGCTATTCTGACAGCCCGGCTCGTGAGTCTGATATTCACACCGTTCTATCTGCCGCTGATGGGACTGATGGCACTGTTTGCCTTCAGCTATCTCTCGTTGATGCCCTGGGCGTATAAGCTGCAAGTACTCACGTTAGTGTATGTGTTCACTATCCTCCTGCCTACGGTGCTCATCCATTTCTATCGCCGTTATCAGGGGTGGAGTCTCATCGAACTCGGCCATAAGGAGCGCCGTATGGTGCCATATGTCATATCCATTCTCTGCTATTTCTTCTGCATCTACCTGATGGATCTTGTGCACATCCCGCATTTCATGAGTGCCATCCTCACGGCAGCATTGTTCATTCAGGTGGTGTGTGCCCTGATCAACGTGTGGTGGAAAATCTCCACGCATACGGCAGCAGTAGGGGGTGTGGCGGGTGCCTTGTTCGTGTTTGGCGAGTTGTTCGGCTTCAATCCTGTGTGGTGGCTCTGTCTGGTGTTCATCCTTGCAGGGGTACTGGGAACCAGCCGCATGATCCTCCGCCAGCATTCTCTCGCCCAGGTCGTAGCAGGCTTCTTCGTAGGTGTCATCTGCTCCATCCTCGGCCTCGTCTACTTATAATTTGTCGTAAAATACATAAAGTCAAAATATGAAACCGTTAGTAAGTATTATCATGGGCAGCACCAGCGACCTGCCCGTTATGGAGAAAGCCTGCATACTGCTCGACGAGTTGCAGGTGCCTTTTGAAGTGAATGCCCTCTCTGCCCATCGTACGCCTGATGCCGTGGAACAGTTTGCACAGACCGCCAAGGATCGTGGCGTGAAGGTGATTATTGCAGGTGCCGGCATGGCTGCCGCACTGCCTGGCGTGATTGCTGCCTCTACCACACTGCCTGTCATCGGCGTGCCTATTAAGGGTATGCTCGACGGTCTCGACGCCCTGCTCTCCATCGTCCAGATGCCCCCGGGCATCCCTGTGGCAACGGTAGGCGTGAATGGTGCCCAGAACGCTGCCATTCTCGCCGTGGAGATGATGGCGCTCTACGACGCCGAACTGGCACAGCGCCTGGCTGTCTATAAGGGTAGCCTGCGTGTGAAAATCGAGAAAGCCAATAAGGAACTGGCAGAGGTGAAGTACCAATTTAAGTGTAACTAAATCGTAAATATGTACAAAAGAAGATTTAGCACTGAGGCCCGTGTAGGGAATATCGGCATTGGGGGAGAGAACCCCATCCGCATCCAGTCGATGGCGACGGTGGACACCAACGATACCGATGGTTGTGTGGCACAGGCCAAACGTATCATCGATGCAGGTGGCGAACTGGTGCGTTTCACCACCCAGGGCACGCGTGAGGCAGAGAACATGAAGAATATCTCCGCCCGTCTGAAGGCGGAGGGGTATACACAGCCGTTGGTGGCTGATGTCCATTTTACGGCCCATACGGCTGACGTGGCTGCCCTCTATTGTGAGAAGGTGCGCATCAATCCGGGAAACTATGTGGATCCAGGTCGTACGTTCAAGCATCTGGAATATACCGATGAGGAGTATGCCGCAGAGTTGCAGAAGATCGAGCGCCAGTTGGTGCCTTTCCTGAATATCTGTAAGGAGCATCATACCGCCGTACGCATCGGCGTGAACCACGGTTCGCTCTCCGACCGTATCATGTCCCGTTATGGCGACACTCCCGAGGGCATCGTGGAGAGTTGCATGGAGTTCCTGAGGATTTTCAAGCGCGAGCAGTTCAATGATGTGGTCATCTCCATCAAGGCATCAAACACAGTGGTAATGGTCACCACCGTCCGTCTGCTGGTGCAGGCGATGGACAAGGAGGATATGCACTATCCGTTGCATCTGGGTGTTACGGAGGCTGGCGAAGGTGAGGACGGACGCATCAAGAGTGCCGTGGGCATCGGAGCCCTGCTGACGGAGGGCATCGGCGATACCATCCGCGTGTCTCTCTCTGAGGAGCCTGAGTGTGAGATTCCTGTAGCCCGCAAACTTGTGGATATGATTGGCGAGTGTGCTGCCCTTCGTGCTGAGGCCGAGGCAGGCATCAAGGATGATACTGTCACCCTCTCGCTCGATGCCCCAGACTGGGAGACGCTCCAGCTGAAGGCTGCCATGGCCGTAGGTGCCCTCTTCATCGACAAGAAGGCTCACAAATTATTAATTATCAATTCTCCATTCTCCATTAAAAAGCTCACTGAGCTTTCTGATGCCATCCTTCAGGCTGCCCGCATCAAGTTCACGAAGACGGAGTATATCTCCTGCCCTGGTTGTGGGCGTACGCTCTATAACCTTCAGGAGACCATCGCCAAGATCAAGGCCGCCACGAAAGACCTGGTGGGGCTGAAGATCGGCATCATGGGCTGTATCGTCAACGGTCCAGGTGAGATGGCCGATGCCGACTATGGCTATGTGGGTGCTGGGCGTGGCAAGATCTCCCTCTACAAGGCGAAGGAGTGTGTAGAGAAGAATATTCCAGAGGCCGAGGCCGTGGAGAAGCTGCTCGAACTCATCCGCAAAGATCGGGAATAATATTTGGCACGATTATACGGATTTCACTTCCCCTCCTGAGTAGGAGGGGCTAGGGGTGGTCTGATCAGCCTCAGAATCAGCCTCAGGATCTGCCCTTGCTCAGACCCCCTCTAACTCCCCCTACTCAGGGGGAGAAACAAATACACTTACGGCATCAAGGTCTTTATGAGTTCCTTCATGCCCTCGGAGGCACCCTTCTGGATCTGTGTGACACGACTGCCTGCATTGATGGGATTGGGATCAATGAGGTAGACAGGCACGCCAGGACGGGCATAGTGCAACAATCCTGCGGCAGGATAGACCACTAATGACGTGCCGATGATTACCAGGATATCCGCCTCCTGCACCTCCTCTGCGGCGATGGTGATATTAGGTACGGCCTCGCCGAAGAACACAATGTAAGGACGGAGCAGTGAACCGTCGCCCGCCTTCGTGCCAGGTTCGATCTCGCAGTTCTCTGGCGTCAGCTGGATCTGGTAACGGGGGTCGTCCACATCACGGCTCGAACAGACCTTCATCAGTTCGCCATGCAGATGGATCACCTTCGACGAGCCTGCCATTTCGTGCAGGTTGTCCACATTCTGTGTCACCACCGTCACATCATACTGTTCCTCCAGCTTTGCCACCAGTTTGTGACCCTCGTTAGGCTGCACGCCCCAGCATTTCTTGCGGAGCATGTTGTAGAAGTTCGTCACAAGCGTAGGATCAGCCTCCCAGCCTTCGTGGGTGGCCACCTTCGACACGGGATAGTTCTCCCATAGTCCGTCGGCATCGCGGAAAGTCTTCAGACCACTCTCCACCGACATGCCGGCACCAGTCAATACAACAATCTTTTTCATCTTATTATTTTTGAATTTTGTGCAAATATACGCATTTCAGATAAAAAGGTGATGTCCTTTAACTCCTTTTAACTCCTTTAACTCCTTTAACTCCCCAAAAGGTTGTACCTTTGCAGCCGATTTTTGAGAGTATACATTATTAATATATAGAAAGAATGGATAAATTAAGTTATGCTTTGGGCCTTGGCATCGGTCAGCAACTGGCACAAATGGGTGCCCAGGACATCAGTGCCGACGATTTCGCCCAGGCCATCAAGGACGTGCTTGAGGGTAATGAGCTGAAGGTGTCGCACCGTGAGGCCCAGGTTATCGTACAGGATTATTTCAAGAAGCAGGAGCAGAAGCTTCAGGCAGAACGTGCCGAACAAGGTAAGGTGCATAAGGAGGCTGGTGAGAAGTATCTTGCCGAGAACGCCAAGAAGGCTGAGGTCATCACCCTGCCCAGCGGCCTGCAGTATCAGGTGCTGAAAGAGGGTAATGGTAAGAAGCCCTCGGCCAAGGATACGGTGATGTGTCACTATGAGGGCACGCTCATCGACGGTACTGTGTTCGACAGCTCTTACAAGCGTGGCGAGCCTGCCACCTTCCCCCTGCAGCAGGTCATCGCTGGTTGGACTGAAGGCCTGCAGCTGATGCAGGAGGGTGCGAAGTACCGTTTCTTCATCCCCTATCGTCTGGCTTATGGCGAGGGCGGTGCCGGTGCTCAGATTCCTCCTTTTGCAGCCCTGATCTTCGACGTGGAGTTGATCCAGGTCGTTTAAAGGTAAAAAGGTAAAAAAGTGAAAAGGTAAAAAGGTGAAAAGTTTTAAAGTTTATAGCAATATGAAGAAGTTTACATTCGCTGCTATTGCAGCAGTAGCTGCCATCATGATTTCGTCATGTGGCAACGGCACTCCGAAGGCTAACCTGAAGAGTGACATCGACACGATGAGTTATGCAATCGGTATGGCTCAGACTCAGGGCCTGAAGGAGTACCTCGTAGGAAGCATGGGCGTTGACACGACCTATATGGCCGAGTTCATCAAGGGTCTTAACGAGGGCGCCAATGCCGGTGACAACAAGAAGAAGGCTGCTTACTATGCCGGTATCCAGATTGGTCAGCAAATCTCTAACCGTATGGTGAAGGGTATCAACTACCAGGTGTTTGGTGATGACTCTACGAAGACCATCTCACTGAAGAATTTCATGGCTGGTTTCGTAGCTGCTACGACAGGTAAGAAGGGCCTGATGACGGTAGACTCTGCCCAGTTGGTCGCAGAGAGCCTGATGCGCTCCATCAAGGCCAAGCAGATGGAGAAGACCTATGGCCCGAACAAGGAGGCTGGTGAGAAGTTCCTCGCCGAGAATGCCAAGAAGGAGGGTGTGAAGACCCTGCCCAGCGGTGTGCAGTACAAGGTCATCAAGGAGGGTAATGGTGCCATCCCCACCGATACCTCTGTCGTGAAGGTGAACTACGAGGGTCGTCTGATTGACGGCACTGTGTTCGATAGCTCTTACAAGCGTGGCGAGCCTGCTACCTTCCCCGTGAAGAGCGTCATCAAGGGTTGGACGGAGATCCTCTGTCACATGCCCGCAGGTTCTGAGTGGGAGGTTTACATTCCCCAGGAGCTGGCTTATGGCGAGCGCGAACAGGGTCAGGATATCAAGCCTTTCTCTGCCCTGATCTTCAAACTGGAGTTACTCGAAGTAGATCCTGCTAAGAAGTAATGAAAAAGCTCATGATTATTGCACTCGCCCTCGTGGCGGGTGCTTCTTTCTATACGGCTGATGCCGCTAAGAAGAAGACGAAGGTTGAGGAACCCGCTGCTCCTGTCGAACAGCCCGTACAGCTCCTCACCAGCTCAGACACTCTCAGCTATGTCGGTGGCATGAGCGTTACCGACGGACTGATTCCCTTCCTCATCCAGCAGCACGGTGTCGACACGACCTATATGGCCGACTTCATTCGTGGCTTCCGTGAGACGATAAATGCAGGTACTGACCCGAAGTTGAAGGCTTATGCCGTTGGTATAGATATTGCCGGACAGGTGCGCGACCGGATGTTGCCTGGCCTGGCCAATGACTTCGTGGATTCCCCCGACTCCATCATCACCAGTATCTTCTTCCGTGGTTTTGTCGATGCTTTGTCGAACGACTCCACCCATTTCACTCAGAAGGGCGCTGAGGCTTTGTTCCGTCAGAAGCGTGAGGCCGACATGGCAGCCAAGCAGGAGAAGCTTTTCGCTTCCAACCGTGAGGCAGGACGCAAGTTCCTCGAGGAGAATGCCAAGCGCGACAGTGTGGTCACGCTGCCCAGTGGTCTGCAGTATCAGATCCTCGTCAAGGGCGAGGGTGAGGTGCCTCAGGCTTCCGACCTTGTGAAGGTGAACTACGAAGGTCGTCTCATCGACGGTACAGTGTTCGATGCATCCGCCAATCATGGTGACCAGCCGGCAGAGTTCACCCCCGCCCAGGTCATCAAGGGTTGGACTGAGGCACTCACGATGATGCCTGTGGGTTCGAAGTGGCGTCTGTTCATCCCCAGCGACCTCGCTTATGGCGACAGGGATACAGGAGACATTAAACCCTACAGTACGCTGATCTTCGACGTTGAATTGGTCGAAATAGTCAAGAAATAAGCAAGTGTGTCACGAAAGTGGCACACTTTTTTTAATTTTTCTTCAAAAAAGTTGCATTATTCAATTAAATATCGTACTTTTGCTATCAAAATGTAACAAATAGAGGAAATAATGGAAAAAATCGATCTTTTAGACAAGAAGATTCTGAGCATCCTGTCAAAGAATGCCCGTATCCCGTTCAAGGATGTGGCTGCTGAGTGTAATGTCTCCCGTGCTGCCATCCACCAGCGTGTACAGCACCTCATCGATGCCGATGTCATCACTGGCAGTGGCTTCGACGTCAACCCGAAGAGCCTGGGCTACAGCACCTGCACCTATGTAGGCATCACCCTCGAGAAAGGTTCGATGTACAAGGATGTGGTCGAGTGCCTGAAACTCATCCCTGAGGTGGTGGAGTGTCATTTCACCACTGGTCCCTACACGATGCTCGTCAAGCTCTATGCCCGCGACAACGAACAGCTGATGGATCTGTTGAATGGTAAGCTGCAGAGCATTCATGGTGTGGTGGCCACAGAGACGCTCATCTCCCTCGAACAGAGTCTGAAACGTGAGATTCCTATTAATGTAGAGGATTAAGGAGGGTCACAGATTAGACAGATTAACAAGAGGAAGGAGCATGAAGAACAAATTCGACCTTCAGGCACAGTTGGAGGATATCTACGCCCGATTCCCAGAGGCATCGCCGATACCTGTCATCGGTATCACAGGGAATTACGAGGACTTGACGTGTAAGTTAGGTCGTGGGTATTATCAGTCGGTGGTGGAGGCGGGTGGTGTACCTGTCATCATTCCCCCTGTGGCAGACCGTCATGTGATCATCAACACCCTCAGTCGCATCGACGGCCTTATCCTCAGTGGTGGTGGTGACTATAACCCCCTCTGGGCTGGTGAGGAACCGTCGCCCCTGCTCCATGGCATCAACCAGGAGCGTGACAACGCAGAACTGTTGATCGCCCGTCTCGCCTACAATCGTCAGATTCCTATCCTCGGCATCTGCCGTGGCATCCAGACCCTTGCCATAGCCCTTGGCGGCAAGGTAAAACAGGATATCAGCGACGTCGCTACCGTGAAGCATTCGCAGGATGCCGACCGTTCTGAACCTACCCATTCCGTCACCATCGAACCAGACTCTACTTTGGCTGAGATCTATAAATCAGATCTCTCAACTCTCTACGTCAACTCCTTCCACCATCAGGCGGTCAGCGACTCTGGCACCAAGTTCCGCGTCGTTGCCACGGCCCCCGATGGCATCATCGAGGCGATGGAGAGCAGCGAATACAAGCCCATTCTGGGTGTGCAGTGGCATCCGGAGTGCATGGAGAGTGGCCTGCCCCTCTTTCAGTGGCTCATCGGAGAGGCAAGCCTCTATCGCGAGGCCCATCAGGTGCACGACCGTGTCCTCACCCTCGACACCCACTGCGACACGCCGATGTTCTTCCCCCAAGGTATCCACTTTGAACAGCGGGATCCTCGTATCCTCGTCGATCTGCATAAGATGACAGAGGGACGTCAGGACGCGACAATCATGGTGGCCTATCTCCCGCAGCCCACTGAAAACGCCAAGACATACGCAGACAATATCTTCGATCAGATAGAGGCCATCGTCCGTGATAACCGTCGTTACATCGCCTTGGCACGTACCCCTGAGGATCTCTGGGAGAACAAGCATTCAGGTCTGAAGAGCATCATGCTGGGCATCGAGAATGGTATCGCCCTCGAACATGATTTGGCCAATCTCCGGCACTTTGCCGATCGTGGCATCGTCTATATGACCCTCTGCCACAATGGCGACAACGACATCTGCGACTCTGCCTCAAAGAGCAGTCAGACGCATGGTGGTGTCAGTCAGTTTGGGGCTGAGGTCATCGCCGAGATGAACCGCCTGGGCATCCTCGTCGACATGAGCCACGCTGGCGAGAAGAGTTTCTACGATGCCCTCGACATCAGCAAGAAGCCCATCGTGTGCAGCCATTCCTCCGCCCGTGCCCTCTGCGACCATCCACGCAACCTCACCGACGACCAGATGCGAGCCCTTGCAGCCAAGGGTGGTGTGGCTCAGACCACCATCTATCATGGTTTCCTGCGCAGCGATGCTGAGGCTACCATCCTCGATGTCATGGCCCATCTCGACCACGCTATCCAGGTGATGGGCATCGACCATGTAGGTCTTGGTACCGACTTCGACGGCGATGGCGGGGTGCGAGGACTTGAAGACAGTTCCGAACTCCTCAACTTCACCCGTCAGCTACTTCGTAAGCGCTATAGCGATGAGGATATCCAGAAGATCTGGGGCGGCAATTTCCTCCGTGTGATGGCCGAGGCACAGAATTTATAACACGAATTATCACGAATTATCCATTAATTGCTACGCGCAGCATTATATGAATAATTATATGGCAATTATATGTTAAATAGTTTACAGATGATTACTAAGATAAACGATATGAGTAAGGTGTTGTTCTGCCGAATTTGCAATTCGGCAGCAAGGAGTATAAGGATTTGTAATCCGCTTATACTATTCTCTTTCCTCTTTCTTCCTCTTTCCTCCTTCCTCTTTACCTCCTGCAGCCTCCGCAAGCAGGCCGCTTCTAACGACGTCGCTGTCCTGCAGCCCGTAGGTCCTGCCTTCTGTGCTGACAGTGCCTATGCCTTCTGCGAGGCCCAGTGCGAATTCGGACCACGCACCATGAACAGTCAGGCTCACGAAGACTGTGGCGCATGGATCATGGAGAAGTTCAAGTCGTATGGCATGAGTGTCACCCCCCAGCAGGCCCTGCTCAAAGGCTACGACGGCACGATGCTCCGTGCCACCAACATCATCGCCAGCTATCGCCCTGAACTCACAGACCGTATCCTCATCTGTGCCCACTGGGACAGCCGTCCCTGGGCCGATAACGACCCTGATGAGGCCAATTGGCACAAACCGGTCCTCGCAGCCAACGATGGTGCCTCTGGTGTCGCCGTCATGCTCGAGCTCGCCCGTCTCCTGTCTCCTGACTCCTGTCTCCTGTCTCCTTCACTTGGCGTCGACTTCCTCTGCTTCGATGCCGAAGACTGGGGCTTTCCCCAATGGGAAGATACCGACGATCCTGGTGACACATGGGCCCTTGGTGCACAGCATTGGGCTGCCAATCCCCATACAGACGGCTACAAGGCCCGTTATGGTATCCTCCTCGACATGGTAGGAGGCCAGGGTGCGCAGTTCTATCAGGAACAGGTGTCCCTTCAATATGCCCGTAGTATCGTTAAAAAGGTCTGGCGTGCTTCTCAGGTCGTAGGCTTCGGCAGTTTCTTCCCTAAGCGGGAGGGTGTAGGCATCACCGACGACCATCTGCCTGTAAATCGTGTGGCGAAGATCCCCTGCATCGACATCATCCCCTATTATCCCGACTGTGCCCAGAGTTCCTTCGGCCCCACCTGGCATACCGTCAACGACGATATGGCCCATATCGACCGCAACACCCTCCAGGCTGTAGGTCAGACCCTCATCCAAGTTCTCTGGTCAGAGAAATAGACGAAAATGATAGGGATTTATCACTTGGCGTCAAATCAGAAGGATCAAGGGTCATTGATTTTTTTCTCCAAAAAGTTTGTGAATTCCCATAATAAGTTGTATCTTTGCAGCGTTTTTGTATAATCTTTAAATTTAGTATTATGCCAAGAAAGCCAAGAGAATCAAGCGGAACAGGC